>Ga0207689_10003345_pt1 | contig 14691 bp, 10 predicted proteins | sample KBSMisM52_FD_184312 | JGI IMG/M metagenome (GOLD analysis project Ga0207689, IMG submission 184312) | Miscanthus rhizosphere microbial communities from Kellogg Biological Station, Michigan, USA - KBS Miscanthus M5-2 (SPAdes) (version 2) | ecosystem: Host-associated > Plants > Roots >... | reverse complement strand
CGATGAACGGTATGTTCTGGACGTGGAACACAGGTTATGTCAGCATAAAAATAGAAGGCCGATCACCGTTATCCAATCTTCCGCAACATCTTATTGAATATCATCTCGGTGGTTTTAAAGGACCCGACAATGTGAATCAGCGGATCGATCTTTTATTTCCCGGCGGAAATACGGATACAAAGGAAAATAAGACAACGATGATCCGTGTAAAAACAGACGTAAATTCATTTTTCAACAGTGTTCATTCTCTTCCGATAAAAAATAACCCGGCCTGTACATCGCCCGGCAGGCTGGCAAGACAATATTCTGAAAACTATGCACGGATATTCAGCATTGATAAAGTGGAGTATAAATAATCATCTTACAGGTACGAACAAGTGAATTTAAAACTGTTTACCATACTATCTATCTTTTCAGGAACTATATCCGTATCAAACTCGGTGAAGTCCTGTAAAAAGAATGAATTCAAAAAGATAACAACTATCGGGACACCTTTAAAACAGGAGATACCTGCTGGTTTTCCGATGCCTGTCTATACTTTTCAAAATAATCCGCTTACAGAAGAAGGTTTTGTGCTTGGCCGAAAACTCTTTTATGATGGCAAACTTTCCAAAGACGGGAATTTTCCATGTGCTTCCTGTCACCAGCAATATGCTGCATTTTCTACATTCGATCATCCGTTGAGCCACGGATTTGACAACCAATTTTCCTTTCGCAATGCGCCGGCTATTTTTAATGAAGCCTGGCAAAAAGAATTCAACCTTGATGGCGGCGTAAATAATATAGAGGTACAACCGCTGGCGCCGATCACTGCACATAATGAAATGTCGGAAACAATCGAAAATGTGATCTATAAAATAAAGGCAGATTCAACTTATGCTCCTTTATTCAAAGCTGCATTTGGAGATAATGTTGTAAACAGTCAACGCATATTGAAAGCGTTGGCTCAATTCACCGTTTCATTAGTATCTGCGAGTTCAAAATATGATAAAGTAAAAAGAGGAGAGACGACTTTCCTCTTTTATGAAAAACATGGCTATGAATTATTCCAGGCACATTGCCAAACATGTCACCCTGAACCGATGTTTACCGATTTCACCTATCGCAATATTGGCTTAGCCGCAGATACTGCATTAAAAGATGTAGGGCGAATGAAAATAACCAATGATCCAAAAGATTCGCTGAAATTTAAAGTACCATCTTTACGAAATGTTGCTGTTTCGTCTCCTTACATGCATGATGGACGATTCTGGTACATATCGCAATGTATCCGTCATTACCGGGATGGAATTCAACAAAGCCCAACCTTGGACGCTGCGCTGAAAAAAGGTATGCAACTCAGCGAACGCGATATTGCTGATATCAATTCATTTCTCAGGACATTAACAGATAGCAGTTTTCTTAAAAATCCGCGCTATGCCGATCCGGAAAACAAACCTATCTTATCGCCGGATGTACATTGAAACTGATTTTCAGGTCTCTTGTATCAATAAAGGGGATAACGTCTCAGCTTCCCGAATATCATGTTGTTATAGTTGCCAGTTTTTTTTCGGGAATCATATTATCAAACCAGCGGGATGTCATTTCGTAAAAAACCCGGCGCATAAAGCAGTGACCGGGTTTCGGAAATAATCATTCTGTTATTGTTTTATCAGCTTGTAAATTTCTCCATGGTTGGTTTTTATAAAATATATACCTGCAGCGAGGAGTGATAGGTTAAGCTTATGAACACCACGCGCCGGAAGAAGATTTGTCAGTAATATTTTTCCATCCTCTGAAATAACCTGGACCAAAAGGTCATTCATCGTTTCCGTTACGGCTATATTGAGAATATCTTTTGCAGGATTGGGATAAATCGCAGCAATAATCTTCTGAGGTTTATCTAAGCTTACAGATACGACCGGGCTGTAAGTGTATTTTCCATCAATGTCTATCATCTTCAGACGGTAATTATTGCGTCCTGTTAGCGGAAGAGGATCAGTAGCCTGGTATAAATGATCGCCTGTTGTATTTATGGCAACTACCGTCGCTATTTTTTCAAACTGGTTTCCGTTACTTCTTTCCAGTTCAAAATGATGCGTATTTACTTCATCTGTTGTTGTCCATGATGCTATCGCTTTTTCTCCTGTTTTTTGTACACTGAAATCAAGCAACCTCAACGGAAGAATAGACATATATGTTAACGTAACATCGCCGGTTGCAGGCTGATTATAAAGAACGCCCCAGTTCGGCGGCAGATTCGTACTGCTGAAAGTACCGGATAATGAAGTCGACTTCAATATCGTAACCTGGTCTCCTAAAGCTCCAGTATAATCACCGCCAAACGTTACCCGCAGCGCACCATTGATCGTTGCAGTACCGGTTACATTCAACCGGTCAAATTGCGTGCAGGAAGTGGTCTTACCATTTATTTCAATATCTAATGTAGAGGATGATTGGTTGAGAATCCCGTTGGAGAAATTAATACAACCCGGGCTGTTGCCCGGTGCTACCGTACCGGCATTGTTGAATACAGAACCCTGGAACGTTCCCGATCCTTTGAACACGGCATTTAAATTATTGGTGAATGTGGCGATGCCCCCTGCTCTCCAGGTACCGTTATTAATAACAAATCCTCCACTTGCGTTCGTGAAGGCCGCGAGGTTAGACAGGCTACCCCCATTCGTCACCGTTCCACTGTTTGAAAATCCGTATCCCAGGATAACCGAACCATCAATATTTTTCAGCACACCCGTTGGCGCATTGTTGATACCGACTATAAGGGTCATCGAACCGCCCGGCATCGTCTCAAAAGTTCCTTTATTTGTAAGTACAACGCCGGCATCATCAACATAAATGCCGCGTAAAGTGACATTCCCAAATTTGACGGTGCCACCATTAAAGCCTAAGGTACTGCCGGAACCTGAAGAGGTAATGTCAGAGACAATAGCATTCTCCGTGCAATTGACAAACTCGAGTATGGAGGTGGAGGCGTTGTTATCAAAAATACCACCGGAGAGTATACGCAAAGCCACAACTCCGGCAAACGCCAGTTGTGGTGTTCCCCAGCTAATGCGACCCGAATTCTGAAGTGAAGCAGCCGTAGTTACCAATATACCATTATATCCTGTAGCGACATGATCGACTGTGATCTGGCCGGCTGCATCATTTTTCAAAACGGTGCCCGTACCTTCGATAAGCATTGCGCCTCTGCTGTAAACTGCAGAGGTAGCATCATTTCCCAGTTTAAGGTTACCACTGTTAGTAGAGGTATTACCGCCACTTAAATGCAGCGGAATTTTGACAATCTTGTTCAACGTTATCGTTCCATTATTGATCATCTGGCCATTCGTGATTTCAATGCCGTTTTCCCCTATATTCAATAAGTCAATAGCACCGGCATTTTTGTTTTGCAAACTTCCCAACGAATAAATTTCAATACCGTATCCCTTTATACCCGATAAATTAACTTTACCATTGTCGTTGTTTTGTAAACTTCCACGCCCCGATATTTTAAGAGCGCTGCCCTGTATATTCGACAAATCGAAAACTCCATTGTTCATATTCTGTACGCTTCCTTCCTGGACTATTTCAATCCCATGGCTGCTGCCGTTTCCATCATTTACCAGTATGTTGCCGGAATTAACCAGCGTAGAACTGATATCCGTTACATATATTACGGAACTCGAAATATTATGTTGCAGACCTCCAAAATGTATTGTACCTCCTGCAAAATTCTCAAAACGTGACCCGCCTGCAACATATAAACATCGATCAAAGTAGGAATAAGCCTGGAGGGAATTATAATTGTCAAACTCGGAACCGGCCTCCAGTGACACAGCAACATCAGGACCTATCATGTCTACTATGCCCCTGTTTTCTGCACGGCTATCTCTTTTCAGAATAAAGCCTCCAACAGGTTTGCTTGATGTAGAATTATATGCCCTGTAGTTACCGGAAGCAGCATTAATAAACGTTGCTGCATCCAACACCATCATGCTGCCCGAAATAGCGGTGGTGAAACCGGTAAATGTCCACGGATCACTACCATTTATTATTGCCGAGTTAGTAAATGATGCAGCACTTTCCAGCTGGACAGCATTTCCGCTGATTATTCCAAAATCTATGTAACTGTTGTTATTGATAAGGGCACCTTCTTTGGCATGTATACCAATACCTCCGCAGTTTCCCGAACCAATGCCACCACCTGCCTGGGGATAATGGCCTATTCTAAGCTGAGAATTATTTGTAAAGCTTCCTGAAGTCAGCTGTAACCCGTCAACCGTGGTATTTTTAAAAATCATAAAACCACCATTCGTAATCTGTGAACGCTCTGCAACGATAGCTGAGCCGGCAATCGCAGTAATGGTTCCCGCATAAATTCCACTATTGTTATTGGTCGTAAGCGTTCCTCTGCTCATTTCAATTCCATTAGTTGTTCCGTCAAAATATATACTACCTGAATTATTGATACCGGCGTTGGTTACCGATATAGCGGGCCCGGTTATATTTCCTGTCCCACCAATATTTATTGTACCGCTGTTATTGATAGCGACTGCTGGCCCGTCAGCAGCTATTATTGCAGGTCCCTGCACATTATCGATTCGAACAGTACCGTATGAGCTGTTTTGCAGGGTACTGGTGCTGTTGAGTGATACACCCTGCCCTGTTAAAGTTCCCTGCTGCCCTATTTCCAGAATACTGAGATTCGATAGCGTACTTCCATGACCTAAATAAATTCCTGTGACGCACCGATCAATGGCAATTTTGCCATCGTACGAAATTGTAACAACAGCATTGTCCACATTTATACCTGTTACTATACTGGCTGCAGTGTTGTTGCCTATGTTCAACGTACCGGATACGCTAAGCTGGGTACCGGCATATAGATCAAAGGCAGGCCGACCGGGAGATTGCACCGGAATTGTCAATGAAACTCCGTACATAATAGAGAGCTGAGCGTTGTTGCTGAGGCGAACGCTCTTGACCATTGCATTGACATCCAAGGTAACGGAGGCTCCATCAATAACAATATCATCTGAAGGACCCGGGAATCCCGCAGGTGACCAATTGTTCGCGTAGCCCCACACACTATTTGCTGCCGGGCCGATCCATGTCTTGATTGCTGCATTAACAGAAAAAGAAAAAACAAGCAGACAGGGTAATAGATAAAATTTTTTCATAGAAGTTGTTTAGCATGAGTTTGGATTAATATCTCCGTTGCATTACTAACCGCCGCAAAGATGATAAATAGTAGAAAGGATTCTTATGCTCGTTGTTCTAAGAACCCATAGAGTTTTTTCTATGCCTCGAAATAATTTCTGAGAGGTTTTATTTAGGCAAATAATTAGAAAATGAACGCAGGCTGCAATGAAATTTGGCTATTTTATAAACTTGCCTGCTCATGTGTTCATTTTTGAAAGACGAGAGGTGAAAAAAATGGATTAATTTATTTTTACCGGAGATAGATTTTTGAATTTATTCAAATCTTTTTGGGAATAAACATTCGTTGTTTATTTAAATGAGCGGGAAGCAAGATTTCGTTTGTACATTCCTGTAATGTAACCTCAAAGAATATCGCATCTCACCAAAACCGGTCACGACTTTCTTCTTCCTTTCAATGTTTCCAGCGTCTGCTTTTGGTCTTCGATGTTCTTTGCCACATCTTCCTGGTCCTTTGCATTCTTAGTCAGGTCATCCTGTAACTTTTTTATCTTTTCTTCCATTTCAGACTGATCTTCCTGCAGCTTCTTTAATTTCTTCTCGGCTTTTGCAACTTCATCTTCTTTGTCTTTAATTTTCATTTCAAGGTGGGCCGCCTCCACGTTTGGACTGAATTTATTTAAAAACGTTTTTGCTTTGTCGATAGCCAGTGCATCCAGAATTTTAGTATGGTCATCATCACCTTTCATGGTGATCATATACACAACAGATTTATCATCTTCTTTCTTACTCTTGCGTTCAACTTTTATAACATAATCAATAGCATCATCGCTTACATCCGTAACATAAGCGTGGCTATATGTTTTAAATCCTTTGTCGCCATTAAAAAGACCCCTCTCCTCTTTCCCCCGGTAACCTAATTTTTCCATTTTCTGATCGATGGCATTTTCAACCGCATCCGGCGGATAGGCATATTCAATAATGAATGCAGCCCGTTTCTTTTTCTTGTATTCAATGGTTCCTTCGTAAGCCTGGGCGGAGATAAAGTGGACAAACAGGAAGATCCCTGCAAATGTGATGATGGACTTTTTCATAAACAGCTTTTTATTAAAGACGTTTAAATGTACGAAATCGTTTCACTGATGTCAATTTGAAAATAGCAGGTGTGATGTAAAGGCAGTAAGTGTCGGTATCCCTGAGAAATTCTTTCTGCCCTTCCCGCCTTATTGGCAAACCCAAAGTATTGTTAATGAAGCGAAGATTCGTTTTTTGACCGTCTATCAGTTACTTTTGTGCGAAATTCATTGATCCTTGAGCGGTATTAAAAAACTGGCCGGACAAACCCTTTGGTATGGAGTTCCCACTATCGCGAGCCGGTTTCTTGGCTACCTGATGAATCTCAGCCTGCCGCTGATCTTTGCCAGGCCTGCTACTACGGCCGATCTTACACAGGTTTATGCAATGATCCCTTTCCTGAACGTATTGTTTACGTACGGTCTTGAAACCGCCTATTTCCGCTTTTCGCAGGATCATGATAATAAAAGGCTGTACAATACACTTTCCGTTTCGCTGTTGGGCTCTACGATATTTTTTACAGCATTAGTATTGCTGTTTAAAAGTAGTATTGCAAACTGGGCCAATCTCGAAGAGCACCCGGAATACATAACATGGATGGCAGGTATTCTCTTTTTTGACGCTATATCCACTTTAGCGTTTGCCCGGTTGCGACAGGAAAACAGGCCAAAACGCTATGCGTTTGCCCGCATCGCCGGTGTTATAATGAATGTTGTGGTAGTGATTCTTTTCCTGGGAATCGTTCCAAAATACCTGAAGACCCATCCAAACAGTTTGATAAACCTGGTGTATGATAAAAATGAAGGGATCGGCTACTATCTCATCGGCAACGTTTGCGGCAGCATTCTGACCTTTTTGATTCTTTACAAGGAGTTCCGCCAGATAAGGTTTGATTTTGATAAGGAGCTGTGGAAAAAAGTGATGCAATACTCATACCCCCTCGTTATAGTGGGGATGGGGGGAATGGTAAATGATGTTCTTAGCCGGCTGATCTACCAACATGTGGTGGGTTTGCCTGTACAGGAGGCAAAAAATGAGCTTGGTATTTTTGGAAATATATACAGGCTAGCGGTCCTGATCACTATTTTGATACAAGCCTTCCGCATGGCCGCCGAACCATTTTTCTTTAACCGCTCCAAAGAAGAAAATGCACAGAAAGTATATGCAAGGGTGATGAAATTTTTTGTGATCGCCTGTTGTTTTATGTTTCTTTTTATCAGCCTTTATATTGATGTATTTGCATGGTTCTTTAAATGGATCCATAAACCACTTTGGGTAGAGGGTTTAAATGTTGTACCATTACTGGCACTAGGAAATATTTTTCTTGGCATTTATTATAATCTCAGCATCTGGTATAAACTGACGAATAAAAACATGCAGGGCGCTGTCATTACATTGATCGGCGCGGGAATCACGATTGTATTGAACATCATTCTTATTCCAAAATTCCATTATCTCGGCGCAGCGATTGCTACATTTTGTTGTTACCTGTTTATGATGGTTGTCAGCTATGTACTGGGGCAAAAACATTACCCGGTACCTTATGCGAAGAAAAAGCTGATTGCTTATCTTGTAATTGTTGTGTTGATTTATTTATTACACAGGGGCCTTGTATCGATATGGGAAAATAAATTATTTAACATTGGCACATCTACTTTGCTGCTTATATTTTTTGCATTGTTCATATCAAAAATTGAAAGAAAAGAATTTCAACGACTGCCTTATATCGGGAAATTTTTTATTCCGAAAATAGCTTAATACAACTTCACAAACGGGTTATTCATTTTCTCAAAACCAACAGTTGTCATACGTCCATGACCGGGATACACTTTCGTATCATCCGGCAACGTAAATAATTGTGTCTGGATGCTGTTTATTAACGTATGGAAATCCGATCCCGGAATATCCGTGCGGCCGATGCTGCCGTCAAAAAGTACATCCCCGTCGATAACAAATCCTTCTTTTTCGGAATAAAAACTAACGCTGCCGGGTGAGTGACCGGGCGTAAAAAGAATGTCCAGTTCCTCCAACCCGATATAAATTTTCTCGCCCTCTTTCAAGAAAATAATTTCGCCTTTATAATTTTCAAAAGGCAGCGACCAGCGGATGCCGGCTGCCGGGGCATTATCAAAAACAGGTTTGTCTTTTGCATGAAAATGAGGAGGAAGGTTCCAGGTTTCGGACACAAATTTATTCCCAAACACATGGTCAAGATGGCAATGCGTATTCAGGAGCAGCATCGGTTTCAGGCCCTCTTTCTCAATAAAATTTTTCAACTCATCACGCTCCTCAGAAAAATAACATCCCGGGTCAATAATGCAGCACTCTTTTTCGTCGTTATATAACAGGTAGGTGTTCTCCTCCACCGGGTTAAATATGAACGCCTTAACGCTTAACATGGATGGTTTTTTGTATTTTACACGCAATTTACGACCCCTTGAATTCTGTTTGTTAAAATTGAATCTATAAGCACAAATCTTTACGTAACTTTCTTTACGGGTATGTACATTTAACATTATTTATGTGCATAGCTAAAAGTTTGCAGCTGGTAGTTAGCAGTGCTTTTATCATTTGCAACTGCTGACTGCAATCCCGATGCTATCGGAAGCGAACTGCCAACTTCCGCAAAAGAAAAGTTTAACAGCAGAAAATACCATTGGCAACACCAGGATTAAAAACTTCGATTTAAAACGGAATTGGAAACAGCAAAAGAATTCTATGAAGAAAATCATCAGCCTGATCGCTTGTCTTACCGTTTTGGTGTGGGTGAAAACAGATGCGCAGGTAAACACAGTGGAGTTTGGGAAAAACCGGATTCAGTACCAAAAATTTAAATGGAAATATTACCAGACCGAGAACTTCAACACCTACTTTGCACAAGACGGTCTTGAACTGGGAAAGTATGTTGCCCAGATTGCTGAAACAGAATTGCCACAAATAGAGGAATTTGTAGAATACGGATTGCAACGCCGTGCCAACATTATCGTGTATAACAACTTTGACAAACTGGAGCAATCCAATATCGGTCTCGGCATTGACTGGCAAAATACAGGTGGCGTTACAAAGCTTGTAAATAATAAAATCCTCGTCAGCTTCGACGGTAATCACAACAATCTCCGCAGGCAGGTACGACAGGGAATTGCCAGGTCATTGGTTGAAAATCTTTTATTTGGAGATGATCTTGGTGAGTTTGCAGCCAACCAGACACTGCTGGATTTACCCAAATGGCTGACCGATGGCTATATCGCTTATGCCGCAGAACCGTGGAGTTCTGAACAGGATGACGAGACAAAATCTGCTCTGTTGTCTGGCCGTTATAATAACTTTTATCAATTCGCGTATGAGAAACCGTTAGTGGCAGGACACGCCTTCTGGTATTACTTTGGTAATAAGTATGGAAAAAATAAAACAACTTACCTTCTATATCTTGCCCGCATTTACCGCAATATCAATAACGCTTCTTTGAAAATTGCGAAAAAGAAGTTCAAAGAAGTCCTGAAAGATTTTATGAACGAAGAACCGCAGCGTTATTATAAAGATATCCGTGGCCGCCGCAGTGTACCCAAAGGACAACTATCTGTATCGGAGGAAGTACGTAAAAAAGATTTTATCCGCTTTAATGCCAACCCGATTCCGCGCAGCTTTACTTATGCTGATGTTGAATTTGTGAACGGGCAGTATTGTGTAGTACTCCATATGGATTTTACCAACCGGAAAGTTTTGTTGAAATATGGTGTGCGCAGCGGTGAAGATGAAAAAAATCCTAATTACCCGATACTTGCGTGGGATAACCGGGGAACACGGCTCGCAGTAATATACAGTACAGAAGGTAAGGTGAAAATGTTTGTTTATGATATCATAAACCGGGTAAAGATCAATAAGCAGGAACTGACGATGTTTGACCAGGTACAGGATGCAAAGTACATGCTGAATGCAAACACGTTGCTGATGAGCGCAGTAAAAAGCGGTCAAACGGATATTTTTACGTACGACATAGAAAAGAATACGGCCGAGCAAATTACCAATGATGTATATGATGACCTGGACGCTTCGTTTGTTTCATTTCCCAATAAAACAGGCATCATTTATTCAAGCAACCGCCCCACGGCAGACGCGGCAAGCAGCAGTGATTCATTGCCTGCAAAGCGTTTCAATATTTTCCTGATTGACAACTGGAACAAGTCTGAGTTTAAGCAAATTTCCCAGTTAACCTATATGAAGTTTGGAAATGCACGGTTTCCGTCGCAATATAATTCTTACCACTTCACATTTGTCAGCGATGAAAATGGCATTAATAACCGTTATGCCGGTTTCTTTAAAACAGAAAGAGCAGGCCTTGATACATTAATATATATCGGCGATGAAATATTGCGCAACCCCCCGTTAAAAGAAGTAGACAGTTTATTAAAAGACTGGAACAAGACGGATGTTGATTCGATCGGTTTTGTTTCCGTAACAAATGATTCAGCTTATATATTCCCTTTAAGCAACTACCAAAGCAGCCTGCTGGAAACGAGAACTGCCGGCGATAATACATTGGTAAGTGAAGTGGTTCGCCAGGGCGATTTCAAATTTCTATATCGCCTGCGGGTAGACGAAAATGCATTGAAACGCCGCAACGTAACGGCAAGACCTACCGAATATGTAAAAAAATTAATTGAGGAAGACAGGCGGGCGCAGGGTAAGGCAACCAATTATTCGCAGGAAAAGAAAGATACGGCAACCAAAAAGCAGGAAGATTTTTTCCAGAACGAGTTTCAGAATGAAAAACAGGATACAAGCCAGTTAGGGAAAGTATTTGAAGCACAGGAAATACCGAAAGAACCGGAAACTATCCTCAAGAAAGCAAAACTGTATGAATACAGGCCGCCGAAATTCTTTACGGATTATGCCGTAACCGGTTTCAATAATAATGTATTGGTAACCCGTTTTCAACCTTACCAGGGCGGTGCCGGGCCCATTAATTTGAGTAATGGCGATCCGTTCAACGGTATGATACGCGTCGGCATATCCGACCTGATGGAAGATTGGAAAGTATCCGGCGGTTTTCGCATCAGCCCTGATTTAAAAAATAAAGAGTACATCATTTCAACGCAATACCTGAAAAAGAGATTTGATTTCGGCTTTACTTATTACCGGGCCACCGTGTACAACCCGCCGCTGTATGATAACTTCCCGGCTAATGTGAAAGAATTCTCGAATCTCTACCAGGCAACAATTGCTTACCCGCTTGACAAAATAAAAAGTCTTCGTCTGAACTTCGGCGTAAGAAGCGACCGGGATGTTGTATTGTCAAACGACTTTATACCCACGACATTAACGTACCCGGATTATAAACAGCTTTATGGATTGGTTCATGCCGAGTTTGTATATGATAACACAATGAACAAAGCATTGAATATATGGAACGGCCTGCGTTGGAAAATTTACATGGACTGGAACTCAAGAATACGGAGCGAATTGCCGGATGGAACAAAAGAAGATGATCATCCGTACACCTGGAATCTTGGTTTCGATGCAAGACATTATTATCCCATTTACCGGAATCTGATCTGGGCACTTCGTGCCGCCGGCGATTTTTCGTGGGGACCGCAGAAATTTATTTATTATCTCGGTGGTGTTGATAACTGGCTGTTTCCAAAGTTCAATAATGCCAACAAGCCAGATCCGGACAACCAGTATGCATATCAGTCGCTCGCAGTTAATATGCGTGGCTTTCCTCAAAACGTATCAAACGGAAACAACAACCTGGTTATAAATAGTGAAGTGCGGTTGCCTGTTTTCTCTACGTTATTTAACAAGCCGATAAACAATGCATTCGTTCGTAATTTCCAGGTGGTACAGTTCGTTGATCTCGGCTCTGCATGGAACGGCAAGTATGATAAGATAGAAAGACCAAGCGTTCTTTATAGCGAAGCCAATAATCCTGTATCGATATTGGTAAAAGCAGGTGGTATCGGTCCTTTTGTTGGCGGATATGGATTTGGCGCACGCAGTACAGTTCTCGGTTATTTTCTACGCCTGGATGCTGCCTGGGATATGAGTGGATTTTTCCGCGGCAAACCGATGTGGTATTTTGCGATGGGAGTTGATTTCTGATAAAATCTCATTGAACTTCATAAATACAGGGATGGCTCAACCGCCATCCTTTTTATTTAGACGTTTCCTTGTGAAGATTAATCAGGCTTTTATAGATCAGTGTCATGAGTATGGCAAAACAGATAATCATCGCCCACTCTCCTTTATTCCTCAACGGGTGAAAACAGAGATAAACTATATCAGCGGTTAATTGAAATGGATTTGTAATAATATCCCAGCTATTGAAACGCAGATACCGGCCGATATAAATTCCTATTGCGTTCAACCACATGATGGCGTATAAGAAAACCCATTTAAATCTTGTCTTCTTACCAATTAAATTTTCCATTGTAAGGACTGACAAAACACCAAACATTAAACCATTCCAGGCAAATGAAAAAATCAGGGCAAGATCGTACCATTGCGGTGCGGCCGTTCCTTCGTCAAGGTGAAATAAGTCTGTAACTATATAAAATGAATTCGGAACAAATAACAACCAGCAAAAGAAAATAAACCAGAATTTAATTTCATTCTTAATCCCCATTGCTGTCTTCCTTAGGTAATTCGCAATGCAATACGGTATGTAGGCCAGGAAAAGATTCCAAATTAAAAAACCATGCATTAAACTTCCTGTAACCAGGAATCTCATCGTCCATAAAAAAATACTGAAGGCACAGGAAAGCAATAAAACTCTTTCAATTCCCGTCCTCTTAAAATAAAATCGTTTAATCCAGAGCGTTGTTTCCATACTTAAATAAATTTTGGAATAAAAATTATCAGCCCTGCTGCAAGCGCCAGTAGCGATGCTATCAACACTGCCGCTGCGGACAGATCCTTTACTACTTTTATTTGATTGTTATAGCCGGGTGTAACATGGTCCGCCAGTTTTTCAATCGCCGTATTGAACAATTCCGCAATCCAAACGAATGCAACTGAAAATAATATCACCAGCGCCTCTATCGGGGTCACTCGTTTTACTATGGATAAAATAATAACTGATACGGTAGCCAAAGAATGAATCCATATTGAATGTTCCGATGCAAAGGAAAATCTTAGTCCATTGAAGGCATACCGGAAACGCATCAGCCAGTTACTCATTGAAAAGAAATTTTTGTTCATACTGAATTATTTAAAAAGGACAGGGACAAAGTCCCCGTCCGCGCAAAAAAACCAACCAGGATAAGTGTTTAATGGGAGGTTCATGGTCTTAATCAATTATGGGAAAAGTATTTCTACATTGGAAACATCAAACCTTCTATTGAGGATTATCGCTTCACAACTCCTGTATAATGCCATTGCTGCCCGGTGAAATGATACTAAGGAATGGCTGCCCTTCTTTAGTACCGGCTTATGATACAACCATACAACAGCGATCGTTCCGGTCATTATCATAAAATACAGGGCACGGATTAACGTCCTGCTCACCGGCGATCGTTGCCGGAACATAATCTGCAGCGTGTGACATTGAAAATTTATATGATGATCTTCGTCTTTCAATACCTGCGAACAAATTTTTTGCAGCAAAACAGAACCAGTTGCTTTCTTCAGCGCCGCATAGTACACTTTGGAAATAATTTCCGCTATCAACAGGATCATAATACTATTTTCAATGCCTGCCAGTTTGCGTAGTTTTCTAAATACTCCGTCTACCCAATGTTCTTTAATACAGGGAATAAAATAACGGTTCATAAATTTCGCAAGCACTCTTGCATGCATCTGTTCCTCACAAATAAACAAGCGGATGCATTCGGGATACAAAGGATCAGGAACCGTTTTCGCATATGCGAATAAATGCTTTCCTTCAGAACTCTCACCACGTTGAAATTGCTGGATAGATAATGCGATCAATTTCTTTTCATGTGCATCAAGACGATCTTCCATCCGCCAGTCAATATCCCCAAAATGAGTTTGATTGCTTTCAAAATATTCTTTCCAGTAATGATAGGACATAGCGATAAGGTTTAAAGGATGTAATTGTATTAATTCTGTTCTTTTAATTTTTGAAAAAATGAAATAGCCAGGAAATGAAATAGGATAATCGCCAATGAAATGATCCAGGATGTAAAAACCATTGTTGTCAGGTTCGATTCTCTTCTTTCTATTTCGATGAGCGATCGACCCACACCAACAAACCCCTGATGTGGTGCGGTGCTTGCCATCAGGACCATTGCCACACGGACACCATTGCGGGGTTGCCAGGTAAAAACATTCTCCATGTTCCGTCTTGCAAAATCAAAAACTCCTTTTGGTAGCCGGGGAAGTTTTCCATCCAGCAGGCCGGTAGTATGGATGGGAAGTTTATTACTGTCATATAAAACTTTAAATACAGAAAGGCTTCGAGCTACATCAACAGTATCTCCCCGCATAAAATGATCAATGGCCTTACCCTCATTTAAG
>Ga0207689_10003344_pt1 | contig 14692 bp, 12 predicted proteins | sample KBSMisM52_FD_184312 | JGI IMG/M metagenome (GOLD analysis project Ga0207689, IMG submission 184312) | Miscanthus rhizosphere microbial communities from Kellogg Biological Station, Michigan, USA - KBS Miscanthus M5-2 (SPAdes) (version 2) | ecosystem: Host-associated > Plants > Roots >... | reverse complement strand
CGGAATAAAAACAAAATTTGTGAATTGCTCGTCGATCACGAAAAGACAACAAAATTCATCAGGATCTTTGTAAGCTGATTTGAATTGATCCTGATCGGTCACCAGTCCGCGCTGAACAAACTCATCTAAAAAAGACGCATAATAGTGCCAGGCCGTCTGCATGCGTGCCTGGCCGAGCAATAGTTGTCCGATGGGTTGCTCCTCCTTGCATATTGGAAATATCGGGAAGTCGGAAAAATTACGCGAACGTATTTGGTATGAAGCTTCTTTAAGAAGATCGGCTACCTTCACAAAATCCTGTGAGATCGTGCCGAGGTATTTGCCGTTGAGTTCTGGATCGTTGTTCATAGGAAGATCTGACGAAGACAAAAGTAAACATAATGAGCAAAGCACCTCAAGATTTTCTTTCACTCGGTTGACTGGAAATTACTTGTCGCAGAAAAAAAACCTGCTATTCGCGAAAATTTTATTGCAGATAATGTTCGCAATACTTTTTCAGCTCTGGAAAAAAAGCGGTGAACTCCTTTTCAAAGTCTTCGTAATGTGACTGCAGGTGCAAATCCGGTTCAGCTCAAACGTGGTATTGATAAGGCTGTTCAGCAGATTTGTGACGAACTGGAGAAAATGAAAGTAGATATTGGTGACTCCAAAGAAAAGATTGCACAGGTTGCGACTATTTCTGCTCAGGACCCTGATGTTGGTAAATTTATTGCCGACATTTTGGAAGAGGTTGGTCATGATGGTGTGATCACTGTAGAAGAGTCACAGGCCATGGGTTTGGATAAGGAAGTTGTGAAAGGTATGCAGTTTGATAACGGTTATATTTCTGCTTACATGGTGACAGATCCAGCCCGTATGGAAGCGACTTATGAGGATGTGAAGATTTTGATTACGGATAAAAAATTGAACTCTGTTCAGGAACTTCTGCCTTTGATTGAGAAGCTGGCAGCAGCAGGTCGTAAGGAGCTCGTAATTATTGCTGAAGATGTTGAAGGTGAAGCTTTGGCTACTTTTGTACTGAACAAACTCCGTGGTATTTTCAGCGTTCTGGCGGTGAAAGCTCCGGCGTATGGAGACCGTCGTAAAGAGATGTTGAAAGATATTGCAGCTCTTACAGGTGGTACATTTGTTACTGAAGAGCTCGGTTTGAAATTAGAAACAACTGAACTTTCTGATCTTGGTGAAGCCCGCAAAGTGATTGCTGATAAGGACAAATGTATTATCGTGGAAGGCAAAGGTCACAAGGCCAATGTTGAGGCTCGTGTGGCTGAAATCAAAGTGATGATGGAGAAATCTTCATCTGAGTTTGATAAGGAAAAATTGATTGAACGTATGGCGAAACTTGCCGGTGGCGTGGGGGTTATTAAAGTGGGTGCCGCTACAGAGACTGAACTGAAAGAAAAGAAACTTCGCATTGAAGATGCGGTTTCTGCGACAAAAGCTGCCGTAGAAGAAGGTATCGTTCCGGGTGGTGGTGTTGCTCTTGCTCATGCTTCAAAAGTACTTTTGAACTTTAAAGGCGACAGTGATGAAACCACAGGCGCTCACATTTTGATGCGATCTTTAACATGGCCTCTTTACTACATTGCCCAGAATGCCGGCAAACAGGCTCCGGTTATTGTGAATGCAGTAATGGAATCTAAAGGCAACCACGGTTACGACGCTGCCAAAGATGAGTTTGTAGATATGGTGAAGGCTGGAATTATCGATCCGAAAAAAGTAACTCGTTCTGCACTCCAGAATGCTGCTTCTATTGCCGGAATCTTCCTGACAACTGAGGCCGCTATTACCGATATTCCTGAAGAGAAACCTGCTGCCGGCGGTATGCCTGCAGGCATGGGAGGCATGGGCGGTATGGGTGGTATGATGTAGTAAAACCTCGAAAATTTGTTGTAGCTTCGTCGCTGCGAAAAAAAATCCCCTCAACGTACCTGTAGTACGTATCGGGGATTTTTTTTCTTGCTCCTCGCAACAACGAAATTTTGGAGGTTTTGAATAGAAATTATTTTGTGGTATAGTGTCCGTAACCCTAGAAGGCCACTAAACTCAACATTTATGGCACCAGCCAAAACTTCCTCTAAATCGAAAACGAAAGCAAAATCTTCAAATTCGGCAAAGTCTAAGCCAAAAGCGAAACCGCTTCAGTCTAAACCACGTCAGCAGTTTACTGTGCGCGGGCTTACCCGTGATGAAGCACCTCGCGTAGAACCTCTCGCGGATGATGATTATTCACATGATCTGACTTTGCAGGTTCCGGTGAAACATGTGGCACGTCATCAGGATCCGATGTTTGAGATGGATGTTCCGCCGCCAGCACCGATTGCTCCGCAGCCGGCAACAGTTCCGCATATGGAAATTTCTCATGTTCCTTCAACTTCATACGAGGAAACGGACGAAGAGATGGATGAGGAGCCTTATTTACAGTCATTAGATATTGATAATTCCAACCCGCGCGACACTATTAAAGTGAAGTTCGGTAAGTTTGTGCAGTTGGTAAACAGTCACGATTTTATTGAAGTTGTGAACAGCCATGCTGAAGAAGAGATTATTATGAGTACGGATTTATTAACTGAGCTTGCGGGTTCACACGATCGTCGTGAGGAGCGCAAGATCCCTTTGGTGTTCCTGGTTGGTATTGCCATCGGGGTGGTTTTGACTTACATTTTCTTCTCCAAATAATTTTAGTATGCCGAAAAAAAATAAGTATCAACGAGTTCTCCTGAAGTTGTCGGGAGAGGTTTTGGAAGGAGACCAGGATGGTGGTATCGATTTTAAATTTTTGGATGTTTTGTGTAAGGAGATTGCTGAAGTGAAAAAGATGGGTGTGCAGGTTGCGATCGTGGTTGGTGGCGGTAATTTCTGGCGCTTCCGCGATTTTGAAAAATCCGGACTTGATCGTGTGCACTCGGATAATATGGGTATGCTGGCGACGGTTATGAATGCGCTGGCTTTGGCTCATGGATTTGAAAAATATAATATAGATGCGGTGCCATATTCGGCTATTCCAATGGAGAAAATTTGCGCTACTTATATGCGTGATACTGCTGTTGAGACTTTGAAAAAAGGTAAAATTGTTTTGTGTGCGGCTGGGACAGGGAGTCCGTTTTTTACAACTGATACAGCCGCAGCTCTCCGTGCATTGGAACTGAAATGCGATGTTCTGCTGAAAGCTACGAATGTCGATTATGTTTACAACAAGGATCCTCACAAATATAAAAATGCCAAAAAATATACCAAGATCTCTTACGAAGAGGTTTTGGAAAAACAGTTGGGTGTGATGGATCTGAGCGCCACGGCGCTTTGTGCGTCTTCACGTTTACCGGTTCTGGTCTTTAATTTATTGAAACGCGGGAATATTTTAAAGGCTGTGAAGGGTGAAACTTTAGGTACACTTATTCATTAATATTCATTTTTTTGTTATGACTGACGATATTCTTAAAGCAGCGGAGGCGGATTTCCAGAAAGTTCTGGACCATTTGCATACAGAGTATTCACGTTTGCAGATCGGCCGCGCTTCACCAACACTTGTTGAAGGTTTGATGGTTGATGCTTATGGCACAAAACAGCCGTTAAAAGCTGTGGCCAGCGTTTCTGTGCCTGATGCCAAGACTGTGCAGATTCAACCATGGGATCGAGGACAACTTCAGGCTATTGAAAAGGCTATTGTTAATTCTGATTTGAATCTGGCACCTTCCAATGATGGTATTGTGATTCGTTTGAATTTACCTCCAATGACGGAGGAACGTCGTAAAGATCTGTCGAAAATTGTGACACGTATGGCTGAAGATGCCCGCATCAGTATTCGTCACAGCCGTCAGAAAGCGCTGGATGGAGTGAAGGAGCTTGCGAAAAAAGAAGAGGCGACTGAGGATCAGGTGAAAGGTTTTGAAAAGAAACTTCAGGAACGGGTGGACCATTACAACATGGAGATTGAGAAATCTTCCAAGACCAAGGAGAACGACGTGCTGACAGTTTAATAAAGTTTACGAAACGTCATGGACCTGATTATTACTATTATTGCCTTCCTGGTTATTTTTTCCGTGCTGGTGTTGATTCACGAGTGGGGACATTTTTTTACGGCCCGCAAGGCCGGTATTAAGGTGGAAGAGTTTGGTTTTGGTCTGCCGCCGCGTATTTGGGGCAAGAAAAAAGGGGAGACGCTTTACTCTATTAACTGGATTCCGTTCGGTGGATTTGTGAAACTCTTGGGTGAAGACAGTCGTGACCCGAAGCTCGCCAAAGATAAACGGAGCTTTATTGCCAAACCGCCGCGCGTGCGGATATTGGTAATTTGTGCCGGTGTGATCATGAACTTTTTACTGGCGTATGTGTTGTTAACGGTGGGTTTTATTATGGGTATTAAGCCGTTAATTTTAAGCGGTGACGATGTGATTGCACGCTTGAACGACGGCACAATTGAGACCACGCCGGGTTTTGTCATTAAGGAAGTAAAGAAAGATACTCCTGCGGAAAAGGCCGGTCTTCAGTCTGGTGATCGTATTGTGGCGATCGATCATAAAGAGATTCTTTCTGCCGATGAGTTGGAAACCATGCAGAAATCTACCAATAAAACACAGCATGTTATTGATTTTGAACGCGGTTCAGAACAGAAAGAGTTAACGCTTGAGCCTGACCAGAAAATGGGTTTAGGTTTTGCTACTTATGAGACGATGTTTTTACCGCGTGTTGAGATTTTGAATGTAAAAGCGGGATCGGCGGCGGCACTGGCCGGACTTCAGCCTGCTGATGTTATTCTCAAAATTAATGATAAATCTGTCTATTATCTGGACGAGTATCTGGATGCCATTCGTTCTGCCGGTACTTTAACTTTTATGGTGCAGCGCGGGTATGAGATCGAAAACATGCAGGTGCAGCTTTCGCAAAGTGCGGCTGTAGTTATGAGCGGTATTTTCCCAAATACTCCAGCTGAAGCCGCAGGTGTTCAAAAAGGTGATGTTCTGGTTTCCATGGACGGACAAACATTTGCTACACCTGAGGATGTGATTGCTTATAATAAGGGCAAGGCCAATCAAAAAGTACATTATGTGTATGATCGTCATGGTCAGCCATTTGAAGCGGATATTACTCCAAGTGCTGATGGTTTGATCGGTGTGGGATTGTCTACGGTATTTTCTTATGAGAACCAGGAGCTGAGTGTGTTTACAACCGACTCTGTGGTTTCTGTGACCATGATTCATGATGTGCAGTATCCGTTCTGGATTGCACCTATTCAGGCTTTTGAAGAGTCTTGGCGTTTATCTGCTTTAACGGCTGGAATGTTTGTGAATGTAATTCATCAGGTTATTACGCAGTTCAGCGTTCCTGAGGGTGTTTCCGGGCCTGTGGGTATTGCCCAGCTCACTTACCAGTTCGTTCAGGAGGGTGCGCTTTCATTGATGCGTTTTATGGCGCTTCTGTCTTTGAGTCTGGCCATCATAAATATTTTGCCGCTGCCGGCTTTGGATGGCGGACGTTTGCTGTTTATTATTATTGAGGTTGTGACAGGCAAACGTGTGAGTTCGAAGGTGGAGGCCTTTATTCATGCGGTTGGTTTTATTTTCCTGATGTTGTTGATTTTTGCGGTGACGTATAATGACATCCTTCGATTACTGCCTCGGTAAACCTTCGAAAATTCGTTTTGGAAGGTTTGAAAAATCACCTCGACACATTTCAAGATGAAAAAATGGCGAGCTCACGGCATGGCTTCTCACCGTGTTTTGAGATTTCGCGATGATGATTTTACGGCTTTTTTAAGCCAAAAATATTGAGTTTTGCACTTTTTAACTTGCGGGGATTTCTTAACTGATTTGTAGTCCCTCTTGTTAAGATTTTTTAAATATATTTTTATATTTTTTTTATACTAGCTCTAGTAGGTGCATGGAAAAAAATCTCAATAGCTGGTGAAAGGTTTTTAAAAGTTGGTCGACTTGAAGGGGGTAGGAAAAGCGGATAATATACAGCGTGCTTTTTGGATTAAAAAAAAGTTAAAAGTGCTATTTGTGTATTATCTGTATGGACTATAAAGCTCACTGGCAAAACGTTTTAACCCGCCTTTCACCGCTGATCGGGCATTCACATATTTTAACTGTGTTTAAAGATACGGCAATTTTGAGCGTTGAAAATGGTGTTATGACTGTGGGAGTTTCATCACCGATAACTTACTCTTTTATCAAGGAGCGTTTTGAGGTGAAACTTATCCAGGTAGTGCGTGAGGTAACTGAGGGGATTCGTGAGGTGGTTTTTGAGATTAAAAGCTCCTTAATGGATGAAAGCCATCCGCATAAAGTAGATTTGAAAGATCTGGATATTGGTAACGATAAAGCTCCACGCAAGGTTCCAAATAAACAGGAGGTGATTATGGCGGACGGCGTACGCAGTAAAATGTTTAATGATAAATATACTCTGCAGACCTTTCTTTCCGGTAATATCAACCGTTTGGCGCATGCGGCCTGTATGGCAGTGGCAGCCAAACCGGGAAATATTTATAACCCGCTCTTCTTATATGGCGGCGTTGGTCTTGGAAAAACCCATCTGCTTCAGGGAATCGGCAATGAGATTCATAAACAGCATCCGAATAAAAAGGTGGTGTATATGACTTCGGAAAAGTTTATTAATGAGATCGTTCAGGCTATCGGTTTCAAACACACCCGCAATTTTAAAGACAAATATCGCAATGTTGATTGTTTAATCGTTGATGATATTCAATTTTTTGGAAATAAAGCCACATCACAACAGGAGTTCTTTCATACTTTCAATGAGCTCTATGATGCCGGCAAACAGATCATTATCAGCTCCGATCGTCCGCCGAGTGAACTGGATCAGCTGGAGGACCGTTTAACCAGCCGTTTCAAAATGGGTATGGTGATTGAAGTGCAGATGCCGGATATTGAGACTCGTCTGGCGATTTTGATGAACAAATGTGAAGAGTTGGAGATGATGATCGACCGTGAAGTCTTGGAACTTATCGCAACCCATGTTGTGTCCAGCGTTCGTGAATTGGAAGGTATTTTGTTGCAGGCCATTGCGGAAGCGCAGCTAACAAACACCAATCCGACGCTTCGTTCAGTAGCCGATGTGATGAAAAAATTGTACTCACGTATGCCGTTGCAGACAGAAAATATCGATCTGCCGAAACGCCAGGAGGTTCGTACTTGTGATGATCTTATTGGCGTTGTTGCCAACTACTATAAACTTTCTTATGCAGAGATAGTGAGTGTTGGGCGTAAAAAAGAGGTGATGGTACCCCGCCAGATCTGTATGTACCTGATTCGTGAAATTTTGGCACAGTCTTATGAGACCATCGGTGACCATTTTGGCGGGAAAAATCATACAACCGTAATGCATGCTTGTCATAAAGTTCAGGAAGAGATGAAAACTGAAGGGAAAGTGTTGCGAGACATCAATGCGTTGAAGAGGGAAATAGGTTTTGTGAACTAAAAACTTACTTTTAGGTTACTGCCTTAAAAAAAGCTTTACACTAGAGAGAGAATTATTGTATTGTGCTCGACAGATTTTTAAGTATTTTTGCCTATGCGTCGCGTGGTTCGTCGAAAAGGTCCGATAGATTACGTTCTTCCATTTTTGATGCTGGTGGGTCTCGGCATCATTATCGTTTTGGGTTGGCAGATCTGGTCCAATTTTGATAAGCAAAACAAAAGTGATGCGTATTTTTATGTAGCGCAGGGAAAAGCGAAACTTCTTCCTTATGGAACAACGAATTGGGACGATGCTTACAGTGGTACCAGACTTCGTTTAGGGGATGCTTTGAAAACATCTTCACTTGGACGTGTTGTGATGGAGTTTTTTAATGGAACTGTTGTTCGCATGGCTGAAGATACAGCTGCTACATTGGTTGATCTTGTGAAGGAGCCTGATCATGAAGAGATTGTTTTGAAACTGGATAATGGAAAACTTTGGGTGAAAGCGCAAAAGAGTCCTGGAGTACGTGAGGCCCGCTACGAGGTGCGAACTGCACATATGTTGGTGAAGGCTAAAGGTACGGTGTTTGAGGTTGAGAGTGACAGCCATGAGACAGTACGCGTACTGGACGGCGACATTGATGTGGATATTTTGGTAAAAACAAACGGACAGGAACGTGTTGCTGATACGATCCAGGTTGGTGTAGGGCAGGAACTGGTTCTTGATGAGGCTTCTTTGAAAGCTTTTGAATCGAACATGAGTCCTTCTGTTTTGATGGCTATCAGTGAGGATTTCAAAAACTCCCCATGGTTCAGATGGAATATGAGTGAGGACGAAACGCCGACAAATTTTGCTTCGACCCAGGCATCTACAATGGAAAATACTGTTGATAATACTTCAACAGGCACCCAGCAAATTGATGACAGCTTTGGCTCTGTTGCCGGCACAACTCAAGAATCGACCAGCAGCAGTCAGGAGGCTGATGAGATGAATAACGACACTTTTGGCTCGGGAGCACCTGATATTACTTCACCTCTTACCTCTACAAGTACTGTAACAACAGGAAAAGCTGTTCTTGAAGGAACGGTTCCTGCCGGTACTACAAAAGTTATTGTGGAAAGTACTGTTGGTGGAGTTACCGACAGCTATACCTTAAGTAAATTTACGGCCGGACAAACTACCTGGTCTTATAATGTTTCTGAAACGATCGGCAATTTGAAACCGGGCGATAATGTTTATAAAGTTTATGCTGTAAATGCAAATGGTCAAAAAAGTGATCCGGCTCAAGTAACTATTACTTATAATAAAGAGAAGGTTGAGATTTCTGATGCGCTTTCAGCACCAACTGTTGATAGTTTCAACGGCTCGACTTCGTCTACCGTAACAACAGATACAGTAAAGGTGGTTGGTTCTGTGAAGGGCGCGGAAAAAGTTGTTGTGAACGGCTACACCTTGGGTGCATTCCAGGCCGGCTCTACAACTTGGACTTATTCAGCAAAAGAGTCACTTGGTAATCTGAAACCGGGTGTGAACGAATATGAGGTGTATGCAGTTGATGAAGAAGGCAACAAATCTGCTGTTGTGAAATTCACCATCACATACAACAAAACTACTACCGGTACAACGACAACGAGCCCGCCGCCACCACCACCAACTTCATCAACAACTGAACCGGGTTTCTAATAGAGATATCGCGCCTTATTTAGGTTATGTTCGTCGTTGGTTTTTGCGTATACGACTTCGCCGCTGCCCGGTTTGGTGAGATAGAAGTAGTACGGACTTTCTTCTGGATGAAGTGTGGCCTGGATGGCTTTGATACCGGGATTGGAGATTGGACCCGGGGGTAAACCTTTATTAATACGGGTATTATAAGGGGAGTCTTCTGTGAGATCGTTCTGGTCAATGGAGCGGTCTTTCTTGAGATATAAAAGTGTAGCGTCTGCACCCAGGAACCAACCTTCATCCACACGCTTCCATAAAATGCCGGCAACAATCGGAATATCTTTTTCGGTCTTTACCTCTTTTTCTACAATTGAGGCCATGGTGATGGTGTCGTGCCAGCCGTGTGGTGGAACTGTGTTTACATCACCGCCGAGACGTTTTTGAAAATCGTTGAGCATGAGTTGGATCAGGTCGGCGCTGCTGAAGTTCTGACTGTCTAAATAGTATGTGTCAGGAAAAAGAAAACCTTCCAGCGGGTGGGCCAGGTTTTGTTCTTTGGCGGCATCAAGGAAAGGGTATTTATCATAATCTTTGAACTCACCGACAGCTTTTACAAACTCTCCCGGCTGAATGACTTGAAGATCTGCGAGTTTCTCATCGATGTCCTGGGTGGTGTAACCTTCAGGAACTGTGAGAATTAATTGAGATTTTTTGGCGTCAGTCAGATATTCGGCGATTTCCGGAATAGTGAGACTTGGATTTAACAGAAAACGGCCGGCAACAATTTTGCGGTCCAGAGAGTTTTCTTTGAGATATCTTTTGAGAGCGTCTTCATCCACAACCAGGTTTGCGGTTTTGAGATCATGAGCGACGTCATTCACATTCTCACCTTTTTTGACCACCAGACTTTGATTCTTGGTGTCATTCGGATCAACGGCTTTGGCGAGGAGATCGTTATAGTGGGAGTTCTGGTACCACAGCCATACTAAAACTATGATGGTTCCTGTACCCAGAATGAACCATAGAGTGTTGTTTTTTCTCTTATTATGGCGGCGGTAGGTTGAGTGTTGCATTTATTTTTCGTTGGGCAAATTTGGCATATTCATGCTGCCCATGAGGGGTTTCATCTTTTCAGCGGCAATGGATTGTGCCTTTTTGATGCCTTTATTTGAGGCTTTTACGATGTTTTCCTGAAGTTTCTTTGGGTTGGATTCGGCACCTTCGTTCCAGTTGATGGAAATAACCTCCTGTTCGCCGTCTACAATCACAACAACGCCGTCTACTTCAGCCTCAATATGGGTGTTTTTCAGTTCTTTTTTGAGCTCTTTAGCCATTTTCTGCAGCTGGTAGACGTCTTTGATCTTATCAAACATAGGACAAAATGAGTTAAGTTGATGTTAGCTTTTTGATTGTATAGAAGCCCTTTTTCCGCGTCAATGCTGCCTGTGCAAAAAATATTGCGTCACTTTTGCCTTTCATGTAAACTGCCTGTGCATTTTACCAATTTTTGTTATGGAAACGGCTACATTAACAGTACAAACCCGGGACATGAAGACTACAGCGCACAACCTGCGCAAAGAGAGCATTCTTCCAGGTGTTTACTACGGCAAAGGTATTAAACCTGTGTCACTTCAAATGGATTATCAATCTTTTCGAAAAGTTTTCTTAAAGACTGGTACGAACTCATTGATCGATTTAAGTATCGACGGCAAGAACGAAAAAGTTCTCGTTCACGATTTGGAATATCACCCACTTACCGGAGCAATTGCTCACGTGGATTTTATTCATGTGAACTTGAAAGAGGAAGTTACTACACATATTCCGATTGAAACTGTCGGTGTTGCTCCAGCTGTGAAAGCTTTCGGTGCAATTTTGAATACTGTGAAACACGAACTTAACGTTAAATGTTTACCTTTGGATCTTCCACACACAATCCAGGTTGATCTGTCTTCTTTGACAGATCTTTCCAGCTCAATTCACATCAGCGATTTGGTTGCGCCAAAGGGTGTGAAGTTTATGGATAACCCTGAAGATGTAGTTGTAACTGTTACAGCTGCAAGTGATGAAGAAGCATCTCTCCCAACAGCTCAGACAGCTGAAGAGGCTGCTGCTGAAGGTGCTGCTCCTGCGGAAGGTGCTGCTGAAGCTGCCCCTGCTGCTGAAGAAGCTAAAAAAGAAGAGAAAAAATAGTAAGGAATGTGAAAATTTGTTTTTACTTCGTCGAACTGCGAAAAAAATCCTCTCAACGTACTATCGTACGTATCGAGGATTTTTTTCTTGTCTTCTCGTAAAAACAGAATTTTGACATTCCTTGAAGAAGCCCTCTTTCAAAGGTAAGAGTTTTTATTAGCCATTAATTAATCCCTCCAGCATTTTGCGCATACGGGCGTTTTTTGGGTCTTCTTCGGATTCGGTTGTTGCTGAAACGGTTATTTCTTTGGAGGGGGCGGGAGATTTGGTTGTGGACTCTTTTGAATCGGCAGATGAAGTCGGGGTCTTCAGGTCTTTGGCTGTGGTGACGTACCCTTTTATTTTTGGTGATTTTGATTCGGGTTCGGGGGGGTGGTCGGTTGGTTCGAGTTTGAGGATTAAGTTTTTGCCCAGTGGGAGAGTTTTTTGGAGTTGATTCAGGGGCCAATGGATCAGGTCGCCGTTGGTTGTCTCCAAAACTAAAGCTTCGCCGTCGATGGCTTGTACGGTTACCTCAAGGCGGTTCTCTGAGTTTTTATTCTGGTCGTGCATGAGGTGTGGAGGTAATTCTGGGGTTGGAACGATATTCGTAGACGGTTCGTCATTATTGCATAAGCGTTTACCTAAAAAAAAGGGCCACCTGTATGAGATGGCCCTTTTGTGTTGCTAAACATGAGCAGCTCTTGTGTGAGCGTACTATTTGGTCATGAGCGCTGCGAGTACCGGAGCGATGATGAGAGCGATGGTGTTGATAACTTTAATGAGAGAGTTGATGGCTGGGCCGGCTGTGTCTTTGAACGGATCACCAACTGTGTCACCAACAACGGCAGCCTTGTGAGCGTCAGAACCTTTGCCGCCGAATTTGCCGTCTTCGATATATTTTTTAGCGTTGTCCCATGCGCCGCCACCTGTACACATCTGGAGTGCTAGTACGAGACCGGAAACGATTACACCACCGAGTAAACCACCGAGGGCGATTGGGCCGAGCAAGAAGCCAACGATGAGAGGGGAGAATACAGCGAGTAAACCTGGGAAGACCATCTCCTTAAGTGCAGCTTTGGTTACGATATCTACTGTGCGACCGTAGTCAGGTTTTTCTTTGCCGCTCATAATGCCTTTCTTGGTTTTGAACTGATGGCGAACCTCTTCTACTACTTTGAAGGCGGTTTTACCTACAGACTCCATGCAAGAAGATGCAAAGAGGAATGGCAGGATTGCGCCAAGGAAAAGTCCGATGAGTACACGGTAGTCAGTGAGGTTGAAAACGAAACTTACGGATGGAGCATGTGCAGTGAGTTCTTCGGTGTAAGCTTGGAAAAGCACGAGCGCTGCGAGTGCGGCTGAACCGATGGCGTAGCCTTTAGTTACAGCTTTGGTTGTGTTACCAACTGCATCGAGAGCGTCAGTATTTTTGCGAACTTTTTCCGGGAGGTGGCACATTTCGGCGATACCACCGGCGTTGTCTGTGATTGGTCCGTATGAGTCTGTTGCGATCACCATGCCTGCTGTTGAGAGCATGGCTACTGCGGCGATGGCGATACCGTAGATACCGTTGTTGAGTGATGAAGAGTCACCGAAGTAATAAGCCAGGAAGATGCCAAGAACGATGACGATTACCGGGAGGAAAGTGCTTTCCAGACCTACGGCGATACCGGTGATGATGTTGGTTCCTGCGCCTGTTTGTGAAGCGTTGGCAATGCGTTGAACCGGAGCATACTCTTTGGCTGTGTAGTATTCAGTAATAATTGTGATGAAGAAAGTTACGCCGATACCAACGAGGGTTGCGTAGAAAATGTGCATGTCACGGATGTAGTACTGAGTGGCAAAGAAGAAGCCGATTGCGGAAAGGATTCCGGTAACGATCATTCCTTTATAAAGTGCCTGCATGATTTTGTTATTCTTGCCGAGTTTTACAAAGAAAGAACCAACGATAGTTGCAACTACTGCGATGGAACCGAGAACGAGCGGGTATTCAATACCGGCGTTGCCGAGAACTGAAGTGAGAGTTGATGCGGCCAAAATCATGGCGGCAATCAGAGTTACTGCGTAAGTTTCAAAAAGGTCAGCGCCCATACCTGCACAATCACCAACGTTGTCACCAACGTTATCTGCAATTACACCCGGGTTACGTGGATCGTCCTCTGGGATTCCTTGCTCAACTTTACCTACGAGATCTGTTCCTACGTCAGCAGCTTTTGTGAAGATACCGCCCCCCACACGTGCAAACAAAGAAACGAGTGAAGCACCGAAACCGAAACCGATAAGAAGTTTTGGAGCGTCACCAACGGGGATTCCAAGAAATGTTGTGAATACATAATAGAAACCGCTCACACCAAGAAGTGCGAGACCGACTACGGCGAGACCTGTTACGGCGCCACCACGGAATGCTACTGAAAGTGCATCTTGAAGACTATTTTTTGCAGCTTCAGTTGTGCGGACATTGGCGCGTACGGAAACGTTCATACCAATATAGCCTGCGAGAATTGAGAAAACTGCACCTACTAAAAATCCCACTGCTGTGAGAACGCCATCATTGTGTTGGCCCTTTGGTAAAATGAATGCGAGTAAAAGAAAAATCAGAATGGCAAACACGCCAATTGTTAATGTTTGCCTGTTTAAATAAGCCATGGCACCTTCTTGAATTGCCTTTGCAATTGCCTGCATATCTGGAGTTCCGGTGCTGCGTTTCAGCACCATCATAACGAGAATAACGGCATAAACGAGAGCGACAACACTTACTATCATAGCGATAACGGACACGTTCATAACAATGGGAAGATTAATTAATAATAAATTTTTTAGAGGTATTTGAGGGGAAATGTTCTAACACAAAACATTTCTTGCCAGTCGACCATATATTTTAGGCAAGAAGACCCCTTTATAAAATGTTTTTTTCTAATATTGATTTGGCAATGTGTCTATTTTATGGTTTGCATAAAATTTAATTTTCAGTGTTAACAGAAATTGATGCCAGTTTATGAATGGAAATAAAAGTAGGAGATTTCGCCTTAGTTTACATATGTAGAATTTGCATTTACAAACAATTTACTTATAATAGGGCCAACAAAGTATTTGTTTTTTACTCTTTAACTCCCATTTTGACATGGAAGACCATAACAAAGAACATCACACAGCCGAACATAAAGCCGATCCTATGGCTGATATTGGAAAAGATATTCCAAAAGTTGATATGAAAAGTGTTAGTCCAGATGCACTGAAAGGTGGCTTCGGTGATGTTTTGGAAATTTTGAAAATGAACCAGGCGAAGATCGATGCTGTTGCTGCTCGTGACAGTGAAGGTATTACTTTGGCTCTTGTTTACTTAATTATTGGACAGGTTGTGAGCGCTCTTGGTGGAGCTGTTCTTGGTTATACAATTCTTGGTACAACATTCCGTACTCCAATTTTGAGCGCCGTGATT
>Ga0207689_10003340_pt1 | contig 14703 bp, 8 predicted proteins | sample KBSMisM52_FD_184312 | JGI IMG/M metagenome (GOLD analysis project Ga0207689, IMG submission 184312) | Miscanthus rhizosphere microbial communities from Kellogg Biological Station, Michigan, USA - KBS Miscanthus M5-2 (SPAdes) (version 2) | ecosystem: Host-associated > Plants > Roots > Rhizosphere... | reverse complement strand
TTATTGACGGAGCAAAGCGCGACTGGGAAAGGTTTTCTTTCAGAAGTTTGTGTGGCCTGGGAGAAAGCAACCGGAGCGGCAGAAGCGAAAGGAATACGCACGGTGCATACACGCTTCGGGATTATTCTCGACACGGATGGTGGTGCGCTCGAAAAAATGGCGACTCCTTTTCGCATGGGTGTTGGTGGCAAGTTGGGCGATGGAAAACAGTGGATGAGTTGGATTGCGCTCGATGATGTCGTTCGGGGACTCCGATTCCTGATCGACAATCAAACAGTGCGAGGGCCTGTAAATTTTACTGCGCCGAATCCAGTTACGAATGCTGAGTTTACTAAGACGCTCGGTAGTGTTCTTTCCAGGCCTACAATCTTCCCCGTACCTGCATTCGCTGCTCGTCTCGCATTCGGCGAGATGGCAGATGCATTGTTACTTTCAAGCGCGAGAGTTGAGCCATCCAGACTTCAGGACGAAGGATTCAAGTTTGAATACTCAGATTTACTGCTAGCGCTTCAAGCGATACTGAAGAATTAAGAAGAATCACTACATCTTAGCTTTGAGGCGCGGTCAATGTTTGGTCTTCGAAACCCTCGAGTCCACCAAAGACCTCCAAAGCGTACTTAACATTTCCAAACGGCGCCGACACTTGCACGCCCTGGATTACATCGCGAACTTCGATCAGTGACTCACGCGCGATCTTCAATCCTTCATCACGCCCAGCTTCTTTGCTGACATTTGATGCCTCACGCATCCGGTCCATGATCGACGGCGTCACTCGAACACCAGGCACTTCATTGTGCAGAAACTCTGCGTTGCGATAGGAGACCAGCGGCCAGATCCCCGCTATCACCGGAATGCGAACGTGTTCGATGCGCTTCAGAAAGTCGCGAAGCTGATCAGTATCAAAGACCGGCTGCGTGATCGCATACTGAGCCCCGGCTTCTACCTTCCATTCGAATCGCTTTATCTCTTCGTCGAGATTGATCGCGCCGGGATTAACTCCAACACCGATACAAAATGCCGTCGGTTCGCCAATCGGATTGTTTCCCAGATCCAGACCATGGTTGAGCTTATTCACCATGTTTGTTAATCCAATCGAGTCGATATCAAACACGGCAGTAGCATCCGGATATGGGCCCATCTTTGGCGGATCGCCAGTGATGACCAGGATGTTGCGAAGACCGAGTGCAGCGGCGCCAAGAAGGTCCGACATCATTCCCAGCAGATTCCGATCGCGACAGCAGTAGTGCAACACTGACTCGATGCCGATTTGCTGCTCGACGAGGACCGCGGTAGCGAGTGCACTCATACGAGACTGTGCACGCGCGCCATCTGGAATGTTCACTCCATCGACCCCAGCCTTCTTCAGCAAACGGATCGACTCAAGCGTTTTCTTCGAGTCAACACCTTTCGGCGGAAGAACCTCGACTGAAGTTACAAACTCACCCTGGGCGATTTTGCGTCCCCAGTTCGAACGCTGTTCGGGTGGCACAACTCGAATATCAGGAGGTGTGATCTCGTCGACGTGCGCCGGTGTCCCCGGTGTAAAAGCAGTTCGTTGAGCACGTGGCGAAGCCGCTCTCACTGCATCCGAGATCAATTTGATGTGTGCGGGTGTAGTGCCACAACAACCGCCAATGAACTTAGCGCCTGATTGAATGAATCTTTTGGCAAACTTCGACATGTATTCCGGGGAACACATGTAGAACTGTCGACCTTGAACGTCTCGCGGTAGCCCGGCGTTGGGTTGTGCAGACAGTTTCTTCTTCGTCACTGCACGCATTTTCTCGAGTGCGTTAAGAATGATTGCCGGTCCAACGCCGCAGTTAAGACCAATGACGTCTGCCCCGGCTTCATCGAGGCTTTCAGTAAAGCTTTCAGGCGTCGTGCCGAAGACGGTGTTGCCGTCGGTCATGATCGTCATCTGCGCAATAATTGGCAGGTCGCAGAGTTCACGTACGGCGCGAATAGCCTGAAGCATTTCGGGAACGTCAGAAAACGTCTCGAGACAAAACAGATCAACTCCGCCTTCGAGTAACGCGGTGACCTGGGGTTTGAAAAGATCCTTTGCTTCATCGAATGACGTTGGGCCGAAGGGTTCAATTCGGACACCGAGCGGACCGATTGCGCCCGCCACGTAAGCACGATCGGCAGCAGCTTCACGTGCAACTTTTGCTGCAATGACGTTGATTTCGTGAAGATTTGCTTCGAGACCGTACTGCTGCAGTTTGTGTGCCGTGGCGCCGAAGGTGTTGGTCTCGATGATGTCGGCGCCAGCTTTGATGTATTCGGTGTGAATCTCCCGAACGAGGTCTGGATTACTGAGATTCAGTTCGTCGTAACAGCGATTGATGTAAACACCTTTGGCGTAAAGCATCGTTCCCATCGCGCCGTCGACGACGTGAATGCGATCAGTTTCTAGGAGGTCTTTAAAGGGTTGCATAAGATTACTGAATTTGATGTTCGATATGCTTTAGCTTGTCGGCGTTTACTCTAGAGCGCCTTCATATCGGACAATAAAAAAGTCCCGCGCTAAACAACGCGGGACTTCAAGTTGGTTTGAAGTTTTTCGGGTTCGCTTATGGTTTCCCGAGCTGTTTAGCTGGTTGTTTTACGTGGCCGCAAGTCGCCTTAACTCACCACGTTTGTCAGTTCGCTTATACGCTTGGCGCGGAGACGCTGTCAAGCAAGGGGCTTTCGACATCGGTACCCTTCAGTAGCTACTGAATTCGCCCTCAGCCTCGATGTAACTACTGAAGGGTTATATTCCTTATCGAACTTTAATGTGAACTTTTACTGGCTAACGGTCGTTGTTTGACCTTCGCGCGCAGCGGCCAGCAGAAGTTGAAACGATCTGTCTTGTTTTGCGTGTCAGGCTGACAACTTAAGCCAGATAGACCGACTGGCGAACTGAATGAGTACGTTGCTTTCTACTCAATTACTCAATGAAAACTCAAAAAATGGGCAACCGAAAAGTATTCTGGTCCATCAGAGTCGCGGTTCCATTAGAGCATGTGTAGCCCCCAATTGAGTTTGCCCCTGTAGAACCTTGTTCGTCTGTTCTATGGTTATCAACATGGAGAAATTAGTTAATGAAGTTGCCCCGCAATATCCCTGTATTTCGCTCACTCAAATTCGCACCCTTTGCCGTCATTTCAGTTTTCCTGTTCACAAACATCACTGGAATTCTGTTTAGCCATGCATTAGCGCCGCTCGCAAAAGCGAGTTCGCCCGATGCCATCGTCATTCCGTCTGACATCCCAACCTCAGGTAACCAGCAGCTAGACTTGCTCATTTTTCGTGCAGGCGAGCGTGAGGGTGTCGATCCAAGATTTATTCACGCCGTGATTTGGCAAGAATCGAAGTATGACACGTCAGCGCGGTCGCATGCCGGCGCCCAGGGTCTGATGCAGTTGATGCCTGACACCGCACGGCGATTTGGATGTTCTAATCCAAACAACGTTGAGTCGAACGTTCAAGCGGGAACGAAGTATCTGAGTTGGCTTCTAAAAAGGTTCTCAGGAAATGTCCAATTAGCGTTGGCGGGATATAACGCCGGCGAAGGCGCAGTGGACAAGTACAACGGTGTTCCGCCATACAACGAAACTCAGAACTACGTCCGCATCATCTCAGAGCGATATGGGAAGACTTATCATCCGGTCTTGCCACCGAATGAGGCTATTGAAGCGTTTCATTTGAGAGCGAGTGATCCTTTTGAGGTGGCGGCGACTCAGTAGCTCCAAACAAATTTGGTTCGATGACAAACAAAACTCCACCGGCTTTACGCTCGGTGGAGTTTTGCTTTTTCTGCGGCTATGCCGCCTCCCGTGCGGAAGCCTTAGGCTTTCCGTCAAGGAGTAACTCGTTTGGGCGGCTACGCCGCCCGAGCCGCAGCCTCAAAGACTTCTTGTGAAGCGACGGAAAGCGGGCAAAGCCGCATAACCAGTTCAAAACCAAAGTGCAAAAAGCGAGACCAAAGTCCTAAGGCCAAAGACCAAAGCCCCTCCAGCAGCAATTACCAACCGAAAATCTTTCCGGTAAACTTCTTCGTACCTTACTCATTGAACTAAACTGACATTTCCTTGTAATGAAAGAAGCTCGCGAAGAGACGATCGCGCACTACCGGATCATGCAGCCCATCGGCGCTGGTGGTATGGGCGCAGTCTATAAAGCGTATGACAAGAAGCTGGATCGCATCGTCGCGCTTAAAGTTCTGCCACCTGAGTACGTCTCACAACAAGATCGACGCCGGCGCTTCTATCAAGAAGCCCGCGCTGCTTCAGCCCTAACCCATCCCCACATCCTTACCGTTTACGAAGTTGGCGAAGACGACGGCAAGCCGTACATCGCGATGGAGTTTATCGAAGGCGAAACGTTGCGCCAGAAAATCAAAGCGCGCGCTTTAAAGATCAAACAGACCCTGGAAATCGCAATTCAAATTGCCGACGGTCTTAGCAAAGCTCACGACGCCGGAATAATCCATCGCGACCTCAAGCCAGAAAACCTGATGATCAGCCGCGATGGCTACGCCAAGATTCTTGATTTCGGTCTCGCTAAACTCGTCGCTCAACGTGAACGCGCTCTCGCGGCGGACAGTGCACAAAAAACTCTTCTTCGGGTCGAGACGGAATCCGGCACGCTAATGGGCACTGTCAATTACATGGCTCCGGAACAACTGTTGGGACAAAGAGTGGATCGCCGTTGTGACGTCTTCTCTTTTGGCGTGGTCTTGTGCGAAATGGTAACCGGCCTCGCTCCCTTTGTTCACGACAATCGTATCGACACGATGCACGCAATTCTGCATCGCGACCCGAGGCTGCCCGACTCTACTCACGCAGATGCGCCTGCTGATCTCCAACGCATTCTGAACAAAGCTTTGGCGAAGTTGCCCAAGGATCGTTATCAAACCGTCAGCGAGTTGGCGGTCGAACTCCGCGCTTTGAAACGCGATCTCGACCTTGGTAAAGCTGTGCCGATTGGAGCGCTTCGTACAAAGCTGGTGCTCAAGCGGGCGGCCGTTGAAAGTCGATCTCGCAGTGTCGACTACGAGGCAGAGCTCAACACAGCACAATTAAAAGCAGTGATGACTACCGATGGCCCGCTGCTAATTGTCGCCGGTGCAGGAACCGGTAAGACTCGCACGCTTGTATATCGAGTCGCGCGACTGGTCGAGATTGGCGCAAAACCAGAGTCGGTATTGCTGCTTACTTTCACGCGCCGTGCAGCCACCAGCATGCTAACGCGCGCCGCTGCACTGGCAGACGCTCGCTGCCAGCGCGTTTCCGGCGGAACGTTCCATTCACTCGGTCATTCGGTGTTGAGAAAGTTTGCCGAGCAGGCGGGCGTGCAACGCAACTTCACCGTGTTAGACCAAAGCGATACTGAGGATCTCATCGACCTCATGAAGCGTCAGATAAAACTGACCAAGGGCCGGCATTTCCCCCGTAAACGAACCATCGCATCGATCTTCAGCACGATGGTTAACAAGGTGTTGCCGCTAAACAAAGTGCTAAGCCAGGAGTATCCACAGTTTCTCGATGAGCGACGAGATTTGGAAGCCTTGTTCAGATCCTTCGAAGATTTCAAACGCACGAAGCAAATGCTCACCTACGACGACCTCCTCGTGCGACTCAAAGAAGCCCTCGAGTCGAGTGAAGAGATGCGTGAGCAACTGTCCGATCAATACCGCTACATCATGGTAGACGAATACCAGGACACCAATAAGCTTCAGGCACAGATTGTGAAACTGCTGACCTTCCGGCACGACAACGTTGCGGTTGTCGGCGATGAATTTCAATCGATCTATTCATTCCGGGGAGCGAGCCACAAAAACATGTTGGAGTTTCCAAAGCTCTTCCCGTCGGCTCAAATCATCAAGCTTGAAGAAAACTATCGCAGTACGCAGCCCATTCTCGACGTCGCCAATTCCATCATGGAAGACGTGAAGGAAAGTTTTAAGAAGCGACTCATCTCGACAGTCGGCGGTGGTGAGTCTCCGGTGGTCGTTAGTGCCCGAGATGAGAATGAACAGTCGCGGTTTGTTGCCCAGCGTATTGACGAGTTGCGCGACGAAGGCGTGCCGCTCACGGACATCGCTGTCCTGTTTCGCTCAAGTTCGCATTCGTTCGATCTCGAAATCGAGCTGGGCAAACAAGGAATTCCGTTTCGCAAGTTTGGGGGTATTCGGTTCGCCGAATCGGCCCACATCAAAGACGCTTTGGCTTTCTTGAGAGTAGTAAACAAACCGTCTGACACGCTCTCGTGGTTTCGCATGCTCAAGTTGATCGACCACATCGGCGACGCGACCGTCTATCAGATTCTCGAACACCTGGGCGTTGAACAGCGAGACTTCCGCTCGGCGCGAACGAAGGAGTCTCTCTTTAGAAAACTGCATCGCTTTCCCGGTCGTGCCAGTTATCAAACTGAACTCGTACGCCTGGCGCGAGTGTTAACGACAGTCTCCGAGAGCAAGAGTCCGGCTGCACAATTGTCGGCAGTGCTGAAGTTCTATCGCCCGCGCTTAAAGAACAAATACGACGACGCACAACGTCGCGGGCGAGATCTCGAACATCTGCAAACGATAGCCAAGCGTTACAAGACTTCGGCTAAGCTCCTGGACGACATTGCACTCGATCCAAGTGATGCAGTGGATGGCAATGCCAGTCGACGACCTTCTGGGTACGTAACGCTCTCAACGGTGCACTCCGCAAAAGGCCTTGAGTGGAACAACCTGTTTGTCATCTGGATGACTGATGGATGGTTTCCCTCAAATCGTTTCCAGGATGAGTTTGACGATCTTGAAGAAGAGAGACGACTGCTGTACGTGGCGACAACTCGCGCAAAGAAGGAACTTAGTTTTGTCTATCCTGTGAATGTTTATCGTGGGCCGGAAACGGATGGCACCCCGGCGCTCTCTCGATTCCTCGAACCGATCCCGCCGGAGATTCTTGTACACGCAAGCCTGGACTGAAATAGAGCCACAGATTACACAGATCAAACAGATCAGAAGAGCTGTGCACAAAAGTCCGAAATCCCCCGCCCGGCAGTGCGTGGATATGTTCAAGTCCAACCTACAATAAGCGGCGTTGTGAACTTTCCGAATCCCACTAACGGCAGTTGGTGGATAGTTCAGGTCCAGCCTACGAGAGCAATCTCTCAAAAGCCTTCGACGCTTCGCGCGGAGTTCCATCGAGTTTGGAGAACCCGGGATCGTTCTCCGCGCGAAGCGTCAGATTCGAAGAGTGGTTGTTTGTAGGTAACGACTTGAACAATCCACCAACTGCCGTTGGCTGGGATTCAAATACTCGTCAAACCTCGCTCCGCAGCAGGGTAAAGGTCGGTGGGTGGATCTGGCCAAATCTGGATCAACTGTGGCTGACTCACCTGCTGGTCAGTACATGGTAATAACCCGAAATACCATTCAGCACGTACTGCACGGCCAGCGCTGCTAGAACGATTCCCATCACCCGCGTTGCGATATGCACGCTTCCTTCCCCAACTGCCGCGATTAACCGCGCGCCCAGGTACAGAGCAATGAACGAGACGATGAAGACAACCGCAATTGCGACCGCAGCTGCGATGAGCTTTCGGACGTCGCCGCCCGTCTGAGAAGTTAACAGGATGATTGTCGCAATAGCGCCGGGGCCGGACAGAAGCGGAATAGCAAGTGGAAAAACTGAAATGTCATCGCTTACAACATTTCGCTCTTCATGTTCAGGTGCCTGTAGACCACCTCGGTGACCGAATAACATCGGCAGTGCTGTGAGGAAGAGCAAAACGCCACCACTGATTGAGAAGGCTTGTACGGTTACACCCAAATAGGTAAGCACCGCTCTGCCTGCCAATAAAAAGAACAGAGCTACACCAAACGCAATCACCACCGCACGCAACAGGATCTTACGTCGCTTCGTAGGCGTCTCGCTCTTTGTCAGCCCGACAAAAATGGGGACGACTCCCGGAGGATCGACAACGACCAGCAACGTGATGAAAGCGGCAAGTCCAAATCTCCAAACGGTAACGTCCATGGCGGCGAATTATTGCTGGTGAACGTTACAAAGTCCACGAGAATGTCCGCTATGCGTGCGTCTTGTCCGATATGCGTCTGTCTTGTCGTTGTGATTGGTTACGAGCTTCTTTAATCGTGGGTAGTCGTTCGCTAGTAAGGCGACAAGCTGAAGCATATCGGACATTTCTTTCTAAACTTCTCGCCCCTGTGCAACAATGCGGCATCATCAACATTTCGAGGGGGTGCATTATGCGTTGGAGAGGTGAACGGGAAAGCGACAACGTTGAAGACCGTCGAGGTTTCTCGGGTGGAGGCAGGGTTGCGATAGGCGGGGGGATTGGAACCTTCGTCATCATCATTATCGCCTTGTTGCTTGGCGCTGACCCGAGACAGTTGCTTCAGCAAGTGCCCGACGACGCTCCGCCACCAACCTCGCAAGGTTCGCGACAAACTAACCCAGAAGAAGATGAGCTCAAAAAGTTTGTGTCCGTTGTGCTCGGGAAAACTGAAGACGTTTGGGGAGACATCTTTCGTCAGAACGGCAAACAGTATCGCGAACCAACACTTGTACTTTTCACTGGTCAGGTGCAGTCGGCTTGTGGACTAGGTAGTGCCGCCACCGGCCCATTCTATTGTCCGGGCGACCAAAAGGTTTACATCGACCTGTCTTTTTATGAGGAACTACGACGACGCTTCAAATCGCCAGGCGACTTTGCTCAAGCCTATGTCATTGCTCACGAGGTTGGACACCACGTTCAGAAGTTGCTTGGTATTTCAGACAAGGTCGACGCCATGCAGCGGCGAATGAGCGAAGTTGAAGCTAACCGGCTCTCAGTCAGACTTGAGCTTCAAGCTGACTTCTTCGCCGGAGTCTTTGCCCGGCACATTCAAAAGCAGGGCCTGCTCGAAGAGGGCGACATCGAAGAAGCGCTAACCGCCGCGAGCGCAATCGGCGATGACACACTCCAGCGACAGAGCACCGGCCATGTCGTACCTGATTCATTTACGCACGGCACGTCCGAGCAACGACTCAGATGGTTTCGAAAGGGTTTTGATACCGGTGATATCAGGGAGGGCGATACGTTTTCGGCGACTAGTTTATAGAGTTGAGATCCATCTGTGTGTGGAGGTATTCGGCAATGAAGCATTTCGGATTCCGTACCTTGGTCCTCGTCGGCCTTTTAACCTCAAGTCTTCTTTACAGCGTGCTTGCCGTTGTTCCCCAACGGTCGACCGAACAAACTTCTGCAGGCTCTTCTCGAGTCGCGAGTACGAAAGATTCCACCCTGAATTGTCCGGAAGCCGATCAGCTTCGCAAGAATGTTCAGCAGTTAACAACAGAAGTACAGCGACTACGGTCCAGAGTGGCCCAACTCGAAAAGGACCGCCTTGCAACCACCATCCAGGAGCAGTTGGAAAAGGAAGAACAGCGTGGAGAGTCGCTCCAGCTTCACTTACTCGAAATTGCAGACAAGGAAGCGCCACTGCAAGCGAGGTTGGACCAGGTCAATCAACAACTAAGACCTGAAGCTCTTGAACAACTAATGGCAGGCGTCGGATCAGTACACCCGGAAGATACTCGGGAAGAGGTCAGAAAACGCCTGGTAAATGAAAAGGCCCGGATCCAGGCCCAGCTCGATCTATTCCGTCAGGATCGTGTTCGCACCCAGGCTTCGCTCGCGACCACTGATGCTGCCATTCTCAGACTCAAGCAAAAACTCGCGGACGCTCTCAGGTAGAATTTGTTAGTTTCTCCGCAATTTAAAGGCACCCACCGGTCGGCACTAAACCCTTCATTTTCTTAAGGAATCTTAGACCTCTCTGTCTTTTTGTAGGGCAAACACTGACACGCATTAGGGGGCGTCCCCCTACAAGAGAATCATAGTTCGCTTGATAGCATGCGTATCGGTCTGCAGGCAAAATCTCCTCGGTTTTGGTAGGTGAAAAGGAAGTGCAGTATTGAAAGAATTAAAGGTTTTTCTCGCTGACGATTCAGAACCGATTAGACAGCAATTAGAACGAGCTCTTTCATTAATTGACGGGTGTAAGTTGGTTGGGACGGCAAGCGGTGGCAATGATGCCATTGAACTTATACGCTCCCTCCAGCCTGACGTGGTGGTATTGGACATTTCGATGTCTCACCGAGAAGGCATTCGCGTTCTCCGAGAGATTCGAAAAGAAGTTCCGGTTGCCCAGATCATCATATTCACGGCTGATCCTTCGGTAGTTCTTCAAGAGGTTTGCCTCGAAGCCGGAGCAGACTTCTATCTGCACAAAACCCAAATTCAGGACCTAATAGATATTTTATCTGTACAGTTAGGCGAAAGTACGCCCTAATTGCTATCGAAATCGCGCCGGCCTTTCTTTCCTGCAAGAAAAGGCTAGCGCGACACCGAGCGCGCGCGTGAGTTTGAAGGGGACAAACGCGCTGCGCTCGGTGTATTTTTATGCCCAAAAAGTCTGAGAAGCCTTACCGCAGACGAACCAAAGTCCTGAAACGAGATCCCTTCGATGAACCCAATCAGACTCGGATCGATTGCTCTAGGGTTTCTCCTAATACCCTTTTTTCTTTCTCACGGTCTTGCTCAAAACCCATCTCCGACGCCCACGCCAACGCCAACGCTTGGCTTAGAGCAGGGTTTCCAGGAGTTCGATACTCCTGATTTCAAACTTAAGCTCGTTAAAGCATCGCAATCTATCGGAGCCTTACAACCCAATAACTCCAATGGCTTCGACTTCACTCCAAACGATCGACTCGGCCGACGTGCAGCAAATGGCTACTATCATCTTGGCGATTTAACTTTCCGGCTGCGCACGAACAGTTCTGACTCGTGGCGAGAGTTCTCGACGGCTGCCGCTCGAAAACCTGTTACTCCCCTGCCCGCTTCGGGCAAAACACTCGCCGCAGCCGACCTGGGTCCGACACTTCCTGCCGACACACCACTTCAAATCACTCGGTCCTGGATTGTGGAAAACGGCCGACTTGTCCTGCGCTTCGAACTGAAAAACAAAAGCACGGTGCCCGTCGAGATCGGTGCGCTGGGAATTCCCGTCATCTTCAACAACATGATCACGGGCCGCAATCTTGAACAGGCTCATCAAATCTGTTCGTTCTCGGATCCGTACATCGGACTTGATGCGGGCTATTTGCAGGTAACACGTTTGAGTGGTCATGGACCGGCGCTCGTCGTTGTACCCGACGGACAAACACCATTCGAGGCTTACCAGATTCTTAACGAACCTTCGCGTCCCAATCAAACGTTCGAAGGAGCTTTTGCGTGGATGGTTCATACGCGCTCCTTCGCAGAGAATGAATGGAAGGATGCCAGCCAATGGAATACGCCAACCTCGACAACGCTGCAACCGGGCTCATCAAAAACTTACGGCTTGAAGTTTCTAGTATCAGATGAAATTCGAAACATTGAGTCGACCCTCGCCAATAACAAACGTCCGGTCGCGGTCGGTATTCCTGGTTACGTATTGCCGATGGGTCTAGCTGGACAGTTGTTCCTGAATTCCCAGCGTCGAGTAGTAGCGCATGAGGTCGAACCGGCTGGTGCGATCACGCTTCGCGAAACCAAACCTACTGCGAGCGGCTGGAAACACTATGAACTAAGCGCCTTCAAATGGGGACGCGCTCGGATCGTCTTCACTTACGATGATGGCTCAAAGCAATCGATCAACTATTACGTAATCAAACCCGCGCCACAGGCGGTCGATGATCTTGGCAACTTCCTCATGACCAAACAGTGGTTCGTTGATCCGAATGATCCATTTCACCGCAGTCCATCCGTGATGAGTTACGACCGTGAAACTAATAAGATCGTCACGCAGGACAGTCGCGTGTGGATTGCCGGTCTCGGGGATGAAGGAGGTTCAGGTTCGTGGCTGGCCGCCGCAATGAAACAGTTTGGCCAACCAAAAGCAGACGAAGTCGCGAAGTACGAACAGTTCATCGACAACGTCCTCTGGGGAGGAATTCAATACAAAGATGGGGCGAACAAGTACGGCGTCCGTAAGAGTCTGTTCTACTACTCACCTACTGACGTGCCTGACTATAAGTACGATGCGAGTCTGAATTGGACGACGTGGACAAGTTGGAAGAAGAGTGATTCGGAATCGATCGGTCGTGGTTATAACTACCCGCATGTCGTCGCTGCCTACTGGTCGATGTATCGTCTCGCGCGTAATCATCCCGGCCTGGTCAAGAATCATGAGTGGACCTGGTATCTGGATCAGGCGTACCAGACGACCAAGTTCATGTTTGGTCGCGGGCCGGACGGGAAACGCCGCGTCGGTTACGTTGAACTCGGTTTGATGGAAGGCGACATCGTGCTCGCAGTCCTCAACGATCTAAAGCGCGAAGGCTGGACTCAACAAGCCAACGACGTTGAGGCGTTGATGAAGGAAAGGGCGGATCGTTGGAAGAAAGAAGCTTACCCGTTCGGCAGCGAGATGGCGTGGGACTCAACCGGTCAGGAAGAAGTTTATGCCTGGTGTAAATACTTTGGTTTTGACGACAAAGCAGCAGTCTCGCTCAACTCGATTATCGGCTATATGCCGACGATTCCACATTGGGGCTACAACGGAAATGCGCGACGATACTGGGACTTCCTCTATGGCGGAAAGCTCAGACGCATAGAACGACAGCTTCATCATTACGGCTCAGGATTGAATGCGATTCCAGTGTTGTCTGAGTATCGCGAACATCCCGAAGACACCTATCTGCTGCGCGTCGGGTACGGTGGACTAATGGGAGCGCTGACGAATATTGATCTCGAAGGATTTGCCTCGGTGGCGTTTCATTCATTTCCCTCGACGTTGAAGTGGGATGCTTATAGTGGTGACTATGGCCCAAACTTTTTCGGACACGCGTTGAATACTGCGACTTACGTAATCAACCATCCAGAGTTTGGCTGGCAATCGTTTGGCGGAAACATCAAACAATCGGGCGATTGGCTCAAAGTGCAACCACTTGATTCGTTTCGCATGCGAGTGTACGTCGCACCGAGAGGCTTGTGGTTAACACTGGATGCGGGAACGTTTGAGACTATTGAAGTAAACACTCGAACCAATTCAGTCAGGGTTGCGTTGTCACCCGCAACATCAATTACTCCGAACGCAAGACTGCGAATCGAACAACCTGCGAAAGTCAACGGCGTCGGCAGCTATAAGCCACGGCAAAAACTGAGCGAAGAGCGAGGCGCTTACGTTGTAAAGCTTAAGAGCGGCACAACCTGGGTCGATCTCGGGGATAAATAGCTGCAGCGAAGATGAGGTCAGTACCACAGCGCGGTAGCGTGTGGCTCGCTGACAGTTCGAAAATGCCATCGTCAAGCAGGAGCCACACGCTACCGCGTCGTGGTACTGACCTAATTACGGAGAATCACGTCATGAGCCACTCGTTCCGCAATCGTGTTGTGACGCTGTTCGTCACACTCATTCTTCTTCCAACTTCTATCTATGCGCAGGGAACCAAGGCCGACTACGAGCGGGCCCAGAATCTTCGAAAACAGTTTGAAGGCGCTGTCGTCAACGTCGCCGGACGCGCGACATGGATTGAAGGAACTCACACGTTTTGGTATCGGCGTTCGAGTCGCGGCGGTAACGAGTTCATGTTGTTCAACGCTGAGACGATGGCCAAGTCCAGGCTCTTCGATCACGACAAATTAGCCGCTGGACTTTCGAGCGCCGCGGGGGAGAATTACAAACCACTCGAACTTCCGTTTGCTACTTTCACCTTCGTCAATAATGCAAACGCGATCCAGTTCGTCGTTGGGGACAATACGTGGCGATGCGATCTCGGTAGTTACGTTTGCACCAGGGTCGAACGCCGCGGGGGGCCAGGATTTGTGAGTGGGCAGCAGAATCGGCCGACCGATCAACCAAAGCCGTCGCCTGACGGCAAATGGGAAGCCTACATCAAGAACTACAATCTCTTTATCCGTTCGAAGGACAAAAAAGAGGACGTGGAACTGAGTTGGGATGGATCGGAAAACAATTTCTACGCTTTTGGCTCCATTGCCTGGTCTCCCGACTCCAAGTCAATAGCCGCTTACAGAGTTCGCCCTGGCTACCATCGGAAGATCCAATACATTCAATCGTCGCCGACTGATCAACTTCAACCAAAATATTCAACGATTGAATACGCAAAACCCGGCGACACCCTCGACATCGAGCAACCAGTACTTTTTCAACTAGCAACAAGACAAGCGAACGTAGTCGACAACAGTCTCTTCCCGAACGCTTATGAAATCTCTAATCCCGTCTGGCGCAAAGATAGCCGCGCCTTCACGTTTGAGTACAACCAGCGCGGCCACCAGGTTTTTCGCGTCGTAGAGGTCAACGCGACAACGGGAAAGGCACGGGCTCTGCTGAGTGAAGAAGCGAAGACGTTCTTTTGTTACTCCGGTAAGAAATATCGCTATGACGTACAGGACGGAAAAGAAATCATCTGGATGTCGGAACGTGATGGCTGGAACCATCTCTATCTGATTGATCCCGAGACTGGCAAAGTTAAGAACCAGATCACGAAAGGTAACTGGGTCGTACGTGGAGTTGAGAAAGTTGATGAACAAACGCGCCAGGTTTGGTTTCGCGCGAGCGGGATGTACCCGGGAAAAGATCCTTACTTCAACCACTACTATCGAATCAATTTCGATGGTACTGGCCTAACGCCACTCACCGAAGGAGACGTAAAT
>Ga0207689_10003339_pt1 | contig 14703 bp, 13 predicted proteins | sample KBSMisM52_FD_184312 | JGI IMG/M metagenome (GOLD analysis project Ga0207689, IMG submission 184312) | Miscanthus rhizosphere microbial communities from Kellogg Biological Station, Michigan, USA - KBS Miscanthus M5-2 (SPAdes) (version 2) | ecosystem: Host-associated > Plants > Roots >... | reverse complement strand
TATTCGATGCTGAACTTGCCCTCGAGCCCCGTGTGCGGATCCGAACTCACGAGCGCGGTATCCGAGCCGGGCAGAAAGCCGATTTCGACGGCTTCGACTTCATCGGCGCGGATGCCGTGCTGCCCAATCAATTTAAGCATGCCGCCGACCGGCCGTGCATTGCAGTAACAGCTGGGCCAGCGTTTCACGTAGATGCCGGGCTCGAGCATTTCCCATGGCTTGCCGAGTGTGTCGATCGTCGCGGCGAGTGGCGTGCCGTCGTTGCCGCCATACGTTGCGAAGAAATTGTTGTCGCCGTCGAAAATATTTTCGTCTGCCGTAAAGCCGTGCTGCGCCATCCAGGCGGCAAGCACGCCGCTGCGCGCCGCATGGCCCGCGTGAAATGGCTTGGTCATGGTGCCGAAATTGCGCACCAGCCCCGCTACCTGCGATGCCGCGATTCCCCACGCCGCTTGCAGTTGTTGTGCATTGAGTCCCCACAGGCGCGCCGCCGTGGTGGTCGCGGAAAAAATGCCGCCGGTCGCCGTCGTGTGCCAGCCGCGCACGTAATGGCCGGGGCCGAGCGCGCGGCCGATCTTGCCCGCTACTTCCAGCCCGAGCGCGAACGCCGCGAGCACGTCGGCACCCGACGATCCGGCGACTTCGCCGACGGCGAGCGCGGCAGGGCCCATCGTGGTGCTCGGGTGGCCGCGCAGGCTCGGCAGGCTGTCGTCGAAGTCGAGCGCGTGACCCGCGATCCCGTTCGCGAACGCGGCTTCGGCCGCCGAGGTGGTGAGATTGCGGCCCCATACCGTGGCCTTGCCCGGCGCACCCATTTCCTGCGCCCACTGCGCAGCGAGTTCGGCCGCGGGTTCCAGCGCGCCGGCGAGAGCGCAACCGAGCGTGTCGATCAACGCATAGCGCGAGCCCGCGAGGACCGGTGCGGGGATATCGGTGGTGCGGGTGTCGATGACAAATTCAGCGAGGCGTTTGGTCAGCATAGTGGTTCTCCTCTGGATGGGGCACAGCGTGGAATGCGCCCGGCTCGGCGCTCAAGCGGTTTTCGGAATGGTCTGCTTTTTGCGCGCGGTTGGCAAACGCGGCACCGCGGTGGTTTGCGCGCGCCGTAAACCGCATGTTATAGAGACGGGCGGGGGAGACGTGACTCGTTCAATAACCAAGCCAGCACTGTTGTGCGGATTACTTGCCGGCTATGCCGCATGGCCGGCGGCGGCTTACGCGCAGGCCGACTATCCGCGCAAGCCGGTGCGCCTGATCGTCCCGAGCGCGCCGGGCGGCGGCACCGATCTCGTGGCGCGCCTGATTGCGCAGAAGGCGGGCGAAGCGTGGGGCCAGTCGGTCATCGTGGAAAACAACAGCGGCGGCGCGACGACGATAGGCACGAACCTCGTCGCGAAGGCGGCGCCGGACGGCTACACGCTCTTGATGACGACCGCCAATTTCGCTTTCATCCCGGCCATCAATTCCCGGCTCCCGTACGATCCGGAAAAAGATTTCGCGCCCGTCGTAGTGACGGTCACCCAGACCGATTGCCTCGTCGTTAACCCGGGCGTACCGGCGCGCTCGGTCGCGGAGCTGATTGCTCTCGCGAAAGCCAGGCCAGACGAACTCCGCTACGGCTCCGGCGGCAATGGCTCGGTCGGGCATTTTGCGGTCGAGCTGTTTCGGTCCCTCGCCAAAATCAAACTTGTGCACGTTCCCTATAAGGGTACGGGGCCCGTCACTACGGCGGTCATTTCGGGCGAGATTCACCTGCAGATCGCGAACGTGGCGTCACTGCTGCCCGCGGTCAAGGCGGGCCGCGTGCGCGCGCTCGCCGTGACGGGCGTGCATCGCGCGAAAATAGTGCCGGAGCTGCCGACAATCGCCGAAGCGGGCGTGCCCGGCTATGAATTCGATAATTGGTACGGCCTGTGGGCGCCGGCGGGTACGCCGGCTGCGATCGTCAGGAAAATCAACGAAGAAGTGAACCGTGCGCTGATGACGCCGGCGCTGCAGGCCCGTTTCGCCGAGTCCGGAATCGAGACGATGGGCGGCAGTCCCGAGCGGTTCGCCGCCTATCTCGCGAGCGAACTCAAGAAATGGAGCGCGGTCGCGCGCGACGCCGGCATCAAGGCCGATTGAAGAACCGCTCGTGGCCGGCATTGCTCCGGGCGGTCAATTTTTTCGCCCATGCATCATCAGGGCGAACCGGTTTTGGGATGGCCCCTGCTATTTCGCTGATTCTTTCACTAGCTCGTCCCACTTCGCGGGCAGCACGACCGGCTTCGTGACCGGATACGTGTGGCCGCCTTCGAGCACCATCACGCGATTGCGATGCGGGTCGCCGCACACGACGATGTGCAGGATGTCAGGACTCGACAGCACGCGTACGCTGTCGTCGGGCGCGCCGGAAAACTCGGGCGGAAATACGCCTTCCGCTACGCGCTCGCGCGCCGATTGGCCGGAGATCGTCGTGTACTTGAGCACCCAGTCGAATTCGCGCAGCGACATGCGCGTGTGTTCGTAGAGGTGCTGTTTGATTTGCGGTTTCGAATAGCCGGCGTCGGCGAGCGACTGCGCGATCGACGGCGACATCAGGATGGTGAGCATCACGCGTTCCGCATCGGCGCCGCGGGCCGGGAAATTAAAGAGCCGCGTCGAGCTCTTGATTTCTTTGGCAATCAATTCGAGCGCGCTTTGCGCGCCGCTTTGTCCTTGTGCGCTGTACGCGGCGGGCGCTGGCCCCCAGTTATTGGTGACGCCGATCGTCACGGTGCTTTGCGCGGGCGCGAAACCGCGGCTCACATGGAACGGTTCCCACGGCGACGCCGTCTCGTTTTCGGCGAGCGCAAAGGCCAGCGGATAGCCGAACGTGCCCATATAACTCGCGCCGGGACGAAAGCCCGCGATATTTTTGACGATGAGGCCAACCGCGCGGCCCAGTGCCGGGTTGGCGCCGCGTGAAACGAGTTGCGCGTCATTCTCTAAGCCGAGCGTTTTTGCCAGCGGCCCGTTGACGAGCACGTATGGAAAAATTCCCGACGAGCTGCCGATGCTGGCCAGCCGGCACTCAGGATCGGCGAGCGCTTCGACTGCTGCAATCAGCAATGGCATGTGTACTGGTCGCAAGCCTGCCATCACGCCGTTGACCGCAATATTCCACGGTGTCGCCCGCAGATTGGCCGACGGCAGGATCGCGATCTCTTCGTCGTGAGCGCGGTCGGTATAGCGGAGGAAACTCGCGACCCTTTCGAGTGTGGGTGCGACGACCGGCAATCCGTCGCTCCATTCCTGCGCGAGAAAATAGCCATCGACTTCTTCCGCCGTGCCGGTGAAGACGATGGCGCGCGGATGTTGTGCTGCAGCGCGTTTAGTTGCAGCGCCCCCGGTGGTCGCGGTGAGCCCCGTAACGATGCGCTCGACGAGCACTTGCGCGATGTTATTTTCGATTTCCTGCGCTTCGTGTATGCCGAGCGGTCCCGGGTATTCGGCGATCTGGAGATCGTCGACGCCGCCGGCCTTGCCGGTGAAGCGAGCGAGCACCGAAAAGCCGGACGTCGTAACGACGACCGTCGGCAACCCGGCTTTTTCTGCCGCCGTAGCCGGCCGCGCCGCGGCCGGAGCGCAGTTGCCTCAGGCGCCGTTGCCTGTGATCAGCGCATCGCAGCCGTGTCGCTGCGCAATGGCGATGACTTCATTCGCGAGCTCCTGCTGGCGCGCGGGATTGTCGCTATGCGGCGCGTGCGGAAACTCCGTGTACGGAATTATTTTCAGGTCCGGATATTTTTGCTGCAGCAGCTTGCGCACGACGGGAAAGGTGAAATTGCCCTTGAATACGCCGTTCCACACTTCGCCGATAGTTTTGCCGGCGAGCGTATCGAGGCGCGGCGCGCTGCCGCCGGCTTTGACGACCGGGAGCCCGAGCGGGCTTACGACGGCGAGCTTTTCCATGCGCTTTTCCATGTAATACGCTCCTTACTGCAGAGTGATCTTGAGCTCGCGCGTGAGCTGGGTCCACTTGTCCAGGTCGGCGCGAATGAATTTGTCGAATTCGGCCGGCGTGTTGCCGACCGGCTCGAGTCCGAGAGTCACGAATCGCTCGACGAGTGCCGGCTGCTTCAGGAGAACGGCAACCTCCTTCTGGATTTTATCGACGGCATCGGGCGGCGTCCCCGCTGGCGCCACGATGCCGGCCAGGCCGCTCGCCGAAAAACCGGGATAGCCCTGCTCGGCGATGGTCGGCACTTCGGGCAGGCTCAACGAGCGCTGGGGCGTCGACACGCCGAGTGTGCGCAGGCGTCCCGCTTTCACGTAAGTGATCAGCGACGGTATCGTGTTGAACGAGACGTCGACTTCGCCCGCGAGCAGCGCGGTGGCGACGAGGCCGCCGCTCTTATAGGGCACGTGGACGAGCTCGATATGCGTGAATTTCCTGAACAGCTCGATGGCGAGATGCCCGCTCGATCCATAGCCGCCCGACGCGTAGTTGATCATGCCGGGACGGCTTTTGGCGAGACGCACGAATTCGGCCAGCGACCTGGCGGGCAGGGATGGATGCACGACGAGCAGGTTCGCGATCATTGCGACGAGCGTAACCGGCGCGAAATCGCGCAGCGTGTCGTAAGGCAGCTTCTTGAATACGCCGGGATTGACCGTGTGCCCCGAGTTCACCATCAATATCGTATAGCCGTCGGGCGGCGACTTGGCGACGATATCGCCGCCGACGACCCCGTCGGCACCGGGCCGATTGTCGACGACGACGCGCTGGCCGAGACGCTCCGCCAAAGGTGAAGCAATTACGCGCGCGGTGACGTCAGTGCCGCCGCCGGGGGCAAAGCCGACGATCATGCGGATCGGCTTGGCGGGATACGATTGCGCATGCGCAGGCAGACAGGCCGCGAGCAAAATGACGGAGCAAAGCGTGAAGTGCGAGCGCGACAACGGCGAACTCTCGAGTGAGACGGCCCTGCTACATGGCGGGGCCGGATTGATTGTGGTCACAAGTTTCGGCGTTGCCCGCGTTCGCGTCAAGCGAGCGTGTGCGACATCGCTAGCGTGAATTCCCGGCGCGCTAAAAGGAAGTAGTGCGGGGTAGACTGCGCTGATGAATCCTGCGCGAACTGCGTTGCGTAATATCGGCTGGTTGCCCGCCGCCATGCTATTGAGCGGCGTTGCCGGCGCGAACGCCGCGGAGTATCCGGTGAAGCCTTTGCGCATCGTCACGTCCGAAGCAGGCGGCGGCAACGACGTACCGGCCCGTATCGTCGCGCAGGGCCTGACGCTCGCGCTCGGGCAACAGGTCGTGATCGAAAACCGGCCGAGCGGCGTCGTGCCCGCTGAAATCGTGGCGAAAGCGGCGCCTAACGGCTACACACTGCTGTTCTACAACAACGCGTTGTGGACGGCGCCGCTGATTCAGACAACGCCCTACGATATGCTGCGCGATTTCACGCCGGTCAGCGCGGTCGCGCGCGCAGTGAATGTGCTGGTTGTCAATTCCGCGTTGCCGGCGAAGTCCGTCGCCGAACTTATCGCCCTCGCCAAAACGAAGCCGGGCGGACTGAACTACGGTTCTTCGGGCACCGGTGCGTCGAACCATCTTGCCGCTGAAATGTTCAGGACGATGGCGCAAATCGATATCGTGCGCGTCAATTACAAGGGCGCGGGTCCCGCGCTCACCGCACTGATCGCCGGCGAACTACAGCTGATGTTTCCATCGGCCGGAGCGGCGACGCCGCATGTCAGGGCCGGCCGCGTCAAAGCCCTCGCGGTTACTAGTGCCGCGCCATCGGCGTTGTTTCCGGGACTGCCCGCCATCGCGGTTACGCTGCCCGGTTACGAATCGCTTGCTATCTACGGCGTTTTCGCGCCGGCGGGCACGCCGCCTGCGATCATCGTCAGGCTCAACACGTTAATTGCACAATTTCTCGCGCGCGCGGACATCCAGGAAAGGTTTGCCGCTGCCGGCATGGACGCCGCCGCGAGCACGCCCGGTCAATTAAGCGCCAGCGTGCAGGCGGAAGTCGCGAGGATCGGAAAAGTGATCAGGGCGGCCGGCATTCGCGGCGACTAAAAAAATTGTGACGATTTGTAAGTCGGTGTAATTCCTTGTAAGTCTGCTGGGCGCAGCGCGACCCGGGCGCGTAACGTCGGTGGCATTGCAGCACCCACGCCGACCAGGAGACCGCTCATGCTTATCCGTCATTTCCCCGCTTTGTCGTTAGCCGCCGCGCTGGTGGCATTCGCCCCGATCGCTTCCGCGCAACACGATCGCGATTACCGCGACTATCGCCACGAGCACCGCGACTACCGGCACGATCTGCACCGTGAGCGTGAGCGTGAACGGGAACGCATTGCGCGCGAACGCCGCCACGACTATGCGCGTCACCACGACTATCGCGTCTATGAACGCGCCCCGCGCGGTTACGTCGTGGCTGCGCCGGTCTACGTGGCGCCGCCGGTTGTATATGCACCGCCGGCGTCCAGCGGCATCAACATCACGGTGCCGATCACGTTCCCGTAATGGCTGCTGACGATATAGCGAAAGGAGCGCAGGCGCGTCCTGCGATTGCGATGGCGAGTGTGATCATCGCGCTGCTGACGGGCGGCTGTGCGGTGGTTGCCGTTACGGACGCCGCCGTTTCCGTCGCCGCTACGGTCGTCAAAGTAGGCGCGAATGTCGTGGGCGGCGCAGTCGACGTCGCGCGTGTCGGCGTGCGCGCGGTCACGAGCAGCGACGAGACGAAGAAGTAGCGGCGCGGAATTTTGTATGCAAACCATCTGCCGCATTTTTCGCGGTTGACGGAAACCTTGAACGTAGCGATCAGAGGAGTGCACCAAATGAAAATTTATCGAATCGTGGGAATGTGTCTCGCCGGGCTTGCGATCCTGCTGTCCGGATGTGCGGAGCAGCCGTACTCGTCATCGTCGTCACACAACACGGCGGCGTACCGGCAGGCCGTCGTCGACCGCATTGAAATCGTGCGCAAAGGCGACAGCAACAACCTCGCCGGCACGATCATCGGCGGCATTGCGGGCGGTTTGGTTGGTCACCAGATCGGCGGCGGCAGCGGGCAGACGGCGGCCACCATCGTCGGTGGCGTCGGCGGCGCGGTGGCTGGCAGCGAGGTGCAGAAGCGTGCTCGCGGTGCGAACGAAACGTTCCGCGTCACCGTGCGCTATGAGAACGGCGCCACCGAAGTCATCCGCCAGGACGACATCAGAGACCTGCGCACGGGCGACCGCGTGCGCGTCGACGGCGGCCGCATTTATCGCCTGTAAGCGGTTAGCCGTTCAGCCGGGCTGAATCGCGCCCGCGAGCGACTCATATCCCGATTGCCGTTATGTTCGGTATCGCACAGAAGTGGGCGGCGGCGCGTGGATAATACGAATCGGTACCTGCTCATTCTTTTCCTCCCTGAAGAAAATTAGCGGGTCCAGGCCTCCGGCAAAATTCATTTTTCCCGGAGGCCTTTTTTTTGCCGGCGCGACGGCCTTTTAGCGGGCCCGTGGCATGCCGTTGGAATTGGCTTCGTGCCCGGATTTTCCGCCGCGTGGACAACACCCATAAACTTCCCCGGCGCACCAACATGAGGCGCGTGCGCACTGCGAGCAGGCGCAAATCAAGTATTACAGCTGGATTAATAATTTATCATCATGATTTAAAGGAAATACCTTACTGGCACGTCGGTTGCTAAGGTGTTTCCATGCGAGAAGTACCCTCCACCTGTTGTTATTGCGGCGTCGGCTGCGGGGTCATCATCGAAACCGACGGTGAGCGGATTACCGGCGTGCGCGGCGATCCCAAGCATCCGGCGAACTTCGGCCGCCTGTGCACCAAGGGCTCGACGCTGCATCTCACCGCCGGCGCGACCGCGCGCGCGCTGCATCCGGAGTTGCGGCGCTCGCGCAGCCAAGCGCGCGAGCGCGTGAGCTGGGACGGCGCGCTCGACTTCGCCGCCGCTAAATTCGCCGCGATCATCCGCGAGCACGGCCCCGACAGTGTCGCTTTTTACATTTCGGGCCAGCTGCTGACCGAGGATTACTACGTTTTCAACAAGCTCGCGAAGGGCTTGGTCGGCACCAACAACGTCGACACCAATTCCCGGCTGTGCATGTCATCGGCGGTCGCCGGCTACAAGGCGACGCTCGGCGCGGATGCGCCGCCCGCGTGCTACGAGGACATCGACGCGGCCGAGTGCATATTTATCGCCGGCTCGAACACCGCGTTCGCGCACCCGATATTGTTTCGCCGTCTCGAAGATGCGAAAGCGCGCAATCCGGCGCTGCGGCTCATCGTCGTCGATCCGCGGCGCACGGATACCGCGGCGGCCGCGGATTTGTTTTTGCCCATCCTGCCCGGCACCGACGTCGCGCTTTACAACGCGATGCTGCACGTGATGCTGTGGGAGGGCCTGTGCAATATCGATTACATTCGCGCTCACACCGCCGGCTTCGACGCGTTGAAAGACGCGGTGCGCGAATACACGCCGCAGGCCGCTGCCGCCATCTGCGGCGTGCCGGCCGCTGACATCGTGCAGGCGGCGAAGTGGTTCGGCGCATCGCGCGCGACGCTGTCGATGTATTGCCAGGGGCTGAACCAGTCGACGCATGGCACGCATAACAACGCCGCATTGATCAACCTGCATCTCGCGACCGCGCAGATCGGCAAACCGGGCGCCGGCCCGTTGTCGCTTACCGGCCAGCCCAACGCGATGGGCGGGCGCGAAGTCGGCGGCATGGCGAACCTGCTGTCGGCGCATCGCGACCTCGCCAATCCCGTGCACCGCGCCGAAGTCGCGCAGTTGTGGGGTATCGATTCGGTGCCTGCGCAACCCGGCAAGACGGCAGTGGAAATGTTCGACGCCATCGAGCGCGGCGACATCAAAGCCGTGTGGATAGCCTGCACGAATCCCGCGCAGTCGATGCCGGACGTGAACCGCGTGCGCGCGGCGCTCGCGCGCGCCGAATTCGTCGTGGTGCAGGAGGCTTATCGCAATACCGACACCGTGGCCTGCGCGGATTTGCTGTTGCCCGCGACGACCTGGGGCGAAAAAGAAGGCACCGTTACCAACTCCGAGCGCCGCATTACGCGCGTTCGCGCCGCAGTTGCCGCGCCGGGCGAGACGCGCGCGGATTGGGCGATCGCCGCCGATTTCGCATTGCGCCTGGGCACGAGCCTCGAGCGTTCTCATGCGCCGCGCATGTTTGCGTACACCGCGCCCGAGCAGATTTTCAACGAGCATCGCGCGAGCACGCGCGGGCGCGACCTCGACATCACGGGCCTGTCGTACGCGATCCTCGAGACCGCCGGCCCGCAGCAGTGGCCGATGCCCGAAGGTGCTGCGGAAGGCCGCAAGCGCCTTTACGCTGACGGCGTGTTTCCGACCGCGGACGGCCGCGCGCGCTTCGTCGCCGCCGCGTATGAACCCGCGGCCGAAAAAGTCGATGCGCGATATCCGCTCGCGCTCAACACCGGCCGCCTGCGCGACCAATGGCACGCGATGAGCCGCACGGGCACCGTTGCACGGCTCTTCAATCATGTCGAAGAGCCGTGGCTCGCGATGCATGCGCGCGACATGGAGCGCCGCGGGTTAAAGGACGGCGACATCGCGCGGCTCAAAAGCCGGCGCGGCGAGCTCGCGGTGCGGGTCGTCGCGTCGGAGGAAATCCGCGCCGCCCAAGTCTTCATGCCGATGCACTGGGGCAGCCAGTTCATGTGTGGCGGCGGCGTCAACGCACTGACCGTGCCCGCGTTCGATCCCTATTCGAAGCAGCCGGAACTGAAGCACGCGGCGATCGAAGTCGAAAAGATCGCCTTGCCTCACCGCGTGGTCGCGATGTGCCGCTTCGCCGCGAGCGAAAGCGCCGGCGCGCAGGCGCTGCGCGACGAGCTGCAGCCGCTGCTGGAGAGCTTCGATTACGCGACGCTCACGCTGAGCGGGCGCGACGACGTGGTTGTCATCATGCGCGGTTACGCGGCCGCGCCGATTGCCGAACCCGTGCTCGCCACGCTCGACCGCCTGCTCGATTTGCAGGACACCCGGCGCACGATGCGCTACGTCGATGCGCGGCGGCGTGTCGAGAAAGCCGCACGCATCGAAGACGGCATCGTGAAGAGCGTATGCCTTGCCGGCGAGACTGCGGCGCAGGACTGGCTGAAGAACATGATGATGCAGGGCGCCTCGGCCGACGCAATGCGCGCCTGGATCCTCGCGCCTGTTGCGGCGCCGCCACGCGGCAGTTTTAACCGCGGGGCCGTCGTGTGCAACTGTTTTGACGTGTCGGCGGTCGAAATCACCAGCGTGCTGGCGGCCGGCGCCGATCTCGGGCAGCTACAGGGCCGGCTCAAATGCGGAACCGAATGCGGTTCCTGCCTGCCTGAACTGAAGCGCATGGTGCAAAGTGCAGCCCTGCAGCGCGCTGCAGGTGCAGCCGCTGCCGGCGCGCAGGTCCCCGGCTCTGCGCCGATTCCTCAATCACGTATCCTCAACTCCTGAACCCGCAGTCATGAATTTTGCAAACTACATCAAGGATATCGGCCGCGGCGCCAACAGCGCCGGCGACTTGTCCGAGCAGGACGCGCACCAGCTCTTTGGCGCAATGCTCGATGGCGGCGTGCCCGAGCTCGAGCTCGGCGCAATCCTCATAGCATTGCGCGTCAAGTCCGAATCGCTGCCCGAATTGCTCGGTTTCTACAGCGCGCTCAGCGAGCGCCTCTTTCGCCTGCGCGCGCCGTCGGGCAAGGCCAAGCCGATCGTGCTGCCGAGCTATAACGGTGCGCGCCATCAGCCCAATCTGCTGCCTTTGCTCGCGCTGCTGCTGCAGCGTTTCGGCGTCCCCGTGCTGATTCATGGGCCGCTGACGGGCAACGGCCGCATCGCGACCGCGTACATCCTGCGCGAGCTTGGCGTGATGCCGAGCGCGACACTCGGCCAGGCGCAGGAGGCGCTCGATCAGGGCAGCATCGCGTTCGTGCCGACAGCGGTGCTCGCGCCAGGCCTGACGGATCTGCTGAGCCTGCGCGGACGCCTGGGCGTGCGCTCGAGCGCGCATTCGCTGGCGAAGCTGATGGACCCGTTCGAAACCGAAAGCCTGCGCATCGTCAGCGTGTCGCATCCGCCGTACCTGGAGTTGATGCGCGAGTTCCTGCTCGCGACCAGCGCGCACGCGCTGCTGTTGCGCAGCACGGAGGGCGAAGCATTCGCGAATCCGAAGCGCCGTCCGCGCATTGAGTACTTCAAAGACGCGGCTGGCCAGATCCTGTTCGAAGCGGAAGCCGGCCCGCTCAAAAGCATTCCGACGCTGCCCGCCGCGATCGACGCGGTGACCACGGCCGCGTGGATCAAGGGCACGTTGGTCGGTGAGGCGCCGGTGCCGCTGCCGATCGTGAACCAGCTGGCATGCTGCCTGTACGCGAGCGGTTACACCTCCGACATGAATCAGGCCAAAGCCATCGTGGCCGTTGAGACCGGCAGTCTCGCCGCGGCCTGATGCTGATGCGCGCGGCGGATCGGTTCACAAGCGGATCGCCATGCTGAAAGTCATGATCGTCGACGAGGTGATCGAACGCGCGGAAGTGCTGCAGCAGGCGCTGACGCGCGCAGGCTACGAAGTCATCGCCTATGTGCCGTCCACTTTCGACCTGCATCGCCAGGTGGCCGCGCTGAAACCGGACATCGTGATCATCGATACCGACTCCCCCGATCGCGACACGCTTGAAAATCTGTGCGTGGTCACGCGCGACGACCCGCGTCCCGTCGTCATGTTTACCCACGACGGCGACAGCGAAAAAATCCGCGCCGCCACGCTGGCCGGCGTGAGCGCGTACGTGGTCGACGGCATGTCCGGCGAGCGCATCGGCCCGATCATTGACGCCGCGGTCGCGCGCTTCGAGCAATTCCATGCATTGAAACGGGAACTCGACGACATCGAGGAGAAGCTCGCCGATCGCAAGGTGATCGAAAAAGCGAAGGGCATCCTGATGAAAAGCCGCAATCTGTCCGAGGACGAGGCTTATCGCGCGCTGCGCAAGCAGGCGATGGAGAGCAACGCGCGGCTCGCCGAAGTGTCCCGCCAATTGATCGCGGTCGCCGGCCTTATTTCGTAAAACCGCTGCTCAAATTGATGCATCATGCCTCGATGGTGCACCGCAACAGTGCGAAAATCACCGCCGCCGCCTCTGCGCTACTCGACACGCTAATTTTGTAAATTCAAACAGTTACCGCGTTTAAAGGTCAGTGGCACGGCGCTTGCTCATAACCAAGCGCGACGCGTTGCATTCAACGACGAATGCGATGCCGAACCTGGACAACGGCGTCCATTTTTTCGGGGGAATTAAGCCCGCGGAAGAATGGACGCTTTTTTTTGGCGGCATTACCGGGCCGCGACGGCTTTAAAACTGACGACAGGAGCAAATCATGAGCGACGAGGTAAAAAATGGAACTGAGACGGTCATTGCGCAAGCGCCCAGCGACGAGCGCCGCAAATTCCTGCGCCGCGGCGGCGCGCTCACCGGCGCCGCGCTGATGAGCCTCGTGCCGGATGCGATCCGCCAGGGCGCGTGGGCCGCAGGTTCCGATGCGCCGGAGAAAACCGAATTGAAAATCGGCTTCATTCCGCTGACGGACTGCGCGTCGGTCGTGATGGCCTCGGTAATGGAATTCGACAAGAAATACGGTATCAAGATCGTGCCGAGTAAGGAAGCCTCATGGGCCTCGGTGCGCGACAAGCTCGTCAACGGCGAACTCGACGCGGCGCATGTGCTCTACGGGCTCATCTACGGCGTGCAGATGGGTATCGGCGGCCCGAAGAAGGACATGGCGATCCTGATGAACCTCAACCACAACGGCCAGGCGATCACGCTCGCAAAAAAACTCAACGACAAAGGCGTCAAGGACGGCGCGTCGCTGAAGGTGCTGATGGACAAGGAAAAGCGTGAATACACGTTCGCGCAGACGTTCCCGACCGGCACGCACGCGATGTGGATTTATTACTGGCTCGCCGCGAACGGCATCAATCCGTTCACCGACGCCAAGATCATCACGGTGCCGCCGCCGCAGATGGTCGCCAACATGCGCGTCGGCAACATGGACGGGTACTGCGTCGGCGAGCCGTGGGGCAATCGCGCGATCGTCGACGGCATCGGCTTCACGGTCGAGACCACGCAGGCGATCTGGAAAGATCATCCCGAGAAGACGCTGGGCACCACCGCGGAATTCGTCACTAAATACCCGAACACCGCGCGCGCCATGACCGCGGCGATACTCGATGCCGGGCGCTGGATCGACTCTTCGTTGTCGAACCGCCAGAAAACCGCGCAGACCGTAGCTGACAAGTCGTATGTGAACACCGATTCCGATGTGATCCTCGCCCGTATGCTCGGCCGCTACGACAACGGCATCGGCAAAAAATGGGATGAGCCGGACTACATGAAATTTTCCAACGAGGGCACGGTGAACTACCCGTACCTGTCCGACGGCATGTGGTTCATGACGCAGCACCGGCGCTGGGGCCTGCTCAAAGAGGAGCCCGATTACCTCGCCGTCGCGAAGAAGGTCAACCGCATCGACATCTACAAGGAAGCGGCAGCCGCGACCAAGACCCAGTTGCCGAAGTCGGACTTCCGCACCTCGAAGCTGATCGACGGCGTCGTCTGGGACGGCAAGGAACCCAAGAAATACGCGGGCGGCTTCAAGATCAAGGTGGCGTGACATGGTTCGTGACCTCTCAAGGAGAAGCGCATGAGTGCTGCAATCCTGACGCACGGAAAGTTCACAATGGAGACACCGGCACCGGTGCCGGTGATGGCGCCGGCCGTCGTACCCGCGGCGGAGGAACCGGCCGAAGCGGTGGCACTGCCGCCGCCGATGCGCCGGCATACACCGCTGGTCGAGCGTTACGGCGATGAGATCGCGGAATTTTTCCGGCAATTGATTCCCGTCGTGTTCGGCCTCGCGTTGTTTGTCGTGGCGTGGGCAATCATCTCGCAAAGCAGTACGCTGCCGGGTCCGGTGAAAACCTGGCATTCCGCGGTGCAGGTCTTCGGCGACCCCTTTTATCGCAAAGGCCCAAACGATCAGGGCATAGGCTGGAACATCCTGAACTCGCTCGGGCGCGTCGGCATCGGCTTCGGGCTCGCCGCGCTGATCGGCATTCCGCTGGGTTTCATGATCGGCCGCTTCAGGTTCCTCTCCAATATGACCTCGCCGATCGTCAGCCTGTTGAGGCCGGTTTCGCCGCTCGCGTGGCTGCCGATCGGGCTGCTCGTGTTCAAGGCCGCGAATCCGGCCGCGATCTGGGTCATATTCATCTCGAGCATCTGGCCGATGATCATCAACACCGCTGCCGGCGTGCGCGAAGTGCCGCAGGATTATCTGAACGTCGCGAAGGTGTTGAACCTCTCCGAGTGGAAGGTATTCACCCGCATTCTTTTCCCCGCGGTATTGCCTTTCATGCTGACCGGCATACGCCTGGCGATCGGCGTCGCGTGGCTCGTCATCGTCGCTGCGGAGATGCTGACCGGCGGCGTCGGCATCGGTTTCTGGGTGTGGGACGAATGGAACAACCTCAACGTCGAGCACATCATCATCGCGATCTTCACCGTCGGTATCGTCGGGCTCCTGCTCGAGCAGGCGCTGATGCTGCTCGCGCGCCGCTTTGAATACCGCTAACCGGAGACCACCATGGATAAATTCGTATCGGTCGAGCAGGCGAACATGG
>Ga0207689_10003337_pt1 | contig 14707 bp, 7 predicted proteins | sample KBSMisM52_FD_184312 | JGI IMG/M metagenome (GOLD analysis project Ga0207689, IMG submission 184312) | Miscanthus rhizosphere microbial communities from Kellogg Biological Station, Michigan, USA - KBS Miscanthus M5-2 (SPAdes) (version 2) | ecosystem: Host-associated > Plants > Roots > Rhizosphere... | reverse complement strand
CAGCAGAAGCCGGTCGCGCCCCCAACTGCCGCAGCGCCCTCGCCCGCAGCACAACAGCCAACACCAGCAGCGGTCACGGAGGCGGGCGCACCGGTGGTCGCGCCGCAAAGTGTGGCTGAAAAAGGTGCACCCGACGCGAACAAAGCGCGCCTCGAGATCTCAGGTAAAGTACAACTCGATACCATTTACGATTTCAAGAGGATGAATCCGGAGTGGGCCGCGACTGAACGGCCGTCGCAAATTCCGGTCACCTGTCCTGGCGATCCTGGTTGCGGTCAGGACGGCTCCACTATCTTCAGCATCCGGCAGAGCGCGCTGGCGTTCAAGGGATTCATCCCGACTTCGGCCGGCGAGATCAAGACCATCCTCAGTTTTGACCTGTTCGGCACCGGCGGAGGCAACACTCAGATCCGCGTGCTCGAAGCCTGGGGCGAGCTCGGGAAGTGGGGAGTGGGACAGTACTATTCCCTATTCATGAATGTCGACACCTTTCCCAATATCATCGACTACTGGGGGCCAAACGGCATGGTATTCGTGCGCAACCCGCAGGTGCGCTATACGCCAATCGATCACGATGGCACGAAGGTGGCGTTTTCGTTCGAAGCTCCGAACGCCGCCATCGATACCGGAAAAGCGTCCGAAGTTGACCCCGCCCTCGCCGTCGGTGTCGACGGATGGAATCGATGGCCGGACTTCGTGGGCAAGTACAGCATGGAACGTGACTGGGGGCACTTCGAAGCGGCGGGAATTCTGCGTCAAGTCGGCTATCAGACGAGGACAACAGCGAGCGGCGATCCGTCCGGCACGGTAACCGGATGGGGTATAAATCTGAACGGCTGGTTCAACACGATCGGAAAGGATCGGATCGTCGGACAGCTCGCGTACGGCCACGCCATCGCAAGCTATATGAACGACGGCGGTGTCGATATCGCACCGAACGGTAGTCTTCAGGCTGAGGCCGTACCTTCGTTCGGCTGGTTCGCGTACTACGATCACTACTGGAACGACCAGTTGAGCAGCTCCCTCGGCTTGAGCTCACATCGTCAGTGGAACACAGCCGGGCAACTCGGTAATGCATTCAAGCAGGGCAACTATGCTTCGGCCAATCTGCTCTGGACCCCGATCAAGAACGTGTTGACGGGGGCCGAACTGCTCTGGGGCAAGCTCGAGCAGTTCAACACCGACTCGGCGGACGACGTTCGCATCCAATTTACCGGGCAATTCAAATTCTAGAACCCGGTGGAGGAAACCATGCAATTCCAACAAGCGTTTCCGATCGCGATCATCGATGAAGACTACGAATCCAAGAGCGCTGCGGGGCGCGGCATGCGACAGCTTGCTGCAGCGATCGAGAAGGAAGGCTTTCGCGTAGTCGCGGGTCTCGGATACGAGGACGCGCGGCGACTGGTCAACGTATTCAACACCGAATCGTGCTGGCTTGTCTCGGTAGACGGTGCCGAGGCTACTCCGCGGCAATGGCAAATCCTCGAAGAAGTCCTGACCGCCAAGCGCAGCCGCAACGACCGCATACCGATCTATCTCTTCGGCGACGAGCGCACCGCCGAGATGGTGCCCGCCGGAGTACTAAAGCACGCCAACGCCTTCATGCGCCTGTTCGAGGACTCGCCGGAGTTCATCGCCCGCTCCATCGCGCGCTCGGCGCAGCTCTATCTCGAGCGGCTTGCCCCGCCCATGTTCAAGGCGTTAATGGACTACACGCTTCAGGCGAGCTACTCGTGGCATACACCGGGGCACGGTGGCGGGGTGGGCTTTCGCAAGAGCCCAGTCGGGCAGCTCTTCTACCAGTTCTTCGGTGAGAACACGCTGCGCTCGGACGTTTCGGTGTCGGTCGGTGCGCTCGGCTCGCTGCTCGACCACACCGGGCCGATCGCCGCCGGAGAGCGCAACGCGGCCCGCATCTTCGGCACCGACGAGACGCTGTTCGTGGTCGGCGGCACCTCCACCGCGAACAAGATCGTCTGGCACGGCATGGTAGGACGCGGCGACCTGGTGTTGTGCGACCGCAATTGTCACAAGTCGATCCTGCATTCTCTGATCATGACCGGTGCGACGCCGATCTACCTGCTGCCCTCGCGCAACGGTCTAGGCATCATCGGCCCGATTTCGCGCGACCAGTTCACGCCGGCCTCGATCAAGAAGAAGATCGCCGCCAGCCCGTTCGCCAAGCAGACCAGCGGCAAGGTGCGGCTGATGGTGATAACCAACTCCACCTACGATGGCCTTTGCTACAACATCGACGCCATCAAGGAGAGCCTGGGGGACGCCGTCGAGGTGCTGCACTTCGACGAGGCCTGGTACGCCTACGCCAATTTCCACGAGTTCTACGACGGCTTCCACGGTATCTCGTCGGCCAATCCGGCGCGCTCGCCGCACGCGGTCACCTTCGCCACCCACTCGACGCACAAGCTGCTATGCGCGCTATCGCAGGCATCGATGATCCACGTGCAGAACGGCGTAAAGCAGCACGTCGACATGACTCGCTTCAACGACGCCTTCATGATGCATACCTCGACGTCACCGCAGTACGGCATCATCGCCTCCTGCGACGTAGCTGCCGCGATGATGGAGCAGCCGGCAGGTCGCGCACTGGTGCAGGAGACCATCGACGAGGCGCTCGCCTTCCGCCGCGCGATGACCGCCGTCAAGGGTCAGTTGAAGAAGGACGCGTGGTGGTTCGAGGTCTGGCAACCCGACGCGATGGCGAAGACTCCGGTCGCCGACAAGGCCGGCTGGGTGCTCAAGCCGAAGGACAAGTGGCACGGCTTCGAGGATCTCGCTCCGGACCATGTGCTCGTCGACCCGATCAAGGTCACTATCCTCACCCCGGGCATGTCGCCCAACGGCACCATGCAGAAGACCGGCATCCCCGCCGCGGTAGTGGTCAAGTTTCTCTCCAGCCGCCGCATCGAGATTGAGAAGACCGGGCTGTACTCGTTCCTGGTGCTGTTCTCGATGGGCGTCACCAAGGGTAAATGGAGCACACTAGTCACCGAGCTGCTCAACTTCAAGGATTTGTACGACGCCAACGCGCCGCTCAAGCGCGCGATGCCGGCGCTGGCGGCCACGTATCCCGACGTTTACGGCGCGATGGGCCTGAAGGATCTCTGCGACCAGATCCACAAGGTCTACCGCGACGACAACGTCGCCAAGGCGCAGAAGGACATGTACACGGCGTTGCCCGAGATGGCGATGCGGCCGGCGGATGCCTACAACGAGTTGGTGCACGGGCGCGTCGAGAGCGTCGAAATCGACAACTTGATGAACCGCATCTTCGCGGTGATGGTCGTGCCCTATCCCCCGGGGATCCCAGTGATCATGACCGGGGAGCGGTTGACCAAGACGACCAAATCGATTTACGAGTACCTGCTGTACGCGCGCGAGTTCGACAGCAAGTTCCCCGGCTTCGAGACCGACATCCACGGCCTGCGCTTCGAGCCGATGGAAGGCGGCGGCCGTCGCTACCTGGTGGACTGCGTGAAGGAAGGAGCCCGAGGATGATTCCCGGCAACGTCAAGCCACCAGCGATCCCGATCCCCTTCCACAAGTTGCTGAAGGTGGTCGCGATCATCGACCGCACAAACCGGCAGAGCAAAGAGTTGCTGGACCAGATCGCCGCGGAACACTTCGACATCGAGGTGACGGACAGCTTCGACCGCGATGTCTTCGAAGACGCAGACGTCGGCGCATATATCGCCCTGGTCGACGGTGACCGCCTGGAGGCGGCGCGCAAGCTTGCGGGTGCAGTGCGCGCCATCGGTTTCAGGACTCCACTCTGGGCGCTGGCCAATTCGCACCAGATATCGGACCTGGCCATTGCGCCGGGACTGGGCGAGGTCGAGGGTTACATCTACTTGGGCCAGCAGAGCCCGGTTTTTTACGCCAAGCAGATCACAGCGAGCATCGTCCGGTACGGAACGAGTCTGCTTCCGCCCTTCTTCGGCGGCCTCATGGCCTATGACAGCGAAGCCACCATCGCATTCGACTGCCCCGGGCACCAGGGTGGCCAGTTCTATCGCAAGTCTCCTCCAGGCCAACTCTTCTTCAAGCACTTCGGCGAGAACATCTTCCGCAACGACCTGTGCAACGCGGATGTGGAGCTAGGCGATCTGCTGATCCACGAGGGCGCGGCCGCCGATGCGCAGCGCCACGCCGCTCAGGTATTCGGCGCTGACCGCACCTACTTTGTCCTGAACGGCACGAGCAGTTCCAACAAAGTCGTCGCCAACGCGCTGCTGCGGCAGGGTGATCTCGTGCTGTTCGACCGCAACAACCACAAGTCCATGCATCAGGGTGCTCTGGTCCAAGCCGGCGCGATTCCGGTGTTCCTGCCGACAACCCGCAATTCGTTCGGCATGATCGGCGCGGTCGATTGGGATGCGTGGGACGAGAAGTACCTGCGCGAGCAGATCCGCGCCAATCCGCTGGTAAAGGACAAGGAGCGTTCCAACGCCGAGCGCCCGTTCCGCTTAGCGTGCATCCAGCTTGCCACTTACGACGGCACGATCTACAACGTGCGCAAGGTGCTGGAAAAGATCGGTCATCTGTGCGACTACGTGCTCTGGGACGAAGCGTGGATCGGCTACAACGCTTTTCATCCGCTGTTCGAAGATCACAGCCCGATGCGCATCACCAAGCTCGGAGCGGAGATGCCGGGGTTGTTCTCCACCCAATCGGTGCACAAGCAGGGTGCCGGGTTCTCGCAGGCCTCGCAAATCCACAAGCGTGACGAGCACATTCGCGGCCAGAAACGCTACGTCGAACACAAGCGCTTCAATGAGTCGTTCCTGATGAACGCCTCCACCTCGCCGTTCTACCCGCTGTTCGCCTCGCTCGACGTGAATGCCAAGGTGCATGAGGGCAAGGCCGGGGAGATGCTGTGGGACCGCTGCATTGAGCTCAGCATTGAAGCACGCAAGAAAGTGCGCGAGTTCGGCCGCTATTATGCGCAGACCGGCCAGAGCGCCCAGGAGAAATGGTTCTTCGATCCGTTCGTGCCCGATCTGGTCACGATTCGAGGTTCGAAGTTCACCAAGGACGCCGCTGACGTCCGTTGGGAGGACCTGCCTACATCCGTGATCAAGCGCGAGCAGCAGTGCTGGAGCTTCCATCCCGAAGCGAAGTGGCACGGCTACGCCGGCATGGTGGAAGGCTACGCGATGGTAGACCCGAACAAGCTCATGCTGCTCACCCCCGGCATCGATCGCAAGACCGGCGGCTATCTGGATTTCGGTGTGCCGGCTACGGTCGTCGCCAACTACCTGCGCGAGCAGCGCATCGTGCCGGAGAAATGCGATCTCAATAGCATTCTGTTTCTGATGACGCCGGCGGAGGACGAAAGCAAGCTCAACTCGCTGATAGCAAAGCTGGTCAAGTTCAAGAACCTCTGGGACCGTGACGCGCCACTCGCCGAAGTCTTACCGACGCTCAGCTCTGCACATAGCGAGCGCTACGCCGGCTACACGCTGCGCAAAGTCTGCAACGAGATGCACGACTTCTATCGCAAGGCGAACATCAAAGAGCTGCAACGGCTGTGCTTCCGGGCAGCGAGCTTTCCCGAGCTCGCACGCACTCCGCAGGAGGCGTACCGCGCGCTGGTCGGCAACGACGTCGATTACGTCCCGCTCACGAAGGTCAAAGGCCGCATTTCTGCGACGCTCGCGCTGATCTATCCCCCTGGCATCGGCGTGGTGGTGCCCGGAGAGCGCTGGGATGAGCGTGCGCAGCCGATGCTCGACTATTTGTTTGCGTTCCAGGAATCCTTCAATCGCTTTCCGGGTTTCAACTACGAGGTGCAAGGCGTGTATCAAGAAAAAATCGACGGCCGTATTCAGTTTCACACCTACGTAGTGCGCGAATGACACGATGCTGACCCCAACTCCAGGTCCGCTGCAACCACGCGTGCTGATGGTCGACGACGCGCTCGCCCGGCTCGACACAGCGATCGGCAGGGCCGCGGAGAGCATCGCCGCTGCGCTCGCCGCGCGAAACTGCGATGTCGTCAGGTCGCTTTCGTTCGAGGACGGCGAAGCGATCGTCGGCTTCGACGCCTCGCTGCGCGCCGTGTTGCTCAACTGGCACCTGGGCACGGAGGGCAAGAGCGCACAAAATCCGGCCACCGCACTGCTGCGCAAGCTGCGCGAGCGCCACGTGGACGTGCCCGTGTTCATGACTGCGGACCGCAAGCTGGTTCGGGGCAGCATGACCATCGAGGTAGCCGAGATGGTGGACGAGTTCGTCTGGCTGCTCGAGGACACGGCGGACTTCGTCGCCGGTCGCGTGATGGCAGCGATCCACCGCTACCAGGCGCAGATCCTGCCGCCCTACGCCAGAGCACTGGCCGAGTATTCCCAGTTGCGGGAGCACTCGTGGTCAGCGCCCGGCCATCAGGGTGGAATCGCATTCACCAAGCTGCCGGCCGGTCGCGCATTCTTCGACTTCATGGGCGAGAACCTGTTCCGCACCGACATGGGCATCGAGCGCGGCGCGCTCGGCTCCCTGCTTGATCATACCGGCCCGGTGCTCGAGAGCGAGAAGTACGCGGCCCGCGTGTTCGGCGCGCACCGCAGCTATTCGGGGGTGGTTGGCACCTCCGGCTCAAACCGAAGCATCATGCAGGCGTGCATGAAGCAGGACGATCTGGTCATTCTCGACCGCAATTGCCACAAATCGATCGAGCAGGGCCTGATGCTGACCGGCGCGCGCCCGGTTTACATGGTGCCCACGCGCAACCGCTACGGCATCATCGGCCCGATCTCGCCGTCCGAGATGGATCCCAAGACGATCCTGGCGAAAGCCAAGGCGAGCCCGCTGACGAAGAAGGTCGCCGGCCAGAAGCCGGTATACGCAGTGGTCACCAACAGCACTTACGACGGGTTGTGCTACAACTCTGGCCGCGTCGAGACGTTGCTCGCCAAATCCAGCGACCGCGTCCACATGGACGAGGCGTGGTATGGCTACGCGCGCTTCAACCCGATGTATCACGATCACTTCGCCATGCGCGGCGACCCGGCAGAGCACAACGGACCGACGGTCTTCGCCACACACTCCACGCACAAGCTGTTGGCCGCCCTGTCGCAAGCTTCCTACATCCACGTTCGCGACGGCAAAGGAGCGATCGACCACCATCGCTTCAACCAGGCGTACATGATGCATACCAGCACTTCGCCGCTGTATGCGATCGTCGCGTCAAACGACATCACCTCGGCGATGATGGATGGCAGTGGCGGCCGCTCGCTCACGCAGGAAGTAATCAACGAGGCAGTCGACTTCCGCCAGGCGGTGGGTCGGGTGCGGCGCGAGTTCGCGAAGAAAAAGGACTGGTTCTTCAAGCCGTGGAACGTGGAGACAGTCAAGGGCCCGGGCGGAAAGAAGATAGCTTTCGAGGACGCGCCGCCTGAACTGCTCACCGAAAGCCAGGAGCCCTGGGTGCTGCGGCCGGGCGACAAGTGGCACGGCTTCGACGACATCGCCGACGACTGGTGCATGCTCGACCCGATCAAGGTGAGCATCCTCTCGCCGGGGATGGGCGAAGACGGCAAACTCGAGAAGACCGGCGTTCCGGCAGCGTTGGTCAATGCCTGGTTCAACCGCTTCGGCATCGTACCCACCCGCGTCACCGACTTCCAGGTGATGTTCCTGTTTTCGATCGGCATCACGCGCGGCAAATGGGGAACATTGCTCACCAATCTTCTCGCATTCAAGCGCGACTACGACGCGAACCGACCACTCGCGCATTCCTTACCAGAGATCGCCGCGCAGTACCCGGAGCGCTACGGCAAGGTCGGCATGCGCGACCTAGGCGACGAACTGTTCGAATACCTGCGCGAGAATCGCCCGGGCGATGTTCTGAACGCCGCCTACGAAACATTGCCGGCGACGGACATCACGCCGCGTGAGGCATACGAGCGCTTGGTGGCGGGCGACGTCGAACTGGTGCCGGCGGACAAGCTCGCCCGGCGCACCGCAGCGAACGCTGTGATGCCCTACCCGCCCGGCATCCCGATGCTGATGTCGGGCGAGAACTTTGGCGCCGCGAATTCACCGCAGATCGAGTATCTGCGCAGCATGCAAAACCGCGAGAAGCAGTTCCCCGGCTTCGCAGGGGTGATCGAGGGTGCGGAAATGGTCGACGGGGTCTATCACGTGCTCTGTGTTAAAAAATAGGGAGGCACCAAATGGCAAACGCACCGAAGAAAAAGATGACCATGATGCAGTTGACGGTGGTGGTCGCCGTCAACATGATGGGGTCGGGCATCATCATGCTCCCGACGAACATGGCGCAGGTCGGCGCCATCTCATTGCTGTCGTGGATCGTGACTGCGATCGGCTCGATGGCGATCGCGTACGGTTTCGCGCAGTGCGGCATTTTCAACCAGCGCCCGGGGGGGATGGCGGCCTACGCCGAGGACGCTTACGGCAAAGGCGGCTACTTCGTCACCTTCCTGCTGTACTTCTTCTCACTCGCAATCGGCAACGTCGCGATCGCGATTTCGGCGGTCGGCTATCTCGCGGGATTCTTTCCCGGTATGTCTGCAACGCCAATCGCGACCTGCATCAGCGTGATCGGGCTGATCTGGCTCACCACGGTCGCCAACTTCGGTGGCCCTTCTCTCACCGGCAAGATCGGACAGATAACCGTGTGGGGCGTGATCATCCCGGTCGCCGGACTGTCGGTCATCGGTTGGTTCTGGTTCAGCGGCCAGACGTTCGGCGAAGCGTGGAACCCGCAGGGCCTGAGCTTGGGTGAGGGGATGGGATCGAGCATCGCGCTGACGCTGTGGGCGTTCCTCGGTATGGAGTCGGCTGCGCAAAACTCCGACGCGGTGGAAAATCCGAAGCGCGATGTGCCGCTTGCCTGCATGTTCGGAACGCTCGGCGCCGCGGTCGTCTACGTTCTGTCGACTACCGTGATCCAGGGCATCGTGCCCAACGCGGAGTTGGCGAAGTCGACCGGGCCGTTCGCCCTCGCCTATGCAAAGATGTTCAACCCGACGATCGGCTCGATCATCATGGGCCTTGCGGTACTCGCCTGCCTTGGCTCGCTGCTCGGCTGGCAGTTCACGATCGGACGGACCGCGAAGAGCGCTGCCGACGAGCGACTGTTCCCCACGATCTTCTCGAAAGAGAACAGCCTGGGCGCGCCAGTGGCCGGGATGATCGTCATGGGCATCGTGCAGACCGCTATGGCGCTGTCGACAATATCGCCCTCGCTGTCTGAGCAATTCAGCGTACTTGTCAACCTCGCCGTGGTTACTAACGTGGTGCCTTACATCATCTCGCTCTCGGCGTTGGTAGTGATCCTGAAGACCGCCGGGGTTACCGGATCGACGTACACGCGCCACGTCATCATTACGCTGATCGCGATGCTCTACTCCACCTACGCGATCTACGCCTCCGGCAAGGATGCCGTGCTCGGCGGGACGCTCGTGCTGGCGTTGACCTACATCCTCTACGGCTTCCTCGCGCCGCGCTTCATGTCCGGGAAACCTGCTGCGGCAGCGTCTTCCCGGGGCGTCAGCGCTGTTGCGCTTGCCACGCTCATTCCCCTGTTGCTCCTGTTCACGGCGCCGCCCCCCGCTTCCGCGGCAAGCGTGCTGGAGCGTGTCAAGGCTTCGGGCAAGCTCACCTTCGGTTACGGCGCCGACGCTCGCCCGTTCTCGTACAAGGACGAATCCGGTAACCCGTCGGGCTACGCGATCGCCCTGTGCGGGAAGATCGCCGATGCGGCAAAAGCCGGCCTAGGATTGCCGGCGCTTGCGGTCGAGTATGTTCCGGTCGCCCGCGACGAAGGGTTGCGGGCAGTCGTACAAGGCAGAATCGACGTGCTATGCGAAGCAACCGTGCCGACTCTCACCTCGCGCAAGGAAGTTTCGTTCTCGATCCCAATTTTTGCGAGCGGTATTGGCGCGGTGGTCCGAAGGGATGCCTCGACGAGACTCAAGGATATTCTGTCAGACCGCAAGCCGCCGACCACTCCCACGTGGCGAGCCAACGCCGACCAGTTGATTCGACAGACCACGGTTTCGGTAGTCACCTCGACACGTGCCGAGAGCGCGCTTAAGAAACGGCTGGATCAGATGCAATTCATTCCCAAGATGGCCCCCGTGGACAGCTACGCCGCGGGTATCGACCGCGTGTTGGATGGTCGTTCAAACGTTTTTTTCGGCGATCGGGCGATCCTGCTCGACGCAGTGAAATTGAGGGGCCTATCGGACCAACTGCAAGTCCTCGACCGCTTCTTTACGCGCGAGACACTCGCTTTTGCGGTGCCGCGCGACGACGAGAATCTTCGACTGATCGTGGACGCGGCTTTGAGCCGGCTATTTCGTTCCAACGAATTTCGCGAGGTCTATGGAAAGTGGTTCGGGCCGCTGAACGAAAACACGCTCTCCATGTTCCAACTGGACGCGCTGCCCGATTGAAAAGGACAAGGGGGAAATCATGCAGAAATTCGGAGTGCACAGTGAAGTCGGCAAGCTGCGGACCGTGCTGGTATGCCGCCCAGGGCTGGCTCATCAACGGTTAACGCCGGGCAACGCCGGCGATCTCTTGTTCGACGATGTGCTTTGGGTACACGAAGCGCAAAAGGATCACTACGACTTCGTTCTCAAGATGCGCGAACGGGGCATTGAGGTGTTCGACTTGCACGAGTTGCTGGCCGAAACGGTCAAGGACAAGGATGCGCGTGCATGGGTGCTGGACCGCCGCATCACCGTCAATGACATCGGTCTGGGCGCCTCCCGCTTCCTGCGCCCCTGGCTCGACGAGATGCCGGCGGAGAAGCTGGCCGAGCACTTGATCGGCGGCATCGCGATCCTGGATATTCCCAAGAGCGAATGGGCCACGATGCTGGACGATGCTTTCGGGGGTACCGACTTCATCGTCCCGCCGGTGCCCAACACGCTATTTCAACGCGACCCGTCCTGCTGGATCTATGACGGCGTGACATGCAATCCAATGTACTGGCCCGCACGCAAGCCCGAGACCTTGCTCCAGCGCGCCGTGTACAAATTCCATCCCCGCTTCAAAGGTGGTGCGTTCCAGATCTGGTGGGGCGATTCCGACGAGTCCTTCGGCGGGTCCTGCATGGAGGGTGGCGATGTCATGCCCATCGGCAAGGGCGTGGTGCTGATCGGAATGGGCGAGCGCACGACCCGTCAGGCCGTGTTCCAGGTCGCGGATCGCCTGTTCAAGCAGAAGGCGGCAACGCGCGTGATCGGTTGCCTGATGCCCAAGAGCCGCGCCGCCATGCACCTCGATACAGTGTTCAGCTTCTGCGACCGCGACCTGTGCACCGCATTCCGCGAGGTCGTCGATCAGGTGCGCTGCTATAGCGCCCGTCCGAATGGCGATGGCGGGGTCGAGGTCCATCCGGACAAAGGGCATCTATTCGACGTAGTCAAGGAGGCGCTGGACCTCAAAGAGCTGCGCGTGGTGGAGACCGGCGGCAACGCCTGGCAGGCGCAGCGCGAACAGTGGGATGACGGCAACAACGTAGTCGCGCTCGAGCCTGGTGTAGTGGTCGCGTACGATCGCAATCCCTATACCAATACTTTGCTGCGCAAAGCCGGGGTCGAGGTGATTACGGTGCGGGGCTCGGAGCTGGGCCGCGGACGCGGTGGCGGCCACTGCATGACGTGCCCGATCTCGCGCGATCCGGCGTACTAAGGACCAAGTGAGATCTGAAGGGGGTGTGCGAGTCGCAATAGATCGCCGAGCTTAATCACTATCATGTAAGGAGAGCATCATGAGCTTCAATCTACGCAACCGATCGCTGCTGTCGGTGCAGGATTACACCCAGCGCGAGTTTCGTTACATGCTCGACCTCGCGCGTGATCTGAAGCGCGCCAAATACGCGCGCACCGAGCAGAAGCACCTCGTCGACAAGGAAATCTGCCTGATCTTCGAGAAGACTTCCACCCGCACCCGCTGCGCCTTCGAGGTCGCTTGCTACGACCAGGGCGCGAACGTGACTTACCTCGATCCGGCGGGCTCGCAAATCGGGCACAAGGAGTCGTTCAAAGACACCGCGCGCGTGCTCGGGCGGATGTACGACGCCATCGAGTACCGTGGCGCCAGCCAGCACGGCGTCGAGACGCTTGCCAAGTATGCCGGCGTGCCGGTGTTCAACGGACTGACCGACGAGTACCACCCCACCCAGATGCTGGCCGACGTGATGACCATGCGCGAGCACAGCGACAAGCCGATATCCGACATCAAATACGCCTTCCTCGGCGACACGCGCAACAACATGGGACACTCGCTGATGATCGTCGGCTGCCTCATGGGGATGGACGTCCGCCTGTGCGGACCGAAGAAGCTGTGGCCTTCGGACGAATTCGTGTCGATTGCCCGCGACTTGGAGAAGAAAAACGGCGGTAAGCTCACCATCACCGACGACACCAAGCAGGCGGTCAAGGACGTGGACTTTATTCACACCGACGTCTGGGTCTCGATGGGCGAGCCGAAAGAAGTGTGGAAAGAGCGTATCGACCTGCTGCTCCCCTATCAGGTCAACGTGGATCTGATGAAAGCGAGCGGCAACCCACACGTAAAATTCATGCACTGCCTGCCCGCGTTCCACGACACGGAGACAGTCCTGGGCAAACAGATCGCCGAGACCTACGGTATCTCCAACGGGCTGGAAGTCACCAACGACGTGTTCGAGTCGGAGTACAACGTCGCCTTCGAGCAGGCGGAGAACCGCATGCACACCATCAAGGCGATCCTGGTCGCCACGCTCGGAGACTAAGCCATGCTGGTCGTCACCGCGCTGGGTGGAAATGCTCTCCTGCGACGCGGAGAGCCCATGACCGCTGAGAACCAGCGGCGCAACGTGCGCATCGCCGCCGAAGCGCTCGCCCCCGTGGCCGAGAAGCACCGGCTCGTCGTGGGTCACGGTAACGGACCACAGGTCGGTCTGCTGGCACTGCAGGGGGCGGCCTACACCAAGGTGGAAACCTATCCGCTTGATGTGCTGGGTGCTCAGACCGAGGGCATGATCGGCTACATGATCGAGCAGGAGCTCGGCAACCTGCTGCCGTTCGAGCGGCCCTTCGCGACCCTGCTCACCATGATCGAGGTCGATCCAGCCGATGCGGCGTTCAAGAATCCAACTAAGTTCATCGGGCCGGTGTACGTGAAAGAGGAGGCCGATCGCCTCGCCAAGGAGAAAAGCTGGGTGTTCAAGCAGGATGGCGACAAGTGGCGGCGCGTGGTGGCTTCACCGGAACCCAAGCGCATCTTCGAGTTGCAGCCGATCAAATGGTTGCTCGAACACAACACCGTAGTCATCGCGGCGGGCGGAGGCGGTATTCCGACCGCGTACGAGCCGGGGAAGCATCGCAAGCTTACCGGCATCGAGTGCGTGATTGATAAGGACTTCGCCTCGGAGCTGTTGGCGCGAGAGCTGGACGCTGACTTGTTCGTGATGCTGACCGATGCCGAGGCGGTCTTCGTCGATTGGGGGAAGCCTACGCAGAAAGCCATACGGCGCGGCTCGCCAGCGGCACTTTCCGCTCTGCAGTTTGCCGCCGGCTCGATGGGGCCCAAGGTCGAGGCAGCGTGCCGGTTTGCCTCATCCACTGGTAAACGAGCAGCAATAGGCTCGCTGGCGGATCTCGGAAAAATCATCGCCGGAGAAGCTGGCACGACCGTGTCGGGCCAGGAGAGCGGGATCGTTTATGCTTGATGTTGCCGCGATGCGCGGTCAAAGCACAATCGGTGGCCAGCGAAGTTCGACCCGAGCTCATCCGCCCGCTGTTTTGCAGCGTACAACCCCCTCAGCGCTGCTAGTTGGCCCATAAAGAGGAGCGCATTCCCTCATCGACGAATGATATGGCAGCGAAGCCGAGCACCACCAAGAGTCCCAGTACCACCAAAAGTCCCAGTACCACCAAGAGTCCCAGTACCACCAAGAGTCTTGGTCTCGCCGCCTGTGTCGCAGTGGTGGTAGGCAACATGGTGGGCTCGGGCTTCTATCTATCGCCTTCCGCGGTGGCGCCCTACGGTTTGCTCGCCGTCCTATCGTGGATCGTAATGGGTGTCGGCGCCATCTGCCTGGGGCTCACTTTCGCGCGGCTGGCGCGGATCGCGCCCGTGACCGGCGGACCGTACGCCTACACGCGCATGGGCTATGGCGACTTCGCCGGCTTTCTCGTCGCCTGGGGCTACTGGATTTCCGTTTGGGCATCACTGCCGGCGATCGCGTTTGCGTTCGCCGGCGCGATCATGAATCTCGCGCCCGCACTCCTGTATAACAAGCCGGTGGCGCTAAGCCTCACGCTCGGCGCCATCTGGCTCGTCGTCGCGGTCAACTTGCGCGGTGTGAGCGCCGCCGGGCTGTTCGCGGAGGTCACCACCTACACGAAGCTCGTACCATTTGCCGCCATTGCGCTGGTCGGATTGTTCTACATTCAGATCGAAAATCTGCCCGCCTTCAATCCGAGCGGAGAATCACTGCTCGCCGCAAGCGCGGCACTAGCGCCGCTCACCATGTTCGCCTACCTTGGCCTCGAGTCGGCGACGGTGCCGGCCGGCGACGTGCGCGACCCCACACGCACCATTCCCCGCTCGACCATTATCGGCATCAGCATGGCCGCGCTGCTCTATATTCTTGGCACCGTGGTCGTGCTCGGAGTGGTGCCGCACCAACAGCTCCTGACTTCGGTGGCACCGTTCAGCGATG
>Ga0207689_10003336_pt1 | contig 14709 bp, 12 predicted proteins | sample KBSMisM52_FD_184312 | JGI IMG/M metagenome (GOLD analysis project Ga0207689, IMG submission 184312) | Miscanthus rhizosphere microbial communities from Kellogg Biological Station, Michigan, USA - KBS Miscanthus M5-2 (SPAdes) (version 2) | ecosystem: Host-associated > Plants > Roots >... | reverse complement strand
CGCGGAATCTTCAACGAAGCCGTTTGAGGGCGCGCGCTGATCTACATCCGCGCGAAACGCCCCCTCATCCGCCTGTCGGCACCTTCTCCCCCGCAAAAAGCGCGGGGGAGAAGGGCTCTCGATGTAACAGAGTGCCGGGCTTTCCATCCAGCGTGTGAGAAATGCGGGCTCGTGGCGATAAAAAAATCGGGCGGCCTCGCGGCCGCCCGACTCGTTGCTAGATGTCCGGTTCTCCCGGCAGCAAGGGCTTCTTCAGCGTGTATGCGATGCTGATCGTGTTCCCTTTGCCGACGGGAAACGGGCCTCCGAAGCCGGCGAATTCGGCGTCGTACGTCAGCTTGCAGACGTAGTTGCCGGGTTTGAGGCTGGTCGGTCCGGTCACGGAAAACTGCAGCTGGACGCTGTTGGGCCCGACCGGGATCTGCAGGTTGGTGTACTGGCCGTTGAACGGGACGTTCGCAAACAGCGGGCAGCCGGTGGCGAAGTCCGGAGTGGGCCGCAGCGTGATGCTGCCCACGAACGGCTTGTCATAGACCGCTCCGGTGAGCGTGATGGTTTTGGTCTTCCCCTGGCGAATGATGATGGGCAGCTGATTGGCGAAGATCTCGACGCTCGGAATGTCCCGGGCAGCGGGAGTGATTCGCGCGGCGCCTTTGGTGGGTGGCTCTAAGGTCGCTTTGGACATGGTTCTCCTCCGTAAGTGACGTTGTTCGTCCGTTGTACTTGGTTCATCGGGGGCAAAGGGCGTGGGCCACTTCGCATTGCTCAGTCATGACCGATTGCAGTATGTACGGCCGCATTTTTAGACCGGATGTATGCCTCGGTCGCGGCCTCGATCAAGCCTCGGGCGCCACTTCCACCGCTGCCGCGACCGGCTTCGACATCGACGTCACATACGTCACGCCGGCCACGCCACCGACGCATAGGGCGCTGCCAATCGCGGCCGTCAGCGAGATGTGGTCACCGAGGATGAAGAGGCCGAGGAGCATCGACACCAGCACGGCCAGCTGCGAGATCACGCCGACGGTCATGGCGTCGACCCAGCGCAGGCTGAAGGTCATCAGGAGTTGCGCGCCCATGGCCAGTGCGGCGGTTGCGGCGAGGGCGATCCATTCGTTGCCCTGCGGCGTTTTCCACTGCGCGATGCCGAGGGGCATGCTGACGAACATGCCCAGGAGGCAGAAGCTGGCGTAGACCGACCACGAATTCTCGGTGCGGCGGGCGGCGCGGATGGCGGTGACCGCGGCGCCGGAGCAGACGGCGGAGAGGGCGCCGGCGATCTCCCAACGTCCGAAGCCGAGGATGTCGCCGGGCGCCGCGTGCGCGTGGACGACCAGGAAAACGCCGGCTAGTGCGATCGGCATCGGGATGAGCACCTTGGCGCTGAAGCGCTCGCCGATGAAGAACATCGAGAAGGTCCCGCTCCAGATCGGTGCGGTGTAGTTGAGCAGCGTGGCCACTCCGACGTTGATGTGTTGGATGGCGATGAAGTAGAGAAGCACGGCCAGGCCGCCGAAGATGCCGCGGTAGAGCAGCAGGTCGAGACGGTGGAACTTCACCGCCGAGCGGCGATAACGCGGGATGAGCAGGCAGGGGAGCAGACCGGCGGCCATCCGCAGCATGGAGATCTCTGGTCCCGGCAGGCGCGCCGAGGCCACCTTCGCCGCGAACGCCATCGCCCCGAACATCGTCGCCGAGGCCGTCATCAGCATCAGCGCGCGATGCGTATCGTTTTTTGTTACTGTCACGGGCGCGAAGAGTAGCAGGCGCTGATGATCGACTACAGAGAAGGAACACCGTCCTATGTGTCCGTGATCGTTGACTTTCAGGTGGCGATGGCCCGCGAAACCGAGGAGCTGGATCTCGATCGCGATATCTGCACGCGGGGAGTGCAGGGCGTCTTCGACGACCCCTCACGCGGCCGCTACTTCCTGGCCGAGAGCGACGGGACGGTGATCGCTTCGCTGATGATCACCTACGAATGGAGCGACTGGCGCAACGGAAACGTCTGGTGGATTCAGAGCGTGTACGTGCGGCCGGAGTTTCGGGGGCAGCGGGTGTACGCGGGGTTGTATGCGCACGTGCAGAAGCTGGTTCAGGCGGACGATGGGATTCGCGGCATCCGGTTGTATGTCGACCGGCGGAACGTCTCGGCGCAATCTGTCTACACAAAGCTGGGGATGAATGGCGAGCACTATCAGGTGTTCGAGTGGATGAAGACGTTTTGACTTCTTCTGTGCTCAGGCCGTTCGCCGCCGCTCCAGCCACCCGCGCGCCACATAGAACAACGTCCCCGCCGCGATCACGTACAGCCCGCCAACCCGCAATCCCTTCTGCGGCGAGATGACGATGTAGCTCCATAATCCGAGGGCGATGATCGCTGGCAGCGGGTAGAGCCACATGCGGAACGGGCGTGGGCGATCCGGTTCGCGCGTCCGCAGAATCACCGCGCCGATGATCTGGGCCATGAACGGAATCACCGCGCGGATCGAGAGAATGGCCTGCAGCACGTTCTTCAGCGACAGCGAACAGAACGCCGCGGCCACGCATCCGAGGAAGAGGATCGACACATATGGATAGGCCTCGGTGGCGTGTAGTTTGGCGAAGAGGCCGAAGAAGTTTCCGTCGCGGGCGGCGGCGTAGAGGATGCGCGAATAGCCGAGCATCAGCGAGAAGATCGAGGCGAACGCGGTCCAGAGGATGAGGATCGAGATCCACTGCGCGGCGCGCGTGCCGAGGAGCACGGCCAGATAGTCGGCCACCACCGAGGGAGAGGTCATGGCCACATTCATCGGCAGCACCGAGATCAAGCAGGCGTTCATCACCAGATAGATCGCGCCGATGGCCAGGATGGAGATCACGATCACGCGCGGAATCGTCTTCGTCGGCTCGCGAACCTCATCGCCGATGTAGCAGATGTTGTAGTAGCCGAGGTAGTCGTAGACCGCGTAGATCAACGCGCCGCCGAGACCGATGTAACCGATCTTGCCGTCGAGCCGCGGCGCACGCCAGAACTCGAACGCGGACAGCTGGAGATGCGGGAGGCCGGCGCCGATGACGATGGCCAGTGTGGCCAGCACGCCGGCCCACAGCAGGATGGAGAACTTGCCGATCGATTCGATGCGGCGGAGAAGCAGCAGCATCGTCACGAGGCAGACGATGGTGGCGCTGAGTCCGACGTGATTGCCCGCCGCTGGGATGACCACCTTCAGATAGCTGGCGAAGCCGATGCAGCCGGAGGCCATCGACAGCGGCGCGGAGATGAGGATCTGGAAGAGGAAAAGGAACGAGATCAACCGACCGGCTTTTCCGTAGGCGTGACGCAAGAACACATACGAACCGCCGGAGCCGGGGATCTCCGCGGAGAGCTCGGCGGTGACCAGGCCGTCGCTGATGGCCAGCAGTCCGCCGAGGATCCAGGCCAGCATCCCGCGGCCGCCGCCCATGGCCGCCAGGATCAGCGGAATGGTGATGAACGGCCCGATCCCGACCATGTCGATCATGTTCAGGGCGATGCCGCGCCAGAGGCCGATGTCACGACGCAGCTCAGACACGGCGCGGAGTGTACTTTCCCGGCCTCGCGCTTGCACGGGTTGCGATCGAAAGAAGGATCCGATGCGAACACATTCTCTCCGCCTGGCTTTCGTCGTTTTGATTACCCTGATCGTTCCCGCTCTTGCCGCGCAGCCGGCCCCGCTGGTGTTCAATGCGGTGCTCGTCGGAGCCAACGTCCTCGGCGGCGGCGGTTCGGCGACCGGATTCGCGCGCGCGACGCTGACCATGAACGGCGATCAGGCCACGCTCGATGTGACCACCATCGGCCTGACCAACATCACCGGTGTGACGCTGTTCGTGGGCGCGCCCGGCACCGACGGATCGGTCATCAAGGCGTTCACCGACGTAAACACACCATTCGTCAACGGCCGCTTTACGCGGACGCTGGCGCTCGATTCCGGCGTGGCCACGGTGATCTTCAACAATCCGCAGAACTTCTATCTGGTCATCACTACCGCTGCGAATCCGACAGGCGCCGTCCGCGGGACGCTGGTCAGCGCGAATGCGACGTACCTCGCCGGGCGGGTCTCCGGTTCGAGCACGCTGTGCAACGGGGGCAACGGCACGTCGGGCGGTGTCGGCAGTTTCGTGATCTCGCTGACGCCCGACACGGGCGGCGCGACGTACACGGTGCGCTACGACATCGTGACCAGTGGTCTCGGCAACACCCTCAGCGCCATCGAGGCCGGCGATAACCTCGGTGGCAGCGGTCCGATCACCCTCGGGACGAACGTCGTCGGAACGGATGCCCGTTTCACCGGCTCGACACAGATCGCGACGGCCCGCGCGCAAGCCCTGCAGTCGCTGCCGAACGGGGCTCGGGTCATCGTCCGGACGCCTGATTCCGGCACTGGCTGCGCGGCCGCCGGCTCGCCGCTCCCGGCGCACGAGCTCTTCATCCCGGTTGCCGGCTCGGTCCGCGGCGCGGGGAACACGAATTACATGACCGACGTGAACATCTACAACAACACGGCGACGAGCACGGGCGACAACGCCGACGTCCTGACGCAGTTTTTCCCCGCTGGAACGAGCAGCGCGACTGCGCAATACGTGGCCTGGACGACGCTCCTTCCCCGCGGCATGGTGGCCTATCGCGACGTGGCCACGAGCGCGTTCAACGCCAACATCAACGGCATCGGCGCGCTGCGCATGGTCACCGCGGGCAACATCGTCGCCAACGCGCGGGTCTACAACAATCAGGCCGCTGCCGGCGCGGGAACGTTTGGCCAGTACGTGGCGGGATTGCCGCGATCGCTGGCACTGACGGAGGGGACCTTGGTGGGACTGTCGAACATCGTCAGCGCGGTGCCGGCCGGCTCGTCGAGCGCGCGCACGAACGTCGGTTTCTTCAATCCCAGCGACAACACCGTGACCGCGGCATTCGAGCTGCTCGATGGCAATGGCACCGTCACCAAAACGAGCACGCTGACGCTGAATCCCTGGCAGCAGCTCCAGGTCCCGCTGGCCGGCGGCCTGTTCGGCGGAATCACCGGCGACGTGACCACGTCAACGCTCCACTTCCTCAGCGGCAGCCCGATCTTCGTCTACGCCTCGATCGTCGACAACGTGAGCGGGGATGGGAGTTACGTAACGCCAAGCACGAGCTCGAGTGGAGGAACGGGGCCGGGATCGTAGGCGCGCGAAGCGACGCGCGGCGTAGCGCCAGCGGCTCGCTGGCTGTACCGCCGCCGGCTCGGCGGCAATAAGGTTTCCGCTGTACCGCCAGCGAGCCGCTGGCGGTACAGCCGTCGAGCCGACGGCGCTACGCTTTGCGCTTCGGTTCAGTCGCGATAGACCCCTCGAGGTCATACAATCGGCGGCACACGATTCACAACTCGAGGGAGGCGATGCTACGAGCCGATGCGGCGGCACGGGCGATCAGGGATTTCTGGACTTCGTCGGCGCGAAGCGGTGAGAGGCTGTCCGCTGTCTGGTCCTTCCCCCGATTGGTCTCGTCGCGGACGCCGTTCGAGCGTCTTCGGCAGGCGCTGGCAAAACCGGTCGACGCCCTTCCGCTCGATGCTTTTCGCATCGCCATCGGATGTCTCAGCCTCGCCTATTTCGCACGCACGCTGCGCGAAGCGCCGCTTTACAGCAACCCGGACGGGCTGATCGATCACGGGCTGAGCCGCCTCATTTTTCCTTACACCTGGATGGGGATGTTCCATCCGGGAATGCCGCTGATTCTGTTTCAAGCGGCGTTCGTTGTTGCGTGCATCGCTTCTCTCGGCGTGATCGCGGGCTATCGCGTGAGAGTTTGTGCCGCCGTTCTCTACGCCGTCGCCGTTTCGACGTACCGCTGGAACTTTCTGGTGATGTATGTCGACGACGTGGTCATGCACCTGATGTTCTTCTGGCTCCTGCTGCTGCCGCTCGGCCGCACGCTGGTGCTGCGCGAGTGGCTGTCGCACCGCCAGCAGGCCTGGCGACGATGGAAGACGATGACCGTGCCCGGCACCGTAGTGCGTTGTTTTCTCTGGAACGTTGGACTGATTTACGTCGTGGCCGGCCTGTGGAAGTGGACCAGCCCGATGTGGCGTAACGGGACGGCGCTCTACGCGGTGCTGAAACTGCCGATCGCGCGGACGCCCGATTTCTGGAGTCCGCGGCATCTGCCGCTTCTGATGACGCTGAACTACACCGCACTGCTGCTGGAGACGATTTTCCCGATCGCATTTTTTCTGCCGCGGGGACATCGCTTGAAGTACGCGCTGCTCGTCGCCCTCCTCGGCTTCCACCTCGGCATGATCGCCACGCTGCAGATCCCGTTCGCCAACGTCGCCTGCATCGCCGCCACGGTGGTCGTGTTCGGCCCGGAGCTCATGTCGCTGCTGCGCCGCCGGCCGCGAGTGTTGGAAGCGCGAATCTCACCCGTGAGGATCGGTCTCCCGGGCACCATCGCCATCATGATGGTGATCACGCTGACGTTGGCGATGGTGACCAGCGTGGTCGTGCCGGAGTGGCGCGCGCCGGTGCGAGAGAAGTCTTCTGCCGCTTCCGACAACGCCGCGCAGGAAGGGTTGAAGCCGATGCAGATGGCGTTTTTCGCGCCTCTCTGGATCGCCGGTCTCGCGCAGCAGTACCAGCTCTTCAACTGGATCGACGACCGCAATTACGCCGTCCGCTACGAGGTGTCGTCGTCGGCGCGCGCTGTCGATCCCGCCACGATTTTTCTTCCGACGACGCGCGGCACGCTCCTGCAGGCCTACGTCTTCGGCGTGTCATGGATGCAGATCCCGGCACGGCAGCGCCAGCAGCTCCGGACCAGCATCTACACCCGCGCGGCGCGGCGATATTGCCGCGGCGTGACCGGACCGGATGAGGTCACCGTTCACTCGACCCTTCGCCGCATCGACGCCGCACACCTCCATGGAGGCGCGCAGCGCCGGGCGCTCCTGATGCAGTTCCAATGTCGGAACGGCGAGCCGCTGATGCAGACCATGAATCTCGATCCTTAAGGAGCGCGGATGTGCGGCATTGTGGCGGTGGTTTCGAGAGAAAGGCCCTGGGCTGAAGACTCGCTCGTCCGCGCGACGCAACGGCTTCTGCACCGCGGGCCGGACGAACAGCATCACTGGTTGTCAGCAAACGGCCAGGCCGGCCTCGGGCACACGCGCCTGAGCATCATCGATCTCACCACCGGCGCGCAGCCGATCGCGAACGAAGATGAAACGCTGCGCATCGTCGTCAACGGCGAGTTCTACGATTTCGAGCGCATCCGCGCGGAGCTGGAAGGGCGCGGTCACCGGTTCCGCACTCGCACCGACAGCGAGATCGCTCTTCATCTTTACGAAGAGAAGGGCGTCGATTGTCTCGACGATCTTCGCGGCGAGTTTGCCTTCGCGCTGTGGGACGCGAAAAACGAGACGCTGTTCGCGGCCAGAGACCGATTCGGGATCAAGCCGCTTTTCTATGCGCGCATCGGAGGTGCGATCGTGGCCGCCTCGGAGGTCAAGGCGCTGTTTGCGGCGGGCGCGCCGGCTGCTTGGGATCGCGAATCGGTCTTTCACAACATCTTCCTCGGTCAGCACGAAGACCGCACGCTGTTCGACGGGATCCGCCAGGTTCCCGCCGGGCATTACCTCTTGTCCACGCGCGATGCCACGCGCGTCGTCCGGTACTGGGATGCCGATTACCCGCGCGCCGGCGCGGCCACGGATCTCGATTCCGAGGAGGCGTGCGTGGGCCGGGTGCGCTCGTTGCTGGAGGAATGCGTCCGGCTGCGGATGCGCGCCGACGTTCCGGTCGGTTGCTACGTCAGTGGCGGCGTCGACTCTTCCGCGGTTCTGGGCATGGCCGCGTCGCACGCCGGCCGCGGCGTGGCTGCATTCACGATCGCCTTCGACCATCCTGACTTCGACGAGAGCGCCAGCGCGCGCCGTTCGGCCGCGCAAGTGGGCGCCGACTTTCATCCGATCGTGGTGACCGAGGCCGATTTCGCCGACTGCTTCGCCGACGCGGTCTGGCAGGGCGAAACGATCCAGTACAACGCCCACGGCCCGGCGCGCTATCTCCTGAGCAAGGCCGTGCAAAAGGCCGGATACAAAGTGGTGATGGCGGGGGAGGGCGCCGATGAATTGTTCGCCGGCTACGCCTTCGCCCGCTCGGCGCTCCTCGGCTCCGGCAATCGCGCGCTCCAATGGCCGAGGCGATTGTTCCGGCTTCTGCGCCCGCGAACGCAGCAGGAGCGCGTCATTGCATCGACGTCGTCATCGCTCGAACGTGCTTGCCGCGTCATCGGCGTGCCCGCCGATCTCAAAACGTCGCTCGCGGAGAGGCTTGGACTGCTTCGCTCGATCATCGCGCCCGGCTTCGCCGCCACGTTCCGCGATCGCGATCCGTTCCGCGAGTTCATGTCGCAGTTCGATATCAGCCGGTCGCTAAAGGGCCGCGAGCCGGTCAAACAGATCCTCTATCTCTGGCTGAAATCGCTCTTCGTCAACTACGTCCTGGCCGGAGAACGGCTGGACATGGCCCACGCCGTCGAGGTCCGTCTCCCATTTCTCGATCACAAGCTCTTCGAGCTGACCCGCAACATCCCCGCCGCCGTCCTGGCCCAGGGCGGCGGTCGCAAACAACTCCTGCGCAAGGCGATGAAGCCGTACATCACCGATGAGGTTTACCGCGGCGAGAAGCAACCCTTCTTTGGCCCGCCTTCCACGCTGCGCGTCGGCAATCCGCTCTACACGTACGTGCAGGATCTTCTCCGAGGTGAAGCCTTCCGCGCGGTCCCGTTCTTCGATCGCCCCGCCGTCATCGCGCTGCTCGATCGTCTCCCGCAAATGGATGACGCGACCCGCAGCGCCCTCGATCCCATCGTCCTAATGATGGCGTCGTTGACGGTTTTGAACGAGCGATACGGGCTAGCGTAGCGCCAGCGGCCTCGCTGGCTGTACCGCCGCCGGCTCGGCGGCGGTACGCTGGCGCTTCGCGCTACTCGCGCGTCCTCCCCGACCCTTCGGTCATTGCGCGCGTGCTCGGCGTGCGGCGCTTCGTTGTGGCCGCGGCCGCTACCTTCAAGCGGCGCTCGCGGGCGATCTGGCGGAGGACGTGGTGGGCGGAGAGCATCGCGCCCTCCTGCCATCCCGGCAGATACGAGACCTGATCGCCGGCGACGATGACGCGGCCGTCGGGATCGAGAAGCGTTTCGTAGTGGACCGGCGCGACACCATCCCAATCCGCCCAGCCGCCGTACTGATACGGCACATGGTGCCAAGCGATTGACAGACCGAGGTCGATCGGCACCGCTTTCGTGAACGCCTCGCCGTGTAGCCGCCGCGCGCCCTCGGCGGCGATTTTCAGCCGCTCTGGGAGATGCGCGTTACCCATTCGCTCGGCGCGCGCCGTGTAGTTGTACGCGCCGGTGAGCACGCCTTTCTCTTCGAAGAGATAGCCGTTCGACGGGTACCACATCTGCGTGATCTCGTGATTGATGTAGGAGATGCCGCCGTAGATCTGGTTGTCGATCTCCCAGAAACGGCGGTCGGCCTGCCAGCCGACTTTGCAGGTCTTGCCGCGCTTGGCGGCCTTCAGGGCGTTGCTGAACGGGCGCGAGAAATTGTTGTCGATGTCATTGCCGAGGATCCACGCGGGGATCGTGCTGATGCACCAGTCGGCATCGATGGTCTCTTCGGCCGACGTCGGATTTCCCGCCGCGCGATGACGGATGCGCACCTTGTCGCCTTCGATGTTGCGCACCGAGGTCACTTCGCGCTTGTACTGGATCAGCGACTCCACGTGTGGGAGGAAGCCGCGCGCCAGCATGTCCATACCGCCCACCGGCTGGAAGAGCGTCGGCTGCCATTCGTAGTCTTCCGGCTGATACATCCGGTCGAGCCAGAACTCCGAGCCGAGGAGCTCGATGAGTTTGAGCGGCGGCTCGATATCGCCCGGCGTGATCACGCCCGGCTCGGTGACGTAGCCGGAGCGCTGCGAGCCGACGTACTTTTTGTTCTGCAGCGGCCCGAAGGTGTTGAGCAGGTCGAGCATCTGTTTGCGCTGCGCGGGAGAGAGGTCGTCATCGAGCGAGCCTTTGTCGATCGACTTGGTCAGCAGCTCGGCGATCCAGCCGCGGGTGTCGTTGAGGATGCGGCGATTCGGGACGGCCTTGTTGTGAAACGAATGCTCCGTCTGAAAGAGATTCGCCCGCGAAGTCATCACGTACGGCTCGACGGCGACCTTCAGCTCCTTGCAGTACCCGAGAGCGACGGTGTGGTGATAGGGGATGCGGCCGGGGCCGGCGTTCAGGTACTGATCCTTGTCGAAGTGACAGGTCTGCTCCCAAATGTCGTTGCCGTGCTTCTCGACGATTTTGTCGCCGGTGCGGACGGTGTAGCTGCGGCCACCGGCGCGATGCTGCGCTTCGAGGATGATGACGGTGTAGCCGCTGTGGCGTTTCTTCAGCTCGTACGCGGCGGTCAGTCCCGCCACGCCCGCGCCGAGGATGACGATGGTCTTGCCGGTGCCCGATCCGTCGGGGATCTGCGGCGGCCCGGCGTACGCGGAGTCGGGCACGCGCACGATGCCGAGTGCCACCATCGATTCGTAGACCGCGGCAGCGCCACCGACGCGCCCGACCGTCTCGAGAAATCGCCTGCGAGTCCACTTGCCCTGTGAATCGCTCATGGGAGACCTCCTCGCCGTTTTTGATCTGGAAGGGCATCAGGATAAACCAAATGCTGGCGAGCTCGCCGGCTGGCTCGGCGCGCGTCCTCGCCGCCGCGGCGCTTGGCACAATGCTGGAGTCTGGCGGGTAGGCGGCGGGACACACGCCTGGCCAGCCGGCGAGGACGCCAGCGCTCCGTCGCGCGCCCCCGCTGATTCCCTTTGAACATTTCCCTCGGTTCCCTGTATACCTGACCTGAATGCTCGGGTCTGAACGCCGGTCACGACTCCTTCTCCTAGGCGCAGTCGGCATCGCAGTGTTTGCGATCGGTGTCGTCGTGGCGTGTTTCCGGCTTCCCGAGTGGCGCAATCGCGACGTGCCCCCGGAGACTTTTTTCGCGGCGCGGTTGCAGCAGCTTGCCGGTCCTGCCGCTCTCCGGATCGAGTCCGCTCCGCGCGTGCAGCTGCGGTCGAAGAGCGTCGTCTACGAGAACGGCGCCTTTCCGCAGCGGGAGACCGCGTACGAGATTCTCGGTCCGAACGCGGCCGGCTGGCTCGCGAGCGAAGGACGTGGTCCGTTCGTCGAAGTGGCTGCACGAAGCCGGTGGCCGACCTGGAACGAGGGCGGGCAGCTTCGCGTCATCTTCTCCCTCCGCGGAGTGCCGCTGTCGGCGATGTGGATTCCGGATGATCTGTTGCACTTTCCGGTAACCGCCGGCGGCCCGCCGCGTATCGATCTGGATCGCCTCTTTCTGCCCGCGGTCCATAAGGAAACGGATGTCGAGTTACACGTGCTGGGCCAGGCCATCCACCTCGCCTCCGTACCGGGATCGTCGCCGGAGTCTCTGATCATGTCGTCCATCGGCGCCCCGGTCGTTCCGATGATCCAGCGCGTCGTTGGTGCGCCGGGCTATTGGCGAAACCGGATGGAGAATCTGTCGCTGGGCGGCGTCATCGCGTCGCGTTTGGCGGATGTGACCGTGCGCGTGGTCTTCCTGATCGCGGTTCTGATCCTTTTTCTGACTCTCCTGGTACGACGGCGGATCGAGCTGAAAAAGGGAGCGGTGCTGGCGGCGTTCTCCATCGCCCTCTCCCTTCCCGGGCCGCTGCGCAGCTCGACGAATTGGCTTCAGGTGCTCGAAACGGCCAGCGACGTGCTGACCAAAGGCGCAATTCTGTTCGTCCTCTGGTCGGCCGCCGAGTCGTGGCTCCGCTCGACGGTGCCGGGCTTTCGCACGTCACTCGACACGCTCCGTGCCGGACGCCTCGGGCCGAAAGGAGGAACAGCACTCCTTGCGGGATGGTCGGTTGGCGCGGGCGCGGCTGGCCTCTGGCTGATAGCGCTGTCGCTCGCGACGATGGTGCCCGGAGTGGCGCCGACTGATGCCAGTATCCGGCTGCCGGTCTTCGGCGTCGGCACGTCGCCGATCGACGACGGCGCATTCCGGACCGCCTTGATCATGCTGGTGATCTGCGCCGCGTTTCGTTTCCCGCTGGTCCGGCGCGTTCGCGGCGCCGCGACGGTTCTCGGCGCACTGGTGCTGGCCACGCGGATTCCGCTGACGTCCTACGGGATCGCGTGCATCGCCGGTTTCGTCCTGACGGCCGTGCTGGTGATCACGTACGCCAGGTTCGGTCTCACGGCGCTCCTGACCGCGGCGGTGATGTCTTCGGCGTTTCCGGCGGCGCTCTTTTCGCTGATCCATTTCTCCTGGCTGCCGCTGTCATCGCTGTTTCTCGTTTCGCTCGTCGTCGCCCCCGTCCTCCTCGGAATTCTCGGCATTCGTCGCCCCGACGAGGCGGAGGATGGACCGCTTCCGCTCCCCGGTTTCGCCCGCCGGCTGGAGGAGGAGAACCGGCTGAAGTACGAGATGGATCTGCTGGCGCGGATGCAGCTCGGCCTTCTGCCGAAGGTGATGCCGCAGATCGACGGCTACGAAATCGCCGCCCGATCGATTCTGGCCACCGAGGCCGGCGGAGATCTCTACGACTTCGTGCGCGACGCCGAAGGGCGGCTCTGGATCGCCGCCGGCGACGTCTCCGGTCACGGCTATTCGTGCGCCATCGCCCAGGCGATGACGAAGGCGGGCTTGGCCAGTCTGGTCGAATCTGACCGAACGCCGGCGATCGTGCTGCAACGACTGGATCTGGTACTGCGCGAGATCGGCTCCCCGCGCACCTTCACGTCGCTGGTCCTGCTACGCCTCGATCCGCCGACGGGCGACGTTCTGGTCAGCAACGCCGGCCACCCGTACCCATGGATTGCGCAAAGCGCCGATGTGCGCGAGATGGACCTTCCTTCACTTCCCCTGGGACTCGGACCAGAACGCCACTACGCCGACGCCCCGATATCGATGCGCATCGGCACCGCCATCGTCCTCTTCTCCGACGGCCTCTTCGAAGCCACCGACCCCCACGGCCGCCCCTACGGCTTCGACCGCCTCCGCGAGCTCCTCGGCAAGATCTCCCGCCGCCCGGCGAGCGCGATTCTCACCGCGATCGTGGAGGATTGGCGTGCGCACGCGGGTAATGAGGCGCCGGCGGATGACACGACGATTGTCGTCGTGAAGCGGAGTGGGTGAGAGCCGACCGACCGTAGTCCGCTCGATCATCGTGCTGCTCGCACTTGAGCACAGGTGGCAACGATCATGATCTACACTCACGTTCTCAACAATCGTGCGAGCGTTATCCGCTGTGAGGAAGACCGAGGATCTGATGAAACGGACTAGAGCTTTCGTGCTTCTGTTACTTGTCGGATGCGGTACTAATACGGGCGTTCAGCCATTGACGAACGACACTTTCAAGATCTTTAAGCAAGGGTCAACTGGATTAGTTGGCTCGGACAAGATCAAGTCAGATGTTGAACTTCAAGCCAGTCAGTACTGCGCCGGTAAAGGCAAATCGATGCAGGTATTGAACGTCATTACTGGCCAGCCGCCATATATTTTTGGCAACTTCCCAAAAGCCGAAATCCAGTTTAAGTGCGTCGATCCCGGTGAGCTTCGTCTCATCGGTGCCGACGGCGAACGGCGTGTGTCCCCAGCTTCGCCCGGGGAAGTTGCGATTCTAAGCAACATTCCAAACGCCGACATCTCGATTGACGGAAAGTTCATTGGAAATGCGCCGATCACAGCGGTGAAGCTCACTCCCGGAGCGCACATCTTCGAGGTTGCTGCTAAGGGGTATGCGGTCTGGAAGCGCGAGGTTACCGTCGTGCAAGGGTCAGTTACGCGCGTCGTTGCTGAACTCGAACCGGTTAAGCCATAGCGGGTGATAGGGTTTGGTGTCTGGAACGAGGATTGGAGGTACGGCCATGACGTGGATCAAAACGATTCCCTATCCTGAGGCGGACGACGCTTTGCGCGCCGCGATTGATGGTGAGAGGGCGCTTTATCCCGCGGAGTACGCCATCTCGGCCTTTCCCGATCAGGTGCCCGGCACCGGCATTGTGGATTCACACAGCCTGATCCCTGATGCTCTCTTTCACGCATTTGCCACGTTCGGCGTTCTGATGGCGCCGCACCTTCCACTCGAGCGTCGGCAGCACGAGATGATCGCCACTGTGGTCTCGGCCACGAATCGTTGTCAGTATTGAATCGTCGCGCACGCAGAGTTTCTGCGTAGGGTAAGTCTCAGTGAGTCTCTCGCCGCCGCGATTCGAGAGGATTACACGACGGCGCCGATCTCCGAACAGGATCGAGCCATGCTGGAGTACGCAGTCAAGATCACCAGGGACGCGACGAAAATCCACCCGGGCGATCATGAGAAATTGCGCAATGCCGGTTTCGATGACACAGCGATCCTTCAGATCACGCTCATCGCTTCATGGTTCAACTACATCAATCGCGTCGCGGATGCGCTGGGTGTGGGCCGGGAGTAGATTGTCATCCAGAGCTCGCCGGAGGCACGAAGCCGCGAAGCGGCGGAGATGCCGCAGGACGGCGAAGGATCTCAAGATTTGCAGAATCTCGATTAGGGAGAGCGTCTCAAACCACGCTGGATGAGCCAGACTCGCGAGAACGAGACACTGAGTTTCAGCCGGTCCTGCCT
>Ga0207689_10003335_pt1 | contig 14709 bp, 14 predicted proteins | sample KBSMisM52_FD_184312 | JGI IMG/M metagenome (GOLD analysis project Ga0207689, IMG submission 184312) | Miscanthus rhizosphere microbial communities from Kellogg Biological Station, Michigan, USA - KBS Miscanthus M5-2 (SPAdes) (version 2) | ecosystem: Host-associated > Plants > Roots >... | reverse complement strand
TTCCGGCGATCACGATCCGGTCGATCCACGCCTTGAGCTGGGTCGGCAGCGTGAAATTGTACATGGGCGCGCCGATCACGATCGTGTCGGCCGCAAAGAACTCGTCGATCACCGAAGTGTCGGCGAAAGCATCGAGAGTCAGGTGCGGCAGAGCGTTCGCGGCGAGATCGCGATAGACGACCTCCTCACCCCACTGAGCAACCTTGAGCTGGTCGACGATCTTCGCGCTGATCGCGCGGCTGGCACTGTTTTCGCCATTGATGCTGGCGTCGAGATGCAGGATGGTCACTAATGCCTCCTTAGTATTGATTTGTTACCGAGGCACGCTAAATAACCATCATCGAATCACCCGCAAGAACGCACTTTTTTGTGCCGGACGAACAAATTTGTGGCGTGGGAACAGCGAGGTAACCGAGCGATGAAAGACCCGACCAACCCCGTATGCCGAGTGATCAGCACCCTGCTGTCGCGCATCGGCGACAAGTGGACCGTGCTCGTCGTCACCACCTTGGCCGGCGGCAGCAAGCGCTTCAATGAGCTCCGGCGTGAGATTCCGACGGTCTCGCAGCGCATGCTGACCTTGACCCTGCGCAACCTCGAACGCGACGGGCTCGTCAGCCGGACGGTGACTCCGACGATCCCTCCCAGGGTCGATTATGAGCTCACCGAGCTCGGCAATTCATTGGTCGGACCGCTTCGCGGCATCGAAACGTGGGCGCTCGAGCATGTTGAAGACATCCACGACGCGCATTCCCGCTTCGATGCGGAGCATGACAAGGCCGAAGCAGCTTAGGATTTTCGCACGCGCATGAAGCCGCTAGGGGCCGGGGGATGCTGAAGCCCGTCACCACCGACATCGAAGCGCTCAAGACTCTCGAAGAGCGGCTGCGCTGGCTGTCGGCCTGGACCATCCATCATGCCAACCACATCCGGCCGAACGACGACGGGCTGAAGGTCGGCGGGCACCAGGCGAGCTGCGCCTCCATGACGGCGATCATGGCCGCGCTTTATTTCCATTCGCTCGGGCCGAACGATCGCGTCGCGGTCAAGCCGCACGCCGGCCCGGTTCTCCACGCGATCCACTATCTGCTCGGAAGCCAGTCGCGCGAAGCGCTCGAAAACTTCCGCGGGCTGGGCGGCGCGCAATCCTACCCCAGCCGGACGAAAGACAAGATTCCCGTCGATTTCTCGACCGGCTCCGTCGGCCTCGGTGTGGCAATCACTTTGTTTGCAAGCCTGATCCAGGATTACCTGACCGCTCACGGCCGAATGAACGCCGATGACCGCGGCCGCTTCGTCGCGCTGATCGGCGATGCCGAGCTCGACGAAGGCAATATCTACGAAGCGATCATCGAGGGCGCGAAGCACGACGTGCGCAACCTGTGGTGGATCATCGACTATAATCGCCAGAGCCTCGACGCGACCAGCGCCGACCGAATGTTCGAGCGGTTCGATGAGATCTTCCGAAGCTGCGGCTGGCGCGTCGTCGAGCTGCGCTACGGCAAGAGGCTTCAGGATGCGCTCAACGCCAATCCAAAGCTGAAGGGCTGGTTCGAGCGGCTCTCCAACGCGGAGCTTTCAGCGCTCCACTACCAGGGCGGCACCGTTTGGCGTTCCCGGATCGAAGCCGGAGTCGGAAAATCCGCGGCAGCGTTCCTGAAGCAGCACGACGATGCGGCGCTCGCCTCACTGTTCACCGACCTTGGCGGCCATTGCATGGAAACTTTGGTCGAAGCCTTCGACGCCGCTGATGACGACGTCCCGACCTTGTTCATTGCCTGGACGATCAAGGGCTACGGCCTGCCCTTCGCCGGCCATAAGGACAATCATGCCGGCCTTATGAACCCGACTCAGATGGCCGCATGGCGCGAGGCGATGGGCGTTCGCGAAGGCCATGAATGGGATCCGCTCGAAAGCGTTGGCGACAATGCGCGGCCTGGCGCCGAGGCTGTGCTGGAGCGGAGCCGGATCGCGCTCGAGAAACGTGACCGCAGCTTCGGCACCGTCTCCGTTCCGGCAATTCCGGCGCCGACGGGCGACGAACAATCGACTCAAGCCGCGTTCGGCCGGATCCTGCTCGACCTGTCCAAGGCGGGAGGCGAATTGGCCGATCGCATCGTGACGACGTCGCCGGACGTGACCGTTTCGACGAACCTCGGCGCATGGGTCAACCAGCGCGGATTGTTCCGCAGGGCCGAAATCGCCGATATTTTCGCAAAAGAAAAAATTGCATCGACACAAAAATGGTCGGCAACAAATAAAGGCCAACATATCGAGCTTGGGATCGCGGAATCCAATCTTTTCCTCATGTTAGCCGCAGCCGGCCTGTCCGGCGACCTGTTCGGAGAACGCCTCTTCCCGATCGGAACGCTCTACGACCCCTTCATCGCTCGCGGCCTCGATGCGCTGAACTATGCCTGTTACCAGGACGCGCGTTTCCTGCTCGTCGCGACCCCGAGCGGGATCACGCTCGGCCCGGAAGGTGGCGCTCACCAGTCGATCAACCCGCCGCTCATCGCGCTCGGACAGCCGGGCCTGCGCCATTACGAGCCCGCTTACGCCGACGAGCTCGCGGCCATGATGGAGGAAGCGTTCCGCCTGATCGACGACCCCGATGGCGAAAGCACCTACCTCCGCCTGTCGACCCGCGGTATCCGCCAAATCGAACGGACCGACGACACCTGGCGCGATGGAGCGCTGGCCGGCGGCTATTGGCTCCGCGAACCGGGTCCGAACGCCGAGGCCGCGATCGTTGCCATGGGCGCGGTCATGCCGGAGGCCCTCGCGGCCTGGGAGGAACTTCGCGGCGACATTCCGGATCTCGGGCTGCTCTCTGTCACCTCGCCCGACCTGCTTCACCGCGGCTGGACGGCGGCGCAGGCGGCGCGGTGGGGCGGCGAGCGCAAGCCCAGCCACGTCGAACAGCTTCTGTCGCGTCTCGCCCCCGCGGCCGGCCTCGTCACTTTGGCCGACGCCGCGCCCGCTTCGCTGTCCTGGCTGGGCGGGGTGCTCGGCCAGCGCGTCGCTCCGCTTGGGGTCGAAAAGTTCGGCCAGACCGGCAGCCTCACCGATCTCTACGCCGCCTATCGTCTCGACGGCGATGCGATCACCGAGGCCGCGGCGGAAATTTTGCTTCCATTTCGGATGTAAAATCCTTTGTTTACACGTCCTTGACTATGTCCGCCCCGAACCAGGGGACGGAATTGAAACCAGACCTCTATCTTGGCGCACCCGCGCATCTGCGGCAGTCCCGCTGCGACGCGATCCAGGCGCAATATCGCGCGGAAGCGCAGGAGCGCTCGTCGACGGCCCGCGCCCCGGAACGCCGCTCGATCCGGCGCGACCCACCGCCGCGGCCGCCCGCGCTCATCCCAACCGACGACCCTTTGCAGCTCCGTCTCGCCGAAGAACTTGAATATGCCCGGCGGATGCTCGACCAGATGGGCGATACCCTGTCGGCCGATCCCATGGTCGTCGGCCGGCACGTGACGTCGCTTCAGACCGTCGATATCGTCGGGCAAATCCTTGGCCATGTCGCGAACGTGACCCGATCGAGCGACCCGAACGGCGCCGTCGAGCGCATCGGCATGTGCGAACTCAAGGCCCGCCTCACCCGAAGCAGAATCGACTGACTTTGCTTTGCCGGGCGGGCGCTCTAGAGCGGACGCATGCCCGGGCGCTATTTCGACGAGTGGCAGGTGGGCGACCGCGTCGCCCATGCGATCACCCGAACGGTCACCGAGACCGACAACATCCTCATCACCACGCTGACCCACAATCCGCAGCCGCTTCACCTCGACTATGAAGCGGCGGCGAAGTCGGAATTCGGCAAACCGCTCGTCAACAGCTGCTTCACGTTCAGTTTGCTGATCGGAATCAGCGTCCATGACACGACGCTCGGCACGCTCGTCGCCAATCTCGGCTACGACAAGGTCGTTTTCCCCAAGCCGGTGTTCGCCGGCGACACGCTGCGCTGCGAAAGCGAGTGCATCGACCTGCGCGAAAGCAAGTCGCGGCCGAACGCCGGGATCGTCACCTGGGCGCTCCGCGCCTTCAACCAGCGCGATGAGCTGGTGTGCGAATGCACCCGCACCGCGCTTCTCCAGAAGCAACCATGAGCGAGCCGCGAAGCTGGCTGTTCGTGCCGGCGGACAGCGAGAAGAAGATCGGCAAGGCGATCGACAGCGAGGCCGATGCGATCATCTTCGATCTCGAGGACAGCGTCGTCCCCGCGCAGAAAGCGGCCGCGCGCGATATCCTCAAGGGTCTGCCCAACCGCTCGGGCGGCCCCCAGTGGTGGGTCCGCATCAACCCGCCCGGGTCCGAGTTCCACAAGGACGATCTCGAACTGCTCGGCATCGGCGACATCCACGGCATCGTACTCCCCAAAGCGGAGAGTGGCGCCGACGTCATGGAGCTTTCGCACCGCACGGGCACGATCCCCGTCCACGCGATCGTCACCGAGACCGCGGCGAGCCTGTTCGGCCTCCTTTCCTATCGCGACCCGGCCCTGCCGCTGGCCGCGATGAGCTGGGGCGCCGAGGATCTCTCGGCCGCGCTTGGCGCCGCATCCAAATATGACGCCGACGGAAATCTCAGCTTCACCTATCGGCTCGCGCGTTCGCTCTGCCTTGCCGGAGCGGTTGCGGCCGGCGTGCAGCCCGTGGACGGAGTCTTCGCCGACTTTCGCGATGACGAGGGCCTGAAGCGCGAGGCCGAGGCCGCCGCGCGCGAGGGCTTCACCGGCAAGCTTGCGATCCATCCGGCGCAGGTGCCGATCATCAATGCTGCCTTCACGCCCTCGGATGACGATGTGCGGCTCGCCGAAGCGATCGTCGCCGCATTCGAGGCACATCCCGACGCGGGCGTGTTGAGCGTCGACGGCAAAATGGTCGATCGCCCGCATCTCGTGCAGGCCAGACGCATATTGGAACGATCACGATAGGAGGCTTTCATGGCGACCACCGCAGAACCCGGCCAATCGACCACTCTGGAGTTCGCCAACAAGCCGACCCCCGCCAAGGGTTGGGGCACCGACGCTCCCGATCAGCCGCTTCGCCCGATGGAGTTCGAACGCCGCGCGCTCCGGCCCGACGACGTCGCGATCAAGATCACTTACGCCGGCATTTGCCATTCGGATTTGCACACTGTCCGGGGCGACTGGGGCGGCACCGTCTATCCCTCGATTCCGGGCCACGAGATCGTCGGCCGGGTGACCGCGATCGGCAGCGAAGTCACCCGTTACCAGGTCGGCGATACGGTCGCGGTCGGCTGCATGGTCGACAGCTGCATGGCGTGCGACCAGTGCCTCGCCGGATGGGAGGTCTTTTGCCGCGAGGGCTGCACCCAGACCTACAACAGCCCGGACCGGCACACCGGCGAGAACACCAAGGGCGGCTACACCGACCATATCGTCGTGCGCGATCACTTCGTCCTCAAGGTTCCGGACGGCATGGACGAATCACGGGTCGCGCCACTGCTGTGCGCGGGGATCACGACCTATTCCCCGCTCCGCCAGTACAAGGTCGGCCAGGGCAGCAAGGTCGCGGTGATCGGGCTCGGCGGGCTCGGCCACATGGGGGTGAAGCTCGCGGCTGCGATGGGCGCACATGTCACGATGATCACCACCACCCCGTCCAAAGGTGACGACGCGCGCGAGCTTGGCGCGCACGACGTGATCATCTCCACCGATCCGAAACAGCTGGCAGACGCTTCGACCCGCTTCGACTTCATCCTCAACACCATCCCGGTCAGCCACGAGATCGATCCCTATCTCGACCTCCTCGGACGCTCGGGACGAATGGTCATCGTCGGCGCGTTGAACGAAATGCCCGGTTTCGCCGGGCGCAACCTCATCTGGTGGAACCGGGCGGTCGGCGGCTCGGCCATCGGCGGCATTCCCGAAACGCAGGAGATGCTCGATTATTGCGCGGCGGAAGGAATCTATCCGGATGTCGAATTCATCGGCATGGACCAGGTGAACGAAGCCTATGAGCGCCTCTTGAAGAACGACGTCCGCTATCGCTTCGTCATCGATATGAGCAGGGGATTGTGAGCGAGGCGGTTTACCCGATCCCCGAGGGCTTTGATGCGAGAATCGGCCCGCTCGAGCTCGCCGAGCTCAACGATCTCGTTGATTCCGATCCCGAGCGCTTCTGGCTCGACCAGGCGAAACGGCTGACCTGGAGCAAGGCGCCGACGAAGGCCGGCGACTGGTCGTTCGACGAGGCGACATTTGGCATCAAATGGTTTGCCGACGGCGAGCTGAACCTCTCGGTCAATTGTCTCGACCGGCACTTGGCCGAGCATGGCGATCGCACAGCGCTCATCTTCGAGCCCGATGAACCAGGCACCGGCCACGGCTGGACCTACCGCCAGCTTTACGAGGAAACCTGCCGCCTCGCGAACCTGCTGAAATCGCGCGATATCAAGCGCGGCGACCGGGTCATGATCTACATGCCGATGATCCCCGAAGCCGCGGCCGCGATGCTCGCCTGCGCGCGGATCGGAGCGATCCATTCGGTCGTGTTCGGCGGCTTCTCTCCCGAAAGCCTGCACGGCCGGATCGTCGATTGCCACGCCTGCGCCGTGATCACCGCCGACGAGGGTGTCCGCGGCGGCAAGAAAATCCCGTTGAAGCGCAATGTCGATACCGCGCTCGAGCAGCGCGACGTACCAACGGTGATCGTCGTCACCCGCACCGGCGCCGACGTTCCGATGAAGGACGGCCGCGATATCTCATACTCAGCCGTCCGCGACGGCCTGGCGACGGATTGCGAACCGGAAGTGATGAGCGCCGAGGATCCGTTGTTCATCCTCTACACGTCCGGCTCGACCGGAAAGCCCAAGGGCGTCGTCCATACGACCGGGGGCTATGCTCTCTGGGCCGCGACGACATTCGACTGGGTGTTCGATTATCGGCCCGACGACATTTTCTGGTGCACGGCCGACATCGGCTGGATCACCGGCCATTCCTATGTCGTCTACGGTCCGCTGATGAACCGAGCGACGAGCGTGATGTTCGACGGAGTGCCCAACTATCCGGATTGCGGGCGCTTTTGGGAGACGGTCGACCGGCTGGGGGTCACCATTTTCTATACCGCCCCGACAGCGATCCGGGCGTTGATGCGCGACGGCGACGAGCCGGTGAAGCGCCATTCACGCAAATCGCTGCGGCTACTCGGAACGGTCGGCGAGCCGATCAACCCCGAAGCGTGGGAATGGTATTGGCGGGTGGTCGGCGACGGACGCTGTCCGGTGGTGGACACCTGGTGGCAGACCGAGACCGGCGGAATCCTCATCTCGCCCTTCCCCGGCGCGACCGAAATGAAACCGGGAAGCGCGACGAAGCCACTACCGGGTGTGAAACCGCTTCTCGTCGACGCCAATCATCAGGTCCTTGAAGGTCCAGCGAGCGGAAATCTGTGCATTTCCGCCTCCTGGCCCGGCCAGATGCGCACCGTCTGGGGCGACCACGAGCGTTTCTTCCAGACATATTTCACCGCCTACCCAGGCCTGTATTTTACCGGCGACGGCTGCCGCCGCGACGAGGACGGTTATTATTGGATCACCGGCCGGGTCGACGATGTGATCAACGTTTCCGGCCACCGTATCGGCACCGCGGAGGTCGAGAGCGCGCTCGTCGCCCATCCGAAGGTCGCCGAGGCGGCCGTTGTCGGCTTTCCCCACGACATCAAGGGACAGGCGATTTACGCTTATGTGACGCTCAACGTGGGTGAGGAGGGCTCGGACGAGCTGCGCAAGGAGCTCAACCAGCAAGTCCGTTCGGAGATCGGCGCATTGGCGGCGCCCGAGAAGATCCACTTCACCCCCGCTTTGCCCAAGACCCGATCGGGCAAGATCATGCGCCGAATCCTGCGCAAGATCGCGGAAGGCGCGAACGAGGGTTTCGGCGATACGTCGACCCTCGCCGACCCGAGCGTCGTCGACGCGCTGCTCGCCGGACGGCAATGACTCTCGTCGCCGCTGCCGCAATGGCGCTCGCCGGAGCGGCCACCGCGCCGACGCCCGCGCTCGACATGACGGCCTTCTTCTCCGGCCGCACCCATACCGAAAACGTCCTCAAGATCGTCTTCAAGCGTCCCGCAAGATTGGTCGTCGACAGCGTCGGCGGTCGAGGCGATCGCGGCGACTTCGTCCTCCTCGACACCGTTCGCGAGGAGGGCAAGCCGGTCCGGACACGGAAATGGATTATGCGGCCTGCGGGCTCAAACCGCTTCACCGGAAGCCTGACCGACGCGACCGGCCCCGTCGATGTGACGGTGAACGGCCGGCAGGCGACGATCCGCTACACGATGAAAGGGGGACTTAACGTCATCCAGCAAATGGAGTTGCAGGCGGACGGGCGGACGCTTTCCAACCATGTCGTCGTTCGCAAGTTCGGCCTCAAGTTCGCAAGCGTCGACGGGACCGTCCGCAAGCTGGACTGATCGGGCGGCGCTGCTATCCCTCCCATCGGGAGAGCATGATGGCCACAGTCGCTGAACCGCACCACCACAAGCCCTGGCCGATGGCCCGCGTGGTCATCGCTTCATCCGCGGGTACCGCGTTCGAATGGTACGATTTCTTCATCTTCGGCAGCCTCGCGCCGGTCATCTCCAAGGTTTTCTTCTCCGGGCTCGATCCGACCCCGGCCCTGATCGCAGCGCTGGCGCTTTTCGCGGCGGGTTTCGCCTTCCGGCCCCTGGGCGCGCTCATCTTCGGAGTGATCGGCGACCGCCTCGGCCGCAAGGGCGCCTTCCTCATCACAGTCAGCCTGATGGGCGGCGCAACCTTCCTGATCGGCTTCCTTCCGACCTATGCCCAGGCCGGCTCGCTTGGGCCGGCACTCCTGATTGTGCTTCGAATCCTCCAGGGTATCGCGCTCGGCGGCGAATATGGCGGAGCGGCGATCTACGTCGCGGAACATGCGGCAAACGACAAGCGGGGCAGCGCCACAGGGTGGATCCAGTCTTCGGCCTCGTTCGGGCTGCTTGCCGCCCTTCTCGTCATCGTCGCGACCCGCACCTCCCTCGGTGAGGACGCGTTCGGCACCTGGGGCTGGCGAATTCCATTCCTCGTCTCGGTCGTGCTGCTCGCAATCTCGGTCTGGATGCGCGCCAAGCTCGCCGAGAGCCCGGCATTTGCGAAGCTGCAGGAGGACGGCGAAGTCAGCAAGGCGCCGCTCCGCGAAGCCTTCGGCAACCGCGAGAGCCTGAAGCGAGTGCTGATCGCCTTCTTCGGCATCATGTGCGCGCAGGGGGCGGTCTGGTACTTCACCTTTTTCTACATGCAGGTGTTCCTGGAAAAGTCGCTCGGCCTTCCCGGCCAGACCAAGGACCTGCTGCTGATCGTGATGACCGTCGTCAGCGCGCCGCTCTACGTTTATTTCGGCTGGCTCAGCGACCGCGTGGGGCGCAAACCCGTCATGGTCGGCGGAATGGCGCTCGCGCTCGTGCTCTACTTCCCCGCTTCGCACTGGATCGCCGAAGCGGCGAACCCCGCGCTGGTCGCCGCGCAGCGCTCGACCCCGGTGGCCGTCGAGACCGATCCCCAAACTTGCGCGGTACAGTTCGACCCGGTCGGCACCGCGAAGTTCGTCAGCGCCTGCGACATCGCCAAGTCGACCCTCGTCACCAAGGGCATCTCATACAGCACGCGAGCCTCGGCCGACCGCCAGACGCGGGTTCTCGTCGGCAACAGCACGGTCCTGATACAAGGTGGGGAAGGCCTGCCCGGCCCCGAGCTCAAGGCGCTCAAAGCGAAGACTGCAGACGCGATCAGCGCGGCGCTGCAGACCGCCGGCTATCCCAAGTCCGCCGACCCTGCGCAGGCAAACATCACGCTCCTGATCCTGATCCTGCTCGCGTTCACAGTCGCCGCGACTGCGCTCTATGGCCCGCAGGCGTCCGCGCTCGTGGAGATGTTCCCGACGAAGGTGCGCTACACGGCGATGAGCCTGCCCTATCATGTCGGGACCGGCTGGGTCGGAGGTTTCCTCCCCGTCACCAGCTTCGCGCTCGTCGCGGTCACCGGCAATATCTACATGGGCCTGTGGTACGCGGTCGTGTTCACGGCCATTTCGCTGGTCGTCTCGTTGCTGTTCCTCAAGGAAACGGCGGGCAAGCCGCTCGAAGACTGCTAGCGCCTCACGGGCACCAATGAATGTCGATCGGCTGATCGGCCTCGGCGAGTACGCGGCCGATCGGCAGCTTGGAGCTCTGCCCGTCAGCGATCGCCTGCTCGAGCAGCTCGCGCTTGGCGTCACCCGTGACGGTGATGAGGATCGTTCGCGCCGACAGGATCGCCGCCCGGGTCAGCGTTACCCGGGCAACCGGCGCCTCGACCGGTAGGGGATCGGGCATCACCCCAACGGCGCGGCGCGCCTTTGGGGCGTCCAACGCGTCCTGCAAGTCGGGCCCGGGAAAGATCGACGCGGTGTGCCCGTCCGCGCCCATCCCCAGCCAGACGAGGTCCGGCGGCCACGACAGGTCCTGCAGCCGGGCGTCGGCGGAATTTCCAGCCAGCCTGTAATCGGCAATCTCCGAGGCTATGGGAACGACGCGCGCGCCGGTCGGGAGGAATGTCTTTGCGATGGCCCGGACGTTCGACAGCTCGCTATCCATCGGAACCAACCGGTCGTCCGTCGGGATGATGGTCACGCGCTTCCACTGCTGGTGCTGTGCCGCGATCTTCGGGAAGATCGCCGGTCCTGTCTTGCCCCCCGGAACCGCTATCAGCGACGCGTTACGGGCGTCGACCGCGCTTTCGACGATAAACCCAATGTCGCCGGCGACGGCATCGCCGAGCTCATCCAGGGAGTCGTATTCCCACCATTCCGCTTCGATCATCGGCGCGCTTTCCAGTTCGACTAGCGCGGAGGCTCCTGCCCGTAAGCCGCCCAATCTGCAACTGGCTGCCCGTATCTATTAACCGCAGGGCGGAAGCGGAACCGCGCGCGGGCGAGATCGCAGAATCCTGAATCGATTACCGGGACGCCGGTGCCTCGATCGACGATGCATTGAATGACATAACCTCGCGGGTCGACCCTGAACCGGGCAAAGATCCACGCGCCGCGCGGCCATTGATCGAGGAACTCCCGAGGGAAATCGCGTCCCCTGAATGGCGGAGTGATCATTCGCGTTCGAACTGCCGCGAGCCCGTCGCCGCCTCCGCCCGGGCCGGCGCCGCCCGCTCCGCTACCAGTGCCGGTTCCCGCCCCGCCGGCGCCAGTCCCCGGGCCCGGCACATTGGACGCGCCCTGCGTCGGAGCGGCGCCCTGGCGCGGTGTCTCGCTCGTCGCGATCTTCGGCGGCTGAGGGATGACGATGGGCGGTTTCGGCGCGACGACCGGGGTCGCCTCGCTCTTGACGTTCTTGGGCGCGGCCCCACCCTCCTTTTCCTTCGGTTTCGACTGCTGCTGTTGTGCTGGCGGCGGTGGCGGTCGTGGCGGTTTCGGCTGCTCGATGTCGAACATCCGAAGCACGCTTTCCTGCCCCGGAAGCGGCATCTTTCCCGACAGATTCAGGAACGCGAACAGCAACGCCGCGTGAATCGCCACCACGGCGGCGATCGCGCCGCCTTTGTCGCGTCTGTCGAGGTCCGACCGATACATGTCGCCAACGTAACGCTAGCCCCGACCGGCCGGTTGCTCAAAATACTGGAAGGCAGTGTCGAGCCGGTCTAGCGGCCGGTGCTGGGCCTGCGCCCGCCGCCGTGACTGGCCTTGCCGCCCTTGCTCGCAATTTCCCGCTGCTTTGCCGGATCCATCGCCGCGAAACCGCGCTTGGAGCCGCCGCTCTTCACCGTCGGCATTTCACTCTCCCTTGATTGAACAGCGGCCCGGTAACGCGCGACGGTGGCCACGGTTCACAATGCTGATGGAGGTTAGGGAACGGCTGTTTTCCCGCTTTCGCTCAGTCGCACTCGGCGACTTCCCGCCATTTCGACTGACGCACGCGAAGCAGGCTCGCGCCGCATCTTTTGCACCGGCTGCGCCAGATGCCGTCGACGCACCGCGCGCGAGACGCCGAGCGGCGGTGTCCGAAAACGCGGCACAAAATTAGAGGGAGTATCGCCCAGTCTTTCTTTGTCAGTGGCCGAGCGAAGAGCAGTCATGTGGAAATTCTGAGAGGCCGCAATGGCCAATTCGTATCATTTTAGCCTGGGTCCAATCGTCCTGGTTAGTGGCCCCTTAACCATGGTCTTTAGCCGCGCCTTTGCCTTGCCCTGCGACAAGCGTCGGCATGGACAAGTCGGTCGCCCGGCGCACCCTGTGCGCGTTCGCCCTCGCCGCTTCCGCGGCATCATTTCAGACGCCCGCTGCCGCGCAGTCGTTCAGCAAGACCGAGGCGATTCTCGGCGGCCCGAGCGCGCTCCAGCTGCTCATGGCGCAGCAGTCCGGCAAGCCGGTTACCATCAGCCCGGCCCCTCGCCCGGCTTCCTACAGTTTTTCCGGCCTACCGGTCGTCCCCGCGATCCTGCGGGATACGCCTCCGGCGGTTAGCCCCGGCGTCCTCAACGGTCGCCCGGACATTTTCGGATCTGTCGCCCTTCGCGTCGGCCGTACGCCGCTCGACGCGCGCTGGCATCAGGTCGAGCATTCGCCGGTTAGTGGGACCGCGGCGCGCTACGCCGTGTCGCTCCGCGGCAAAGACTCCATCGAACGGCTCGAAGCCGTCAACTGGTACGTCAACAAGCGCGTCCGCTTCGTCGACGACCAGGTTCGCTGGGGCCGCCCGGACGTATGGTCTCCCGCGGATCAGACGCTGAACGCCGGAAAAGGCGACTGTGAGGACTTCGCGATCGCCAAGCTGGCAATGGCGCGCCGCGCCGGATTTGCCGATCGCGATCTCTATCTCGTCGTGCTGCGCGACCTCGTCCGCCGAGCGGATCATGCCGTTCTGGTCGTTCGCGCCGCCGGGCACATGTACGTGCTCGACAACGGTACGGACGAACTTCTCGATAGCGAGAGCGTCCGCGACTACCGGCCGATCCTGACTTTTGCGGCGGGCGCAACCTTCACCCATGGCTATCGGGTGCACCAGGCTCCGGTGAACATCGCCAGCGCGGAGGAAAAACCGCCGACCCCGGCCGCGAACACGTCCGACGAAGCCGACGATCAGCGCTCGCGCAACGCCTCGCTTCTCGCCTTCAACACGGGCTTGAGCAAATAAGTCAGAATGCTCTTGCGCCCAGTAATGATCTGGGTGTCCGTCATCATTCCGGGCGTGATCGGCAAGCGGCGACCGGCCGCCATCAGATAGCTCTTGTCGGTCTCGACGATCACCGTGAAATAGGCCTGCTTCTCAATCTCATCATAGATTGAGTCAGCCGACACCTGGACCACGCGGCCCTCGAGGCCGCCGTAGGTCGAGAAGTCGTAGGCCGTCACCTTGACCAGCGCCTTATCGCCAACCTTGATGAATGCGATGTCGCTCGGCTTGACCCGGGTTTCGACGAGCAGCTTGTCGCCGATCGGCACGACTTCCATCACCTTCTCGCCGGCCTGCACGTAACCGCCGATCGTCGTCACGTGGACGTCATTGACCACGCCATCGACCGGCGAACGCAGCTCCAGCCGGCCCGACTGGCCGACAGCGCCGCGCAGCGACTGTTCGTTGACCGCGATCTTCTGATTGACCTGGCTCGCTTCGTTGAGCGCGTCCTGGCGGAACGTGAACGAGGCTTCATTGGCCTGGTTCATGGCTTCGCTCACGGCCGCGATGGCGCGGCCCTTTTGTTCGCGCGCCGCGGCGATCCGGCCTTGCAGGTCGACGACGTCGCGCTGAGCGTTGGCAAGGTCGGTCTGCGGCACGATATTCTTGGCGGCGAGCGGCGCCAGCCGATCCACATTCTGTTGCGCCAGGACCAGGCTGCGAGACAGCGAGCTGATCGTGGCGTCGGCTTCCGCCGCTTCGCGCCGTCGCTGCTCCGCCGAGGCGCGCAGCGCCGCGACCCTGCTGGACAAGGCCTGGCGACGAACCTCGCTTAGCGTCCCTTCCTCACCGCCGAGCGAAGTGGACGCACCGGTTCCTTCGGCCTGAAGTCGCTCCGAACGAGCCTGCAATGCTTCGGTCTCGGCCTCGATTCCCCGGCTTTCCGGATTGTCGAGACGGGCGAGCAACTGGCCCTTTGAGACCCGCTGCCCCGACCTTACCAGCAGCTCGGCGATCGTGGCCGGCGTCGACGATTGAATGACCTGCACCTTGCTCGACGGAATCACCTTGCCCTGGCCGCGCGTAACTTCGTCGACCTGGGCGATGCTTGCCCACAACAGGAACATGAAGAAGGCCGCGGCAGACGCAACGATGATCATTCGTGTGCCCGTCATCGGGCGACGATGCTTGATTGCGGGTCCAACGAGAGGAAGGCTGGCCATGGCTTACGCTTACTCCGGATTAGCGGCTGGCGACTACGGTGCCGCCCGGTGCGGGCGCGGCGGCCGCTGGCGCCGGCTTTCCCTCTTGCGAGGCGATCAGCCTGGCGGCCGAGGGTCCGCCCTCGTCCGGTCCCGGGATATGCAAAGTCCAGCCCTTCGACGTGTCGAGCAATCCACCGACATCGTTCGGCGCATGCTTGAGGATCGTTCCGTCGGTGACGGGTCCTGAAACGACTGCAACCTCATCGGTCGTCATCGGCGAGAAGGTCGGCTTGGGCGGACGCATCGAAAGCGGGTCGCGAGGTTCGCCGATATAGCGACCGCTGAAG
>Ga0207689_10003333_pt1 | contig 14714 bp, 19 predicted proteins | sample KBSMisM52_FD_184312 | JGI IMG/M metagenome (GOLD analysis project Ga0207689, IMG submission 184312) | Miscanthus rhizosphere microbial communities from Kellogg Biological Station, Michigan, USA - KBS Miscanthus M5-2 (SPAdes) (version 2) | ecosystem: Host-associated > Plants > Roots >... | reverse complement strand
CCAGGTCCGGGGCGCGGCGTTCGACCTCGCGGGCGAAGGCGAGCGCCGCCAGGCGCACCTCGGTGAAGCCCCACCGCGGCTCGATCCGGACGTAGATGTGCAGGCCGTTGCCGCCCGAGGTCTTGGGCCACCCGGTCGCGCCGAGCTCGCCGAGGATCTCGCCCGCGATCCGGGCCACCCGGCGCACCGTAGCGAACTCGCAGGCCGGCCCGGGGTCCAGGTCGATGCGCCATTCATCGGGCCGTTCGGTATCGGCCCGGCGGGAGTTCCACGGATGGAACTCAACCGTGGACATCTGCACCGCCCAGATCACCGCGGCCAGCTCGGTCACGCACAGCTCGTCGGCGTACCGGCCGTACCGGGGAAAGTGCAGCCGGACCGTCTCGAGCCACGGCGGCGCACCACCAGGCACCCGCTTCTGGTGCACCTTCTCCCCGGCGACCCCGGACGGGAACCGGTGCAGCATGCACGGCCGCTCCCGCAGCGCGCGCACGATCCCGTCACCCACCGACAGGTAATAGCGGGCCAGGTCCAGCTTGGTCTCCCCGCGGGCCGGGAAGTACACCCGGCCCGGATTGGAGATCCGGACCGTCCTGCCCCCGACCTCGATCTCCACCCCGTCTGCGGTCATGACAGAAAACTAACCCAGTGGCGGGCCGATGGCCCGGCGGCACCGGATGACAGGATGAAAGCCCCGTCAGGAAGGGACCGATCGGATGAACGGCACGGGCTTGGTCCGCGGGCCCAGCAGCAGGCTGGCCGAGGGCATCGTCACCCACATCAGCCGCATGCCGGTGGATATGGAACTGGCCCGGTCCCAGCATGCGGCCTATGCCGACGCGCTGGCGGCCAGCGGCTGGACGATCCGCGCGGCACCCGCCGCGGATGACTGCCCGGATTCGGTCTTCATCGAGGACACCGTCGTGATCTGCGAGGACCTGGCGGTGCTGACCCGTCCGGGCGCGGCGGTGCGCCGGCCGGAGGTCGACGGAGTCGCCCAGACCGTTCGGTCGCTAGGCCTGCGCACGGCGTGCATCGAGGAGCCGGGGACCCTCGACGGGGGTGATGTGCTGCAGGCAGGCAGCACGGTATACGTCGGCCGCGGCGGACGGACCAACGGCGAGGGCATCCGCCAGCTGCGCGCGCTGCTCGCGCCGCTGGGCCGTACCGTGGTCGGCGTTCCGCTGGGAAAGGTGCTGCACCTGAAGTCCGCGGTGACCGCGTTGCCGGACGGCACGTTCCTGCTCCTGCCGGAGCTAGTGCCGGCCGAACTGTTCCCGGCGGTGCGCCCGGTCACCGAGGAGGGCGGCAGTCACGTCGTCCCCCTCGGCGGTGACCGCGTGCTCATCGCCGCGTCCGCTCCCCGCACCGCCGGGCTGATCGAGGATCTTGGCTTCACGCCGGTCGTCGTGGACATCAGCGAGTTCGAGAAGCTCGAGGGCTGCGTGACCTGCCTGAGCGTCCTGGTGCCCAGCCGGTAGCCGCGCTTACGCCCGGCTGGATCCTTTAGTAGCTTGAGCCCATGCACGTCGTCGGCATGGTGCTGCACCCCGAGCGGGACTGCAGCGGCGCAGTCGGGTCGATCCTGGAATGGGCGGCTCGCCGGGAGATCCAGGTCCTCGGCATCGACACCGAGATCCGCAGGCTGGCCTGCACCGCCGAGGCGGTGACCGCTGCCGAGCTCCGGAAGCGAGCGGACCTGCTGGTGAGCCTGGGCGGAGACGGCACGATGCTGCGCGCCATGCGGCTGGCCGACCGGCAGCGGTCCCCGGTGCTCGGGGTGAACCTGGGCAAGCTCGGCTTCCTGGCCGAAGTCGACGTGCCCGACCTGGCCGACGCGCTATCCGCGATCGACAACCACGAGTTCACCACCGAACCGCGCCTGGCCGTCGACGCCGTCATCGGAGAACAGCTGATCACCGCGTTCAACGACATCGCGCTCGTCCGGTTTCCCGGCCAGAAGACCGCCGCCATCGCGGTGGAGGCCGCGGGACGCCCCTTCGTCAGCTACGCCGCCGACGCGATCGTGGTCGCGACGCCGACCGGCTCCACCGCGTACAGCTTCTCCGCCGGCGGCCCTATCGTGAGTCCCGCGGTGGAGGCGATGCTGGTCACGCCGGCCGCACCGCATTCCGCCTACAACCGCGGCCTCGTCGTTTCCGTCGATGACCAGCTGACCCTGAACATCCTGCCGTCCAGCGGCCGGCTCGCGGTGGAGGCCGACGGCAACGTCGCGGCCGAGGTGGAGCCGGGCGACCGAATCGAACTGCGAGCGCGGCCCGGCGCGGCCCGGGTCGTCCGGCTCGGCCTCACCACGTTCTACGAGCGGGTCCGGCGCAAGCTGCGGCTGGCTGATTCGGCCGAGATCGCCGTCGGCTGGCCGTGACGCGTACCGGCTGCTAACAGGCCAGCAGCAGGTGGCGGCCAGACGGCTGGCCGGTCAGGTCGCCGGGCAGCCGCGGGGCGGGGCAGGCGCCAGTCGGCCGGGCGTGCCGGGCGTAGCTTGTTCCGGACGGTGAGCCGCCGAACACGAAGGCCACTTCTTCCCTGGCCCAGCGCATCCTGGTGACCGCGGTCTCGGGGTGCTCACCGAACTCCTGCGCGACCCTGGCCGCGCAGCCCAGGTCGCCGAGGGCGCTGGTCGCCGCGTCGATCGCCTGTATCACCTGCACCGCGCTCGGCGCGTCGGAGATCTGCAGCACAGATGCGAAGAGCGCGTCAGCCCGGGCGGTGTCGATGCTCAGGTCATAGTGCACGGACCACATCGTGGGGCCTCCTTTACCGACAGTCCTGACATCCCCGGCTGCCCGGCCGGCCGCTCCCACCGCCGGCCGGGAAGCCAGCGCCTGCGTCAGGCCGCAGGTGCTCCTCAGCATGTCCGGAGGGCCGGCCGGCCTCCCTGATACACCCTCGGCGCATTTAAGTTGTGACCCGGCGTCCAGCCGGGACCGCGGAGCCGCGAAATATGATGGGGGTCATGGCCGAAGCTGAAGGCATCGCCGGCCTGGACACCAGCGTGGCGCACCCGGCCCGGGTCTACGACTACTGGCTTGGCGGCACGGACAATTTCGCCGCCGACCGGGAGGCGGCCGAGCGCGTGCTGGCCGCGGCGCCCGGATTGCGTTACCGTGTGCGCGCCAACCGGGCCTTCCTCGGCCGGGCGACCAGGTACCTGGCCGCCGAGGCCGCTGTCCGGCAGTTCCTGGATATCGGCACCGGCATCCCGGCCGCCGGCAACACGCATGAGGTGGCGCAGCGCGTCGCCCCGGATGCCCGCGTGGTCTACGTCGACAACGACCCGATCGTCCTGCTGCACGCGCAGGCCCTGCTGCGCAGTACGCCGGAGGGGGCGACCGCGTACCTGCAGGCCGACCTGCGCGATCCCGGGGCGATCCTGGACCGGGCGGCATCCCTGCTGGACTTCGGCCAGCCGGTGGCGGTCATGCTGCTCGGAGTACTGCACCTGATCCAGGACAGCGAGGACCCGTGGGGCATCGTGGCCCGGCTGATGGCCGCGATGCCGCCTGGCAGTTACCTGACGGTCTCCCATCCCGCGATCGACATCCACCAGTCCCAGGCGAACGCGCAGCGGGTCTACAACGAGCGCGTCGCCACCCCGCAGACATTGCGCACCCGGGAGCAGGTGGCCAGGTTCTTCGTCGGCCTCGACCTGGTTGACCCGGGGCTGGTGCAGGTCCATCAGTGGCGGCCCGGCCCGGGTGACTCCGCCCCGGAGGGAACCGTGTCCGCGCACGGTGCCGTGGCGCGCAAGCCCGGGGCCTAGCCCCAAGGAAACCTGGCGGTCACCTGGTCAGCGCCTGTGCCGCCCGCTCGATGATCGCGTTGAGGTCATCGCGCGCGCCCGCACGGTAGAGCGGCCCGCCCCCGTCGGCCAGCATCTGGCTCACCATGGCCACGCCCTGAGCCGGGACCGGCCGCGGCCCGGCGAGGCAACCTGCCAGCCCGTCCAGCTCCGATGCGGACTCGGCGATCCGGTCTCGGCGGAGCGGGACATACGGCTGGCGCGCGCCTCCGGCCGACCGCGACGCGGCCATGAGCCGCGGGCGCGTGTGCGGCGATACGGACGCGGCGAGCGTCCGCCGCAGGCTTCCCGCTAGGGCACGCCGGTAGCTGACGGAGGTCAGCACCATGGCCCGCGCGGCCAGTACCGCGTTCTCCTCGGGCCGGGCGCCATCGGCCAGCCGCCGGTCCAGCCGCGGTGCCAGGCAGCGGGCTAGCAGCCGGTGCCAGGGCCGCAGCCGCTGGACAGTCAGGCGACCACGATCGTCATCGAGCAGGATATGCATCATCTGCCACTTCCCCGTAGTGACCAATAAATCAATTATACTGGTCATGGATGACCTGTAAAGGCTTTTGTAGGGTCACGATCAAGTGTGAAGGCTGGTGATCATGACGGTTAGCCTGAACGGCATGACGTTGCCGTCGTGGGCGTCCCACCTGCAGCACAAGCTGGCGCCGCCCCCGCTGCTGCTCGTCCAGGCGTACGTCAACACCCTCGACCTGGATTTGCGCACCGACATGCTGGCCCACGCCGACGAGGCGCAGGCCTGGCTGGCCGACGCTGGCCTGCGCGATCTGGAGCAGCCCGACCTTGCCGCCGACCTCGAGCTGGCCCGCGCGTTCCGGGAGAGCCTGCGCGCCATGATCGCGCGCAATACCGGCGGACCTCCGCTCACCGAAGCCGGACTGCGCCCCCTGCGGCACGTCACGAGCGAGGCCACGCCCAGGCTCGAGGTGACCGCCGAGTGCCAGGTCGAGCTCGAGTGCAGTGAAGACGCTCAGCGCCTGGCCGACGGTCTGGCCGGGCTGCTGCTGACCATCCGCGACGCGCAGGCCGACGGCAGCTGGGACCGGATGAAGCTGTGCGGCAACCCGGACTGCCTCTGGGCGTTCTACGACCGGTCGCACAGCCGGCAGGGTGCGTGGTGCGACATGGCCTCGTGCGGCAACAGGCTCAAGAACCGCAGCCTTCGCGCCCGCCGCGCCCAGGCCGGCTAGCCGGACGGCGGCGCGAGACGGCCGGCATGCTGTGTTCAAGGCGTCGGCATGCACAGTGGTCCCCCCGGATCACTCCCGTTAACCGCGCCACCGGCGCGGCATCCCGATACCATCCCGGAGGACAGAACGGCACCCGTGATACACCCGTCGGGCGGGGGGTCAGCTGGGGGTTTCGCGCTCGCCGGAGCCTAGGGCTAGCAGTTCTTCCGCGTGCGCCTGGCCGAATTCGGACTCCTCCAGGCCGCCCAGCATCCGGGACAGCTCGCGGACCCGGCCCGCCCGGTCCAGCCGGACTACGCCGCTCGCCGTCACCAGCCCGTCGCCTGACTTCTCCACGACCAGGTGGTTGTCGGCGAACGCCGCGACCTGCGGCAGGTGGGTGACCACGATGACCTGCGAGGAGCGGGCCAGCCGGGCGAGCCGCCTGCCGATCTCGACCGCGGCCTTGCCGCCGACCCCGGCGTCGACCTCGTCGAACACGAACGTCGGCACCGGGTCCGCGCCGGCGAAGACCACCTCGATGGCCAGCATGACGCGGGAGAGCTCGCCGCCGGAGGCGCCCTTGTTCAGCGGCAGCGGCGGCGCGCCCGGGTGCGCGGCCAGCCTGATCTCCACGTCGTCGGCGCCGTTGGGGCCGGGCGCGTCCAGGTCGCTGACCGCGGCGGTGAGCGACGCGTGCGGCATGGCCAGGGCGGTCAGCTCGGCGGTCACCTCGGCCGCGAACCGCCCGGCCGCCGCCGAACGCAGTCCGGTCAGCCGCGCCGCGAGCGAGGTCACCTCGGAGGCCAGGGCGGCCTCCTCCGCGGCCAGCGCGGCGATCTTGTCGTCGTCCCCTTCCAGCTCGGCCAGGCGCGATCCGGCCTGCTTGGCCCAGTCGAGCACGCCGACCAGGTCACCCGAGGCGGCGGCGTAGGCCCGGATCAGCCGGCCGAGCGCGGCGCGGCGTTCCTGCACCGCGGCCAGCCGGGCCGGGTCCGAGTCCAGCGACTCGGTGTAGGAGGCCAGCTCCCCGGCCACGTCGGAGATCAGGTAGCTGGCTTCGGAGAGCCGGTCGGCCAGGCCGGCCAGGGCCGGGTCGTGCGGGCGGACCGGCTCGAGCGCGCGGACCGCGACGCCGAGCAGCGTCACCACGTCGGACGCTTCGACGGAGGCCGAGGCCGGATCGCCGAGCAGCGCCTCGTGCGCGGTGGTGGCCGCGGCGTGCAGCGCGTCGGCGTTCGCCAGCTTCTCCTCCTCGGCCAGCAGGGTCGAGTCTTCGCCCGCCTCCGGGGCGGTCGCCTCGACCTCGGCCAGGCCGAGCCGCAGCGTCTCGGCCTCGGCCGCGCGTTCGCGTTCCGCCCGGGTCAGTTCGTCGAGCTCGTCGCGGACCGCGCGATGCCGGTGGTAGACCCGCCGGTAGTCGGCCAGGGTGGCGGCCAGCTCGGGCCCGCCGAACCTGTCCAGCGCGTCCCGCTGCCGGCCCGGCTTGAGCAGCTGCTGCTGGTCGGACTGCCCGTGCACGGCCACCAGGTCGTCGGCCAGCACCTGGAGCAGCGACACCGGCACCGAATGACCGCCGGCGAACGCCCGGGACCGGCCCTCGGCCGACACCGAGCGGCTTAGCACGAGCGAGGACCCGTTGTCGTCGAGATCTCCCCCGGCCTCCTCGACCTCGCGGGCTACCTCTGGGGTGACCAGCAGGCGCCCCTCCACCGCGGCCCGCGCCGCTCCTGGCCGCACCCGCGCCGGGTCGGCCCGGCCGCCGAACAGCAGCCCGAGCGCGGTCACCACCATGGTCTTCCCGGCGCCGGTCTCGCCGGTCAGCGCGGTGAACCCGGCCGATAGCTCGAGCACCGCGTCGTCGATGACGCCGAGCCCGGTGATCCGGACTTCCTCAAGCATGCTTGCCTGCGTCCTCCCAGGTACGGCCGCGCCAGCCCGCCACAGGCAGGCCGAACTTGGCCACTAGCCGGTCCGTGAAGCCCCCGCTGCGGGATTCCGACGTCTGCAGCCGTGCGAGCAGGACCGGCAGCGCCCCGCGGCGGACCTCCACCCGGGCCCCGGGTGGCAGATCGACCTTACGCCGACCATCGCACCACAAAACCGCCCCCGATGTCTCGGACGCCACGATGAGCTCGACCGCGAGCACCGACTGCGGCGACACCACCATCGGCGGGGCGAACAGCGCGTGCGCGCTGATCGGCACCATGAGCAGCGCCTCCACCTCTGGCCACACCACCGGTCCGCCCGCGGAGAAGGCGTAGGCGGTCGAGCCGGTGGGGGTCGAGCAGACCACGCCGTCACCGCCCCAGCGGGACAGCGGGCGGCCGTCGATCTCGATGATCACCTCGATCACCCGTTCGCGTGCCGCCTTCTCCACGGTAGCCTCGTTCAGCGCCCAGGTGGACGCGATGCCTGTCCCGTTGCGGCGTACGCTCACGTCGATCGTCATCCGCTCCTCGACCGCGTAATCCCGCGCCACCACGCGCTCGACCAGGTCGGCCAGCCCGTCCGGCTCGGCCTCGGCGAGGAACCCGACGTGGCCGAGGTTCGCCCCGATCAGCGGCACCCCGGCGGGCCGGGAGAGTTCGGCGGCCCGCAGCAGGCTGCCGTCGCCGCCGAGGACGATGACGAGCTCGGCGCCCTCGGCGGCCATGTCGCTGGCCGGGACCTCGTGCGCGCCCGGGGAGCTGAACTCGCCCGCGAGGGTGCGGACGGCGATCCCGGCGGCGGTCAGCCGGTCGGCGACGAACCGGGCGCTGCGCAGCGCGTTCTCCCGGCCGATGTGCGCCGTCACCAGCACCGTCCGCTGTCCCACTAGCTGGGTCCCTCCTTGATCGCCCGCTCCAGCTGACTGTCGTCGAGCGGCGGCGCGCCCCGGCGCAGCCACAGGAAATATTCCACGTTCCCGGCGGGCCCGGGCAGCGGGCTGGCCGTGATCCCCTGCACGCCCAGGCCGAGCTGGCCCGCCGCGGCGGCCACCGTGCGTACCGCGTCGGCGCGGTCCTCGCTGTCGCGCACCACGCCGCCCGCGCCGACCCGGCCCTTGCCCACCTCGAACTGGGGCTTGACCAGAAGCACGAAGTCCGCGTCCGGCGCGGCGGACGCCACCAGGGCCGGCAGGACCAGGGTGAGCGAGATGAAGGAGAGGTCGGCCACCACCAGCCCGGGTACCGGGGTCACCTGCTCCAGGGTTCGCACGTTGACCCGGTCCAGCACGGTGACCCGCGGGTCGGTCCGCAGCGACCAGGCCAGCTGCCCGTACCCCACGTCCGCCGCCACCACATGCGCCGCGCCGGCCCGCAGCAGCACGTCGGTGAACCCGCCGGTGGACGCGCCCGCGTCCAGGCAGGCCCGGCCCGCCACCGTCAGGCCCGCCGGGCCAAACACCGTGAGCGCCCCGGCCAGCTTGCGCCCGCCGCGGGAGACGTACCCTGGCTCGCCGGTGTCAGCGATGCTGATCGGCGCGTCCCGGCTCACCTGCGTCGCGGCCTTGGCCGCGCGCAGCCCGGCCACCGTCACGCGCCCGGCGGCCACCAGCTCGCCGGCCTGCTCGCGCGACCTGGCCAGGCCGCGCCTGACCAGCTCGGCGTCGAGCCGTACCCGGGTCGCGGTCACGGCGTGCCCTCGTTGACCTCGCCCAGGATGTCCCTGAGCCGCCCGTGCACCTCCTCGAGCACCGCGACGTGCTCCTCCGCCGGGGCTCCGGCCAGGCGGTTCAGCCCGGCCAGGGCCGCGTCGACCCGGTCGTCGCCCGTAGGCGGTCCAAGGGTCGCTTCGGCCGCAGGGCGGAGCTCCCCGCCGTCTGGTGTGGCGGCTGCCCGCGACCGTTCGGCATCAAGGTCTTGACTTTGACCTTCGATACCCTGGTCTGGGTATTCCTCGTTCATGTGCGCTACCCTCCGCGTGGAACGCTACCGTCCGATGCTGACTAGAGCGAGGCGCGCATGGCTTCAGTTGAGGAGTGCCGCGAGGCGCTGACGACCCTCAGCCATCGGCTGACCGAGATGAGCCCGCAGGACCGGGCCAGCTATTTCGGCAACCGGTCGATGAGCTGCCACGTGACCGATCTCGGCGTGACGTTCGTGACCAGGTTCACCGACTCCGGCGCCGGACCGGTGACCGAGGCGAAGCCCGACGACCCGCCGGCCGACATCAGGCTGACCGCGAGCAGCGACGACGTGATCTCGCTCTCGGCCACCCCGGCCAACATCGCCCGGATGTGGCTGTCCGGCCGGGTCAAGGTCCAGGCCAGCATGCGGGATCTGCTGGCGCTCCGCAAACTGCTCTGAGTAGGTTGCTGAGCCATGGGCGAGCTGATCCTGCTGCGGCACGGCGAGACCGAGTGGAGCCTGGACGGCAAGCACACCGGGCGGACCGACATCCCCCTCACCGCACGCGGCGAGGCGGCCGCCAAGGCGCTGGAGCCGGTGCTCTCCGGCCGCGGCATCGTGGCGGTGTTCACGAGCCCGGCCCGCCGCGCGGTCACCACCGCGGCCTTCGCCGGCCTGTCCAACGCGCAGCCCGATCCCGACCTGTGGGAATGGGACTACGGCGGCTACGAGGGGCTGACCACGCCGCAGATCCAGGAAACCAGGCCCGGCTGGTACCTGTGGCGCGACGGCGTGATCCCGGGCGACGCCGCGCACCCGGGCGAGACCATCGAGCAGGTCGCCCAGCGGACCGAGCGCGTGCTGGCCCGGGTCGCTCCCCTGCTGGCCGACGGCAACGTCGCGCTGGTCGCGCACGGCCACGTTCTGCGCGTGCTCACCGCCTGCTACCTGCGGCTCCCCCCGGCGGACGGGCGGCTGTTCCGGCTGGACACCGGGACGGTCAGCACCCTGGGTACCGAACACGCCGAGCCGATCATCACGTCCTGGAACGTGCCGCCCTCGCCGTAGCCGGATGACTTAAGACGCCCTGGGCCGGGTCTACGGGCCGGGTTTCCTCCCGCATCCAGTTCAGGTACGCGGCCGAACCGGTCAGGATGGGCAGCGCGATGATCTCGGGCTCGTCGTAGCTGTGCCGTTCGGTGATGAAGGCGGCGAGCTCGTCGTAGCGGTCGGCCGGCAGCTTGAGCAGCACGAGCCACTCCTCGGTCCGCTCCAGCGCGCCGTCCCACCAGTACATCGACGCCACCGGGCCGGCCACCTGCGCGCACGCGGCCAGCCTGGATTCGACCGCGGCGCGGGAGAGCTCCATCGCCTCAGCGCGCGAATCGGTTGTCGTCTGTACCTGGAGGTACTGCACCTCAAGGTCGGCCATGGCCTGATCGTACGCGCCCCGGACCCTAGTACGCTGGCCCCGTCCCCGCCGGGCTAGGAGGAGCACGGATTGGAACTGGTGCATTCCGGAAAGGTCCGGGAGCTCTACGCCGACGGCGACGACATCATCATGGTCGCCTCGGACCGGGTGAGCGTCTACGACGTGGTGCTGCCCACCCCGATCCCCGGCAAGGGCCGGGTGCTGACCCAGCTGTCGCTGTGGTGGTTCGGCCAGCTTGGCGACGTAATCCCCGGCCACGTGATCTCCGCCACCGACGTGCCTGCGCCATGGCAGGGCCGCGCCATCCGTTGCCGCCGGCTCCAGATGCTCCCGGTGGAATGCATCGCGCGCGGCTACCTGGCCGGGCTGGGCCTGACGTCCTACCGGGAAACCGGCACGATCTCGGGCGTGCGGCTGCCGCCCGGCCTCGGCGAGGGGTCCCGGCTGCCCGAACCCGTCTTCACCCCCACCACCAAGGCCGCGGCCGGCCACGACGAGCCGATGACGTTTTCCGAGGTGGAGACGCTGGTCGGCGCCCCGGTGGCCGCCGAGCTCCGCCGGGCCACCCTGGAGGTCTACCGGCGGGGTTCCGAGCTGGCCGCCGCGCGCGGCATCCTCATCGCCGACACCAAGCTGGAGTTCGGCCTGCTCCCGGACGGCACGCTGATGCTGGCCGACGAGGTCCTCACGCCCGACTCGTCCCGGTTCTGGCTCGCGTCGCAGTGGCAGCCGGGCGGTCCGCAGCGCTCGCTGGACAAGCAGTTCCTGCGGGACTGGTCGGCCGGCCTGGACTGGGACCGCCGGCCGCCGGGCCCGGCCATCCCGGCCGATGTGGTCGCGGCGACGCAGGCCCGCTACACCGAACTCTTCACGCGGCTGACCGGCCGTGAGTGAGCCCGTCCTGGTCGTGCGGGCCCGCAGGCTGCGGGCGGCCCGCGGCGTGGTGGTGGCCAGGGACGTGACGCTGGACGCCGTGCCGGGCGACGTCGTGGCGGTCGAGGGGCCGAACGGCTCGGGGAAGAGCACGCTGCTGGCCGCGGCGGCCGGGCTGCTGCCCGCGGACCACGCGAGCGTCCGGCCCGGTTCGGTCGGTTATTCACCCGAACGGGCCGGAGTACTGCCCCGGGTACCGCTGCGACGCTGGCTGCTGGGTTTGGCGCGTACCGCGGGCCTTGGCCGCGATGAGTCTGCGCGCCGCGCCGGGGACCTGCTCGCCCGGCTCGGCCTGGTGCACGCGTCCGCGATGTCGCTGCACGCGCTGTCGCGCGGTAACGCGCAGCGCGCGCTGGTGGCCCAGGCCCTGCTGGCCGACCCGGATTTGCTGGTCCTCGACGAGCCCTCCGGCGGCATGGACGCCGACGGCGTCTCGCGGGTGGCTGCTGAGATACGGCGGGCGGCGGGCCGCCGGGCGGTCGTGCTGGTCGCGCGGCACCCGACCGCGCCGCTGCCGCTGCCCTCGGGGGTCACGTGGCGGCTGTGCGAGGGCGTGGTGGACACCCGGCCGCGGGACGGCGACGGCGCGCCGACCGCCTCCGGCTCGGCGGCCGGAACTCTGCTGGCTCCGGAGGGGACAGCCCGCCCGCGCTCCCCCGGGACCATGGAGGTGGAGACCGGCGACGGTGCTGTGCGGCTGGTCGACGAGGCGGAATTGCCCGCCGTGCTGCGGGCCGCGCTGGACGCGGGCCAGGCCATCCGCCGGGTGCAGCCGACGCCGGGTGCAGCCGCCGAGGTCGCTGGTGACGAGGGCGCCGGTGACGCCGGGGCCGCCGGGGCCGCCGGGGCGCCGCGGCGGGCGGGTGCTCTGCGCCGCGTGCTGCACGGCGCCGCGCACCGGGCCCGGCTGCTCGCTTCCTCCCAGTGGTTCCTGGCGCCCGTGATGCTGTTCCTGGTCGTGCTGGGCATCGTCTACGCGAGTGACGCCGGGCCCCCGCTGCAGGCCGCGGCGGTCACCGCGATCACCCTCGTCCCGGTGCTGACCTGGCTCGGCGTGCTGGCGCACCGCGTGGACGGCCGGGAACTTGCCCGCGCGTTCGCCGCGCACGCGGGCGGCCGGGCCCGGGCGCACCTGGCCACCGACCTGGGGCTGGTCCCGTTCGCGGTGGTGCTGGCGCTGGCGGCTCTGGTGGCCCCGCTGATCAGCCAGGGCAGCCACGCCCATCCGCCGCAGCTGGACGTCAGGATCGTGGGGCTGCACCTGGCCGCCGCGGTGTTCGGCGCCGGGCTCGGCTCGCTGCTCGCGCTGATCGAACGGGCCGGCTGGCGGCTGCTGACCGCCGTGGCGGTGTTCCTCGTCCTGTTCGTGGTCCGGGATACGCCGATGGGGCCGCTGCTGAGGCTCAGCACCCATCCGGCCACGCTGCAGACGCCGGTGGGCGGCCCGGCCGCCTGGCTCTTCCTGCCCGGCCTGGCCCTGGTGGCGGTGGCCGCGTTCGCGGCTACCCGCGTCAGCGCCTGACGCAGGTGTAGGCGCCGTAGAGACGGCCCTGGTACTTCGCGTCCGCGATCTCGAAGCCGGCCTCGGCCAGCATCGGCTCCAGCAGCCAGCGGAAGGTGCTGAACTCGGTCCGGATGTGTTCGGCGTAATCCTCGCCGGTGTATCCCTCGGCGGGGTCCGTCGCGGCGTGCCCGAACCAGTTCCGGAAGACCTCCTCGGTCTCGGCCGGGCGGAAGTCGTAGATCAGGTCGCGCAGCCGCAGGACCCCGCCGGGCCGCAGCATCCGCGCGATCCGGTCCAGGGCCAGCGCCTTCCAGAAGTCGGGCAGCTGGTGCAGGGCATGCCGGGTGTACACGGCGTCGGCCGGCGGCCCGGCATGAGAGTAGCTGAGGAAGCCCGCGCGCACGCAGTCCAGGTTGCCCAGCCCGGCGTCGGCGGCGCGCTCGCGCAGCAGGTCGAGCATGGCCGGCGAGACGTCCACCGCCGTCACGCGCCCGAACCGCCGGGCCGCCCCGAGCGCGAACTGCCCGGTGCCCGTGCCCAGGTCCACCACCGCGGAGTCGGCGCCCAGGCCCTGCGCCGCGAGAGCGTCCAGGTCCTCGGCCGGATCCGGATACCCCTGCTTCCGGTCGAAGCCGGCCACGAAGGCCGCGTCGAGGTGCTCGGGTCCCGCGTACGCCAGTTCGTCGATCATCCATGACTCAGCCACGTTGACATTCTGCCCCGCAGCGAACCCGCCAGCGGACTCGGCCGCAGACCCGGCCGCAGACCCGGCAGCGCGACGGGCTCGAGGCCGTAGCGCGAGATACTTCATTACCGTATAATCCATTTTCGTGATATCCGAAACCGGACTACCTGACGTGGTGCTGGCGCTGCAGCGGGCCACGCACCATACGCTGCGCGCCCTGAGTGCCGCGCTGGCCGACCTGAACCTGTCGGCCGCCGAGATCAACGCGCTCGCCAACCTCGGCGACGGCGGGACTCTCAGCGTCCGCCAGCTCAGCGAGCGGACCGGCACCCGGGCCAGCACCCTGACCGGCCTGCTCGACCGGCTGGAGAACCGCGGCTACCTCGCCAGGGAGCTAGACCCGGCCGACCGCCGCTCGTTCCGGCTGCCGCTGACCGAGACAGGCCAGGCGGTGGCCGCCCGGGTGCGCGCCGCGATCGCGGACCTGGAGCGCGACGCGCTCTCCGGCCTGGACGCTACCCAGCTCGCCGGCTATCACGCCGTCGTTACCGCTTTGCAGGAGGCCTGCTAATGCCACACCACGACGCGGACCTGGCCGCGCTCCTGCCCGAGATCACCGGACCCAGCGGGCAGTTCCGGCACCGGCAGCACATCCACCTGGCCTTCCTGGCCGTACGCCGGTACGGCATGCCCGAGGCGACGACCAGGATCTGTGGCTGGATCCGGCGCATCGCCGCGTACGAGCGGGCCCCGCAGAAGTACCACCACACGGTCTCCCGGGCCTGGGTGGAGATCGTCGCCCACCACGTGGGCGACGATCCCGACTGCGCCGACTTCGGCACCTTCGCTGACCGGCATTCCGCGTTGCTCGACAAGCGCCTGCTGACCCGGCACTACCGGTCCTCCACCCTGGCCGCCGCCCCGGCGCGGAGCGGCTGGGTCGAGCCGGATCTCCTGCCGTTCCCCTGGTCGCCCGGTCAGGACGCCCTGCCGCTCAGGTGATGGGCCGCGGCCGGGCGGCACGTTCCCGGAAACCGGACTCAAATCACGCCGGCACCGTCAGCCTCACGATCCGCGTGCGCCGGGCCAGCTGGAACGTCATGAAACCCCGGATCCAGGGCGTTCTGACGCCGTGAATTCCCGGATCCATGGCGTCCGGCAGCGGACCGATACGTCCGGCGGGTGTTGGGCAGCGGACCGAGCGGTACTTAGCTCCGGGGCTGTTCGGCGGCGATCAGGAGCCGGCGGAGCGTCTTGCCGGATGGGGAAGTGGGAATGGCGTCGGTGAAGGACACCTGGTGGATGCGCTTGTGCGGGGCGACCCGCGCG
>Ga0207689_10003332_pt1 | contig 14715 bp, 13 predicted proteins | sample KBSMisM52_FD_184312 | JGI IMG/M metagenome (GOLD analysis project Ga0207689, IMG submission 184312) | Miscanthus rhizosphere microbial communities from Kellogg Biological Station, Michigan, USA - KBS Miscanthus M5-2 (SPAdes) (version 2) | ecosystem: Host-associated > Plants > Roots >... | reverse complement strand
TCGCCGCTGACGCTCCGAGCGTTTGCTGTGAGAAGGGCGTCGGCGTCGTCTCCAACCGGAGCGTTTCGGTGAGCTGTGTCAGGAACAGCGGCACGCCGTGCTCCAGTTCACTCGTCGACGCGAGCGGCCAGGGGCGATCGGTGAGTTTCTCCCTCGTCCTATCGATGATTTGGGCACGATAGGTCGTGATGAATTCATGAAGCACGAGCTTCACCGCTTCTTTCTTGAGACGGGCGTGGGACCGCGGACCGTTTCAGCCTTGTTGTCCTTGGGTACGCCTTGGTCGGCAATCTTCTTCACGATCTCGATGGGAACCTGCTCGAAATGCGTTTGGGACTTCCGCGTTGCGCCGCTGGACTTAGCCATGGACGAACAGTACCGGGCGCGTCTCATACGGGTGGGATCTTTTGGACACCGGCGTCTCTCGGGCGCGCGCGTTTCGAAGTGGAGGACGAGTGCGGCGGCATCCCTGACGCCATGGAGGACGCCTTCAAGCCGTTTGCCGAGCGGCGCCAGAAAGACCGGACAGGTCTCGGCCTGGGGCTCTCGATCGCTCGAAAGGCGGTCAGGATGCACGGGGGGGACATTTACTTCCGCAACCTGCCTGGCAAGGGCTGCGTGTTTGTGATCGACGTGCCTTTGGCCGGAGAAGCTACGCCCGTTCCACAGAACGTCGGATAGATCTATCCTCTTGGCCGAGAGCTGGCTGACATTGCACCCGGAGCGAGCGCGATGACGCGGGCATTGTTCGTGTTGGCGGTGGCCGCGGTCGCCGGCATTCCTGCGACGGTGTGGACCCAGGACGCGCGGTATCCCATCACCCTCATCGCACCAGGGAAGGGTCCGTTCACGTTTCCCGCGGGCTACCAGACGCCGTGGGAGAAGATCGAGATCCGGGTGACGGAGAAGATGTCGCCCAATCTCTTCGTCCTGCATGGATCGCCAGGCCTCGATCCGACGCATCCGGACGGGTCTGGCGGTCGAGTCATGGTGCTGTTCGGACCCGATGGCATCCTGATGGTGGACACGCAGAACCGCCAGGTCGCTGAGCAAACGCTGAAGGCGATCCGCTCTTTCACGAATGCGCCGATCAGGGTGCTGGTCAACACGCACATTCACAGCGACCATACCGGCGCGAACGCGTTCTTCGCGAAGCAGGGCGCACTGATCCATGCGCAGGAAGATCTCCGCAACGAAATGCTGCGACCGGCGCGGCGCGCCGACGGCCAGCCGGCCCCTGCGCCCGATATGGCCGGCGTTCCAATAGCGACCTACCGCTACGACCCTGCGACGAAGGGCAAGCCGGCACTGACGCTGATGATGAATGGCGAAACGGTGGACTTCATTCCCATGATGCCGTCCCACACCGCCGGCGACACCATCGTTCGGTTCCGGAACGCAAACGCGATCTACATCGAAGACTTCTACCGCAATTTCGGCTATCCGTACGCCGACCAGGCCAACGGCGGCTCGATCAAGGGCATGCTCGAGGCGATTGACCTCATCGAAAGCCTGGCGGGCGCCGATACGACCCTCGTTCCGGGGCACGGCACGCTCGTCAAGAAGAGCGATCTCCTCCCGTACCGCGCGATGCTCGTCGACATCATGGCCAAGGTGAAGGCGCTACGCGACCAAGGCAAGTCGTTGAAAGACGTGCTGGCGGCGAACCTGACCGCGCCTTATGACAAGACGACGCTCGGCGACACGCAGCAGAGCAAGGATCGCTTCATCACCGAAGCCTATGACGAGGTGAAGGACTTTCCGCCGGTCGTGGACGGCAAGCGGACGATGCCGAGCCATCCCTGACGCCAATCAATGCCGGGCGTCTGACAACCGGTGCCGCACCTCCTCCAAGAAGTTGGGGATCAGAACGACTTGACTCACGTTCCGTCTATTGGCCAGGTCTCCGCTCACGACGAATCGATCGCCATCCGGATGCAAATCGAACGAACGCGTGGTCGGACGTTCGTTGATGGGGTGCTCCGACCACTCCTGCGCCGGGCTGGCTCGAAACGTGTTGCCGTCGACGACGTACGACACCACCATCAGGTGAGAATCTGGTGAGAGGTAGAAGAGTTCGTTGCGCCGTCGCGACCACGTCGGAATCCGACCACCGGAAGTCGAGACCTGCCGCGGTACGCCGGGCCCCATGAACGGGCGCACGAACACTTCCGAGCGGCCGGATTCGTTCGACATGTACGCGAGCCAGCGTCCATCGGGGGAAAACACTGCACTGGGCCCCTGGTTGACGTGGCTCAACAGCCGTGTGGGCGTTCCCGCCTTCCAGCCCGAGCCGCTGACCTCCATCGGCAGGACCATGAGGTCCCACTGTTGTCGGGAGGTCTGCTGGTCGAACGCCAGGTACTTGCCGCTCGGATGCCACGAGCTGACGATCTGTCTGTCGTTGCTTTCGGTCAGACGATGGGGCTCGCCGGACCCGTCGGCAGAAACCCAGTACAAGTTGGCCAACTGCTTCGGACTTGGTGTCGAGGAGAAGACGATGGTGCGGCCGTCCGGCGACCAGACGGGAAAGGAATTCACGGAAGGATCGAATGTGAGCCTCGTGGTGAAGTCACGCTCCCACTCGTACGCGTAGATATCCAGTTGCCGGCCGTCGTCGAGGTGGAACACGATCCGCCTGCCATCGGGTGAGAACCGGGGGGCTCGCCAGTCACGAGGCAGCGCTCGCATCGCTGTTGTGGTTCCGTCGCGGCGCATCCACAACATCGACGCGTCGGTGCCTATGAGCTCGCCAGGTACATAGGCCAGAGTGCCCGTCTCCGATATATCGAATAACGAGGCACCGCTCATCTTGAAGCCCATGACGCCTTGGACGATCGCGACCGGTTGCCCCGTGACCTCGAGACGGTTGGCGTCGAACGGGACGGCGAACAGCGTTGCTCCCTGCGCGTAGATGAGATATCCACGAACATAGCGGGCGAAGTGTGCGCCGCGGAGCACGATTGTCGAAGGTCCGCTGGGCAGGCGCTTCGCGACGATGTTGGAAGCGTCGATTCCCCCTTGCGTGCTGAAGGCCGCGAAGAGAATCGCGTTCGCGCCCGGGAGTACCTGTGGCCATCGATGCGACACCTCACCCTCGCTCAACGTCGTGACAGGCTGCGGCGTCCCACCGTCAGCCGCAACGCGGAACAACGGCCGCCACGTTTCCGAAAAGGGGTTGAACACGATGGAGTGGTCGTCACCCCACGACGCGCCGCGAGGAGAAAATACGTCGACGTCGCTGATGGGTACGGCTTTGCCGCCCGCGACAGCGACCTTCTTCAACTTGCCATCCGCGATGCTGACAAATCCAACCCACTGGCCATCAGGCGAAAAGAAGGGGTCGCCGATCGGCCCCGTGAGCAGCGGCACGGCGTGTAGCTCACCCAATCGTCGCAGATAGAGTTGGGTGACCCCGTTCCGCTCGGCAACAAAAGCCAGCGTGCTGCCGTCGGGTGAAATCGCCAGGGGCCTGATCCCCGTGACCGATCCGCTCAGCGACGCATCAGCGCCAAGGTCAACCGTCAGGTACTGCACCACAGGCGCTGGCGCGGCGCGCCATGGCTTCCAGGCCAGGATTGTTGCGACAAGGGCGGCCGCGAGCGCGGCCGCGATTGCCCACGGCAGCGCGCGTTGGAGACGGGTTGTGCCGCCAGGTTGGTTGACGTCGCGCGACGGGTCGGCTCCCGCCAGTTCCTGCGCCTCCTCGATCTCGAGACGGGCATCGGCCACGTCCGACAGGCGCCGCCTCGAGTCTTTCTCGAGCGCGCGACGCAGAAGGCGGCGGATGGCTGCCGGCGTCTGGGCCGGCAGAGCGGTCCAGTCCGGTTCTCGTTTGAGCACGCTCGCCAACGTGTCCGACACGTCCTCGCCGTCGAACGCCCGCGTCCCGGTGAGCATCTCGTAGAGCACGCAGCCGAACGCCCACACGTCGCTCCGCCTGTCAGCCGTACGGCCTTTGGCCTGTTCGGGACTCATGTACGCGGCCGTCCCGAGAATCACGCCCGTCGCTGTCACCACAGGACTCATGACCGAGGGTGACTGCGAGGGAGACCTCAGAGGCGCATCCGCAGATTGCGGTGACCGGGCGTCCTGAACCGACTTTGCCAGACCGAAGTCCAACACCTTGACGGTCCCGTCGTCGCACACTTTGATATTCGCCGGCTTCAAGTCGCGGTGAATCACGCCGTGCTCGTGCGCGGCGCTCAGTGCATCCGCAATCTGGCGCGCTATCGCGAGCGCTTCCGCCAGCGCGAGCGGCCCTCGGGCGATGCGTTCGGCCAGCGTCGGCCCTTCCACGAGCTCGAGGACAAGGGCGTGCACGTCGCCGCCGTCCTCGAAGCCGTAAATCGCCGCGATGTTTGGATGATTGAGCGAGGCGAGCACGTTCGCCTCGCGTGTGAACAGCGCGATGAGATCGGGATCTTGCGTGAGCGATTCCGGCAGGACCTTGAGGGCGATATCGCGATTCAGCTTCTCGTCGCGAGCGCGATAGACTTCGCCCATCCCGCCGGCGCCGATGAAGGCGTCCACCCGGTACGGGCCGAGCGGGGTCCCTGGCTGAAGGCGCGACATGCCTTCGAGCACCACGGCGGCCACCCCGAGCATTTCCTGGTCGACGATCAGCCGCGTGTGCTCGTGCGCCAGCAGCGATTCGACTTCACGGCGAAGATGCGAGTCGCCGCGGCACGCCTCCGCCAGAAACGCCACGCGGACCGCGGGTTCGCGAGCCACGACGGCTTCATAAAGGTCGGCGACCTGGCGCCATCGGTCCTGATTCACGGGACCCCCGGTCCGGAAAGTCTACGTCCACCACCGGCGTGACGCCAGGCCGCCGACCGATCGATCAGTCATCGAGCCGCCTGAGCAGATGCCTCGCCGTGTAGCGGCCGACCCTGCGACCGAGCGCGGCACCGACTTCGGTGCTGTTGCGCCAGTGCATGCCGCCCCACACGCGCGCGTTGCCTTCTTCTTCTTCGACCTCGTCGACGCTCGTATAGTGGCGGACCGTGCCGGCGTTGCCCGTGAACGCCAGCGGAAACCGGCGGGTCTTGAACCACACGGTGTAGAACCCGAGCGCGCCCGCGCCCACCGTCGTGTGCGCGGCAGGGTATTCGGGATGGGACGGCGTGGTGATGAACGGGGTCCACGTCTGATCGCCGTCGGTCTTGTCGTTGCCGTCGCCATCGCCGGCTTGGATGGCAGTCACCGGACGCCAGAACATGTATGTGAACTTCGCATCCCAACACGCGATCAACGAATTCATCACCGCAGCGATGCCAATGGCCTCGAAACGGGCGGCGGTCAGCAAGTCCATCGAGCTGGCGAGGCTGCGAATGTTGGCGTTCCACAGTGCGCTCGCCGACGGCGACCAGAACAAGGCCGTTGCAGACTGCTCGGCCGTTCGGCTCGTGTCGGTTGCCCGACCGACGTCCTTGCTCTCGTTGTAGTCGGCCGCGTACTTCCGTTTGTCGAGCGCCGGCGGAGGATGGGGACGAAAGCGCGCGGGGTCGTCATACCCGAAGGGCGTCACGAACTGAAGAAACGGAGTCTGCGGGTTCGCGAAGGCGGGTGGCGTCGGGATCCACACGCCAGGGCCGCTGGCAGGCGTGTAGCCCTCCAGCTCTGGATCGTTACGATGATCCCCGATGCGGACTGTGAGCACGGCGTAGGCGGCGGCTTCGCCGACCACGATGCCATCCGCGATTGCCGAGGGGCTCGCGTGAACGGCGGCGATCGACGCGCTATAGGCACTATCGATCGTCGCCGTCTTCGTCGGGAACTCGTTCCGGGCGACGATGTACGCGGCCCGGATGGCGGCCGCGTCGGGCGATGCACCGCACGGCGATGGAGGCTTGGACGCAAATGGCTGGTAGGGTCCGTCGAGCACCGCGTTCACGGCGTCGAACATCGCCAGCTGTGCGATGGTGGTGCGGATCTGCGTCCGAAACGCGGTTTCGGGAACCGATGCCCCGAGGGACGTGAATCGGTTGCCCCACTCGTCGAGCACGGCAGATCCTGTCGAGTCTGCGGGTTGGCACGCTGCCGCGGCTTTTGGCACACCGGCCAGCGATGCGCCGATCAGGAACAGGCAGACAACGATCCGTACGGACGCTCTGCATTTCGTGGTCATGAGAATCTCCTCTGTAACGGCCCACCTCTTTGCCTCTTGGTGCTCACGTCGCCTGTGTAAGCGGAAAAGCAGCGGCGGAACTACAATCCACCTCTTCCTGGGAGGATTCGGCCAGTGGGCAGCCTCGGAGAGCCAGGCGAAATCACTCGATTGCTGAGGGCCTGGGGAGGCGGAGATCCGGTCGCCCTCGATCGCCTGACACCGCTCGTCTACGAGCAGTTACGTCGTATGGCGCGCCGCTACATGCGGAATGAGCGGCTCGGGCACACGTTGCAGGCGACGGCGCTCGTGAACGAAGCGTTTCTGCGACTGGTCGACAGCCGTAGCCTGGATTGGACGGATCGGGCACATTTTTTTGCGGTGTGCGCCCGCGTCATGAGACGGATTCTGGTCGACGCGGCGAGAACGCGTGGCGCCGTCAAACGGGGCGGGCAAGTTGATCGTGTGGAACATTCGACGGCGATCAACCTCGACCGGCTGCCGGACAATGCCTCGGAGGTGAGCGCTCAGGTCTGTGCGTTGGACGAGGCGCTGAACACGCTCGCGGAGATTGATCCGCGACGAGCTCACGTCATCGAGCTTCGGTTCTTTGGGGGACTGACGGTCGAAGAGACCGCCCAAGTACTGCAGGTGTCGCCTCAGACCGTGATGCGCGAATGGAGGCTCGCGCGAGCGTGGCTCGCGCGTGAACTCTCGCCGTCATCCAAATAGAGACCCAGAGCGGGACGTCGCCCATGGGGTATGCTCGGCGGCGAACAGCGTCTTTGGCGAGATGAGAACAACACCATGGCCAAGAACCTCCTCTGCGCTGCTCTTCTCTTGACCCTGGCCGCGGTCGCCGCGCAGGCGCAAACCGTGACGCTGCGGGCGTGCAACCCCGGCAAGACAGACGTCGACGTCTACTTCGCACAGGGCACGAACATCGTCTGGTCTCGATGGCAACTTCGACTTCCCATTTGACGAAGGTTGTCTTCTGCCACGTGTCGGTGCCGATCAGCAGGGCATAGACATCGGACCGGACGATCTTCCTTCTCAGCTTGGTCTTGATGTACGACTCGTTCTCAGAGTCGATAGCGTCGTTCAGCTGAAAGTCCGCGAAGTTGAACTCGATGTGTTCGTGGGCCTTCCACGCGCACATCAGGTGGTATGAGCGAATATCTTTGCTGCTGAACCCGACGAAAACCGGATCCAAGATCCGAAGCGCCCGCGCCAAGATCGCGTCGGCTTGACGGCGCAGATCTGAGCTTCGTGTCATCGGCGAAGCCGATGGTGCGCAAGTGCCTGCAGGATGCCTTTGCCACCGACGTGCGACCGGCGATTCGCGAGTGGCGTCGCGCTCACAATCTTCCTGACGATCCGCTCGAGGCGTTTCGTGCCAGCGGCTACGTCGAGCGCGCGGTACGTGAGCGCTCCGGCCGTGCCGTGCCGCCATCCTCCTCGTACGTCTGACGCGCGAGAACGCCCAGGTAGCGCTCCGCCCAGAACGAACTTGCCGACCGGCCGATATTCGACGTCCTGCACGAGCCCGCCGGTTAAAGCTGCGAGATCAACCACGCCTTCGTCATCCTCCAGTCGCGTTTGGCGGTGTCGATCGAAACATGGAGAACCGCGGCGGTTTCTTCGATGGTCAATCCGCCGAAGTACCGAAGTTCCACGAGCCGGCTTTTGCGGGCGTCGATCCGTGCCAGTTCGTCGAGCGCGCGATCGAGCGCCAGCAGCTCGACGCCGCGTGCCTCGACCGCCAGCAGCCCCTCATCGAGGGAGACTCGCACGGCCTGTCCGCCGCGCTTGGCAAAGCCGCGTCTTCTGGCGTGATCCACCAGGATGCGGCGGATGATCTGGGAGCACAGGGCCAGGAAGTGCGCCTTGTTGTCGCACCGGATTCCACCGGAACGCACCAATTTGAGGTAGGCCTCATTGGCCAGGGCGGCCGATTCGAGGCTTTCTCCCGGGCGCCGTCCCGCCAGGTACTGGTGCGCCACCCGGCGCAGCTTCGGATAGGCGATTTCCATCAAGCGATCGAGCGCGTGCCCGTCACCGCCGTTCCAGGCCGCCAGCATCGCCGTGATGTCCTGCCCCTCCGGATCGGTCACGCCGGAGTTTTTAGCACGAACGGGGTGGGTGTTAACCGGTTTGGCCCCGGTTCGCGGAATTAGAGGCAGGAGGCAAGAAACGCCATGAAATTGCGTCGTCTGATTGGAACGATCGCTGTCGCGGTCCCGCTGGGAGTACTCGGGGCGGTTGCGCTCACGGTCCCGCTCGCCGCACAGCACGGGCGAAACGGACAGCTTCATATCGTGAAGGACTGCACGGGAGAGTCGGGGGTTCCCGGCTCGGACTTCTGCACGATCGTGACGTCGAATCGGCGGGAGCTGCCCGAGGGGACGCGGATCTATTACGACCTGTCGCCGGGCCCTACCGCAGGCCCTGGCTATTTCGACCAGAACATCTTCGTCTTCGTCAACGCGAGCGAGTGGGCAGTCGGCCGCTGTACAGGGCCTCTCAACATCAACACCGTGGGGCCCGTAGGGTTGTGCACCATCTCCGATGGGATCGGCCGCCTCGCCGGATTCACCGCTCGCATCCACGTCAAGTGGAGTGACAATCAAGCAATAGACGGTCTCCTGTTTGACTGGGATGGAAGGTACAGCTCCGATCCCCAGCCGGACAGATAAGCGAGGCTCACGGAATCGGGATTCTGTAGAGATTCCGCTGCGTGGCGCCGCGATAGAACGCATAGACACCGGGGGTCGGACCGAGCGTCACGAGCCGGCCCTCGATTCTGCGTCCGCCGGGCACGCGGGCGATTTCTTCGTCAGAGCGAAATCCGTCCGCGGGAATCCGGGGCAGAGTCTGGCCAGCCGACAACGGAAAATAGAAGGCATCGGGCGCCGCGAAGTATGACAACAGGGCCCCTCCAGCTCCCCAGCTGACTTGTCCATTGCCTCCGAGATAGATCGGCGGTTTTCCGTCGAGTGAAAGCACCTGGCCGCCCTCGCGCCCTCCGGCGAGGGCAGCCCAGGCGAACACCGACCGGCCGTCAGGCGATATCGGGCTGGGGAAGTTGAAGAGGCTCACCGGCTGTTCGACCATCTTTTGCAATCCCGCTCCGGTGGGGAGCACGCGATAGATGAAGCCGAGGCCTCCTGAAGCGTTGGAAGTCCCTTCATCGTGCCGGAAGAGGATGTCGCCGGAGGGACCGAAATGGGGTTGTCCTCCCTCTACATTCGGAATCTGGCGCGGCGGCGCGCTGTGATCGAGAGGCGCCAGCCACAGCCGCGCCCGGCCGGTAGTGTCGGGCGCTTCCATCACAACCTCGCGGCCATCAGGCGAGACGTCGAAATTCAGAACCGGAAAACCTCGCGCAAGGGGTTCCGCGCGGCCCGACTTCAAGTCGGCCACCATCACTTCCCCGAGGTCGCGATAGTAGGCGAATTCGTTGGGCTGCTCCCTCACGAGTCGGTACAGGAGCTTGCTGCCGTCGCGCGTGAAAACCGGAGACGCGGCGTTTCCTTCGATCGAGATCTGCCGATCGCCGCTCCGGTCGTGCAGCCACAGGGAAGCGCCTTGCAGCGAGACCGCGGTGACGAACGAGCGGCCATCCGGCGCCATGGCGATGCCTTCCTCTTCGGTTGGGCCAGCGGTGATCTGCTCCGGAGTGCCGTCAGGAAAGCGCTGCCGCCAGATGTGATTGGCGCCCACCGCGTTCGACGTGAAGTACATCCAGTTCCCATCCCGCGACCAGGCGGCGAATGTGCAACCTCCTCCCGGCGGACCCACCTTGCGGCCGGCGGAACTGCCGTCCGCGGGCACCACACGGCACGGCTCCCAGTAGTGATCGATATCCATCTCCACCAGCAACGCCCATTTCCCATCGGGGGACAGATAGGAGCGGTGAGCCATGTCGGGCTGATCGGGGGGCACGTACACGTCGCGCTGGCCCGTACGGTTTTCGTCGGCCGTCACCACCGCCATGTGAACGCCCATGCGTATTTCGGAAAACAGGATCTGGCGCGGGCCGGTCCAGACCAGGCCGGAGGCGTTCTTCAGCATGACTCGGGGCTCGCCACCGGCCACGGGGACGGTCCATGTGTCCCACTGAAAATCCGGGTTGACCGTGGTGTAGACCACGCGCGTGCCATCTGGAGAGAACGCCGGACTCATCTTGTCCAAGCTGTCGTGCGTCAACTGCACTGGCTCGCTGTCGGGGAGCATCTTGACGTAGATCTGTCCCGGTCCATAGAACGTGGACTCGCCGCGAATGAAGGCCACCATGCGGCCGTCGGGGGAAAGAGCGGGTTGTGAAACGGAGTCCGAGAACTTGGTGAGTTGCACCCACTGTGATTGATCCGTGGGACGGACAGGGGAGCGCGGCCAGACGGCGGCCGCCACTCCGGCGATGGCGATGACAGCGGCGGCGCCGGCGAGCGCCGCGACTTTCCAGCGGTTCCATCCGCCCAACGCCGCGTCGAGAGCTTTTCGCGCCTCCGTGATGTCGCCGAGGCGGCGCTCCGGGTCCTTTTGAAGGCAGCGCTTCAGGAGCTCGCGAATCCTGACGGGAGTGTTGGGGGGCAGCGCTTGCCAGTCCGGCTCCCGTTCCAGCACCGCCGCGAGCGTTTCGGCTTGTGTCTCGCCACGAAAGGCGCGCTCACCGTTCAGCAGTTCGTACAGCACGCAGCCGAAGGCCCAGATATCGGTCCGATTATCGATTTCCCGCCCTTGGGCCTGCTCGGGACTCATGTAGCCAGGCGTTCCCATGATTCGGCCGGCGAGTGACTCGAAGATCGTTCCGTGGGACGGCCGGGTGACATCCTGGTTATTGGTTGCCTGGGGTTGGCCCTCCGCCCAGACTGCCTTTGCAAGACCGAAATCGAGCACCTTCACGCGGCCCTGCTGCGTGACTCTCACGTTGGCCAGTTTCAGATCGCGATGCACGATGCCCTTTTCGTGCGCGGCTTCCAACGCCTCCGCGATCTGTCTGGCAACGCGCAACGCGTCCGGGACTGGGAGGGGCCCGCGGAGATTCTGCCCTTCCACCAGTTCGAGCACGAGCCAGTCGGAATTGCCGGATTCCTCCAGTCCGTAGATCGCGGCGACATTGGGGTGGTTCAACGACGCCAGAGTCCGCGCTTCACGGCGCAGGCGCGCGAGGCGCTCGGGATTGCGCGCAAACTCGGGGGGCAGCGTCTTCAGTGCGACGTCCCGGCCCAGTTTCGTATCGCGCGCCCGATACACCTTGCCCATCCCGCCGGCGCCGAGGAGTGAAAGGATGCGATACGGTCCCACCTGCGCGCCTTCGAGTGGCGGCGCATCATCGTCCAGAGCGGCGGTGACCTCTTCGATCACCGGTGTTTCCAGGCGGGTTCCGGCACGCTGGTCGATGGAAATGAGCTGTTCGACCTGAAGCCTGAGGCCGGCATCTTCGCCGCAGGCGTCTGCGAGAAACGCCTGACGCTCCTCGGGCGCGCGCTCCAGCGCGGCATGGAACAGGTCCTCGACTTGGCGCCAACGCTCGATCTTCATAGGCCAGTCCGCGCCCATCATAGGGCACCCGGGCCGAGGCGAGCCGGCATCTCGCGTACACCGGCCGGCCAATGGCGCTGCGCGTCGGAGAGACCCTCGGGGCGTACGAGATCACGAGCTTGTTCGGCGTCAGCCTCGGGCGGGATGGCGGGCTGGGGCAGCCACGCGCATTGTTCACCGCCGGCATCATCGGGGCCGGAGGCTTCGACCACAACCCGAACTATCTGTCTTCAGCCGACGGCCAGCGCATCCTTGCCATGGTGCGGGCCGCTGACGAACCCAACACACCCCTGACGGTTGTCGTGAACTGGAAGGCGCCGGCATCTTCGCGTTGAACTGATTACGCCGCGTGGGCCGGACGCACCAGCAGAATGCATACGAACCCGATCACGCCCGCGCCCGCGATCAGCGCCGGAATCGGCCAGTAGGCACCACCTGCGGCGCCCACCAAAGACGCTGCGATCAGCGGGACGAACCCGGCAATGGCACCGCCGAGCTGATAGCCCAAGGAGGTGCCGCTGTAGCGGACATGGGCGGGAAACATTTCCGTATACAGCGCGGCGGTCGGCGCGTACACCGAGTTGTGGCCGACACAGATGCCGATGACTACCGCGAGCCACGCCAGCACCGGGACCTGGGACGTGATCATGAAATTGAGCGGGACCGCGAACGCGATGATGAACAGCGTTCCGAACATGATCACCGCGCGCCGGCCAAGCGTGTCGGAGAGCGCACCCAGGAACGGGATCGTGATCAGCTGGACCGCGCCAGCGGCCGTGACGCCGATCAAGTAGGTGTTCTGCGCCAGGCCGTAGGCCTTCGTCGTATAGGCCAGCGTGTAGACGGTCATCGCGTAGAAGAGCACGCCGTGCGCCAGGTACAGTCCGGCGGCCAGCAGCACGTTGCGGGTTTCGGTTCGCAGCAGCTCCACGACCGGCACCTTCACGACCCCGCGGGCCTCTTTGATCTGCGCAAAGACCGGCGACTCCATGATCCGCAGCCGGATGAACAGCCCAACGAACACCAGCACGATGCTGAAGAGGAACGGCACGCGCCAGCCCCACGACACGAAGTCGTCCTCGGGGAGTTGCTGCATCAGCAGAAAAATGCCCGTGGACATCAACCCGCCGACGGCGCTGCCCATCTGCGCGAAGCTGCCGAAGAAGCCGCGCCGCTCGCCGCCCGAGTGCTCCGTGGCCATGAGCACCGCGCCGCCCCACTCGCCCCCGACCGCCAGGCCCTGCACGAATCGCAGCAAGACCATCAGAATCGGCGCCCACACGCCGATGGACGCATAGCTGGGCAGCAGCCCCATCGCGAACGTGGCCAGGCCCATCATCGTCAACGTGAGCACGAGCGTGGTCTTCCGCCCGCGCCGATCGCCGATGTGGCCGAAGATCAGGCCGCCGACCGGCCGCGCCACGAACCCGACCGCGAACGAGGCAAACGCGGCGAGCGTACCCGCTAACGCGGAGAAGGTGGGGAAGAACAGCCGACCGAATACCAGCGCCGACGCCGTCCCGAAAATGAAGAAGTCGTACCACTCGATGGAAGTACCGACCATGCTGGCGAGGGCGACTCGCCGCACGGACTCCCTCGGCGCCGGACTACCCTGCGTTGTCTGAATCATTGCGTTGTGATCCGCACGTTGGTATCAGGATGTGCCAGCTGAAAGGGGCCGTCCGCGCCACTCCGTAGTGTTTCATAGGTCTATCCGTTGTCCGCCTGTTTGACGCCGCTTTTCGAGGCCGCGCTTCTGTAGAATGGACGCCGAAAAGGGGGCCACATGCAGAAGCAGCTTCTGATGCTCACGGGCGCGGCGGTCGTGGCGGTCGGCGTTCACGCGTCCTTCGGCTTCGCTCAGGGCCCGCAGGCGCCAGTGCTTCCGCCTGACATCAATTCAGTCACGCTGTCCCGCTTCGCGCCCGTGACATCCGCCGATCTCGACGCGGACGGGCAGAAGGCGCTGGCGGCGAGAACGAATCCCCCGAATCCGGGACCCGGCCCCGGCGCCGCCGGCGCGTACAGTCCCCGTACGTCGGAGGGACGTGGTCTGCTCGGCCGCGCGCTCGGCGTGCCATCGGGCCAGAATTTTCCGGCCGGCGTTCGCACGTACCAGCTCGTCGTCCTGATCACCGCGCGTGAGATCGATCAGCAGTATGAATGGTCCGCTCACGAGCCCGCCGGCCTTCGTGCCGGCCTCGAGCAGTCGATCATCGACATCGTCAAGTACGACCGGCCCGTGGACGGCGTGGCCGAGAAGGACGCGACGCTCATTCGGTTCTTCCGCGCGCTGCTCCGCGAGCACAAAGTGTCGAGCGATCTGTTCGCGAAGATGATCGCCGCCTACGGCAAGCAGCGGACCGTCGAGATGATCGAACTGGCAGGCGATTATTGGACGGTGGGGACGATGATGAATGCCGGCGATCAGCACCTGCCGGCGACGCGCATGCCGTTGATGCCGCCCCTCGCGAAGGACGGGCGGCGCGTGGACTGAGCGTCAACGTGAGGCCGGGTTCATTCGCGGAACGGGCTTGCCCCAGACTTCGAACTTGGAGACGGCGACAAAGCCACCGACGCCGTGGCCTGACCCCGGCATGAGCTGGGTCCAGCCGATTTCGTCCACCCTGGACAAATCCGGCTTCTCCACCCAGGTGCCGCGCGTGACCGTCTGGGGCACGTCGAGCTTCAGCCAGCGAAGCGACGACAGAACGACTTCGTTCTGGATGTGAGAGACGTCCGGTGTGCCGGTCCCCGGATCGCCCACGAGGAAGGTGCCGTCCGCGAGCTTCACGACAAGCCGGGCCACGTGAAAGCCTGAGACATACGTGCCCCAGATGACACGCCCGCGGTTCGACAGGTCCACGAAGTTGTTCTTGTGACGCAGCGTCACGGTCACCGCCCCGCACGAGCCGCCCCAGAGCTCGGGCCTCTCGACGCCGTAGATCATGAGACAGGTTGAACCCTGCCAGTCCTCTGCCCACGAACCCGGGCGCAGTGTCTTCCTGTACTCGGGAATGTACTTCGCGTTCGGATCGTACACGGTCAACACGAGGTCT
>Ga0207689_10003331_pt1 | contig 14716 bp, 11 predicted proteins | sample KBSMisM52_FD_184312 | JGI IMG/M metagenome (GOLD analysis project Ga0207689, IMG submission 184312) | Miscanthus rhizosphere microbial communities from Kellogg Biological Station, Michigan, USA - KBS Miscanthus M5-2 (SPAdes) (version 2) | ecosystem: Host-associated > Plants > Roots >... | reverse complement strand
CGTGTCGTTGCCATACCCGGCATGGAACGGACGATCGGTAATGGGCATCGGCTTGTGCCAGGTCGTGCCGCCGTCATCGGAGAAGAGATAGGTCGTTTCCGTCAGATCCCCGCTGGCGGCAATGCCCTGGTCGTAATAGGAGACATAGACGCGCCCTGTGGTGCCGTCCACCGTCACGTACGGGAACCATTGCGCGCGATCGGCGCCAGGACGGCTGTTGAGCGTCACGGCGGGCGAGAAGGTCACGCCTCCATCGGTGCTGCGGCGGAACGAGATATCCGCGCCATCACGAGAGTTGTTGTTGGAGTACACGACGTAAACGTTCCCCTTGAACGCCCCCGGAGAACGGTCCACTGCCAGGCTGGGGTTGGTGTTCACACGATCGTTGCCGAGCACGTAATCCATCGTCACGAAGTCGCTGGTCAACTCGATCGGCGGACCCCACGTGACGCCGTTGTCGGTGGATCGGGCGAACGCAATCCGATTGGTGTAATAGCCGGTGAATCGGGCCCAGGCGATGTAGGCGTTGGCCGAACCACCTCCCGCAAACCGCGGCACCGAGCCTTGCCCGTCGCTGACGGCCGCCGCAATGACGCGGCGCGGGGCCCACGTCGGCGACACAGCAGTCCGCAGGTCATCGGAATAGGTGGCGGAGATCTCCACGCCGCCGGCGGCCACCGGCGTGAAGTTCGACCAGCTGAGCATCACCCGGCCGGTGTCGGGATCGACGTCCGCCAGCTCCTTGTCGGCGGCATCAACGGCGTCGCCGTTCACATCCACGAGACCGCTCGGGTTGGTGACGGCGGGAATCACGAAGGGGCCCGCCCAGGTGTGACCGTTGTCGGTTGACCGGTGCACCCCGAGCGTCTGCACGACGCCGCTGGCGCCGTAGCGCGCCAGCACGATCGAGAAGTAGACGAAGGTTGAGCCGCCGAGGTATTTCACCTCGGGATCACCGAAGACCTGCGGAAACGTCTGTCCTCCGAGCACGCTCGTTGGCACCGTGATTGGCAGCTGCCCGCCGTCGGTGAAGGTGGCGCCGCCGTCGTCTGAATACATCAACCCAGAAATGCTCAACAACGGGCCGACAGAGAATCCGCGAAAGTCATTCAGCCCGACCACGATATGCTGCCCCGTCGCGTCAACCGCAATCGAAAGCTCCGATTGGGTGCTGGAGGGGCCTTCCTGGTCGGGATCGACGAACCGGTGATCGTCATCCTCCTCGCCCTGCCCGCCCGGGTCCGGCATGCCGTCGAGCGCTTTCTTGCGGTCGCCGGTTTGCGTCGCGAACCATCGCTCGAAGCGCGCCCGCGCCACACGCTGGGCAACGCCGTCGTTGGCGGACTGCGCGTTGATCGGGTGCGGACGGACGGCGGGGCCACCCACGTCCAGGCGATGGCGCAACAGGCGTTGCTCAATCGAGGTACTCGCGTCGCGCTGCGGTAGCGACGACTGATGCGCGCTGCCGAACGTGCCGGTGAGAAGGAACAGACAAATACCCAGCAGGAGGCTCACGCGTCTCGACATGGTGTCCCTCGCAGATAGCGCCACTGGGGGCGGCGACCGGGACTCCATCACTCGGCCGAAGCGTTGTCAAATGAATTTCCGATCATCGGGCGCGGTAGGTCTTGGCGTAACCGTTTCGCGAGTTCGTCACCGTGAAGGTGCCGTCGGCCGACACGGCCGCGGTGATCGTGTACCCCTGGTCTGCGGCTCCCTCCTCCAGGTTGGCGATCATGTCAGGCGAGGTGTTGTGGGCGGCGTCTGCGTCGAGCAGCGACCGGTGCCCTTGCCAGATGCCTTCGATGCCGGGGAGCCTGGCGAGCCGGAGATACGAGTTCAGCTCGTACGGAGCAGGTGTCTCGCCCGGCCGCGTGACGTACTTGACGTCGACTTTCTGTCCCAGACCCTTGCGCGGTCCGTTGTTCACCACGATGACCTGCGGCTGAATGGCGCCCAGAAGCGCGGGGGCGCCGGAGTTGTCGAGACTTCCGTGCCGATTGATCGTGTACAGGTTGACGCGTCCGAGCTTGTTCACCGGGCACGCCAGCTCCAACTCGCGCGACCAGTCCGCGTCCCCCAACGTCGCCATCTTGAATGGACCGTAGTTGATCGCCAACCCGACCATCCGGATGTTCTCCGGTGCGGCCGGTTCTTGCCGGACGGCATTGCTGCACAACGGGTTCGTCGTGCCGCCGTTGACGGGAGTGGCGATGACGGGACCCTCGGCCACGAGCACGCGTACGCGCACGTCGCCGAGCGCGATCGTCTCGCCGGGCGTGACGATGTGTCGATGCGTTCCAGCGATAGCCTTGTACCCCTCGTACAACGGCCGGTCGGACTGCTCGACGCCGTCCCCGTGGTCATAGAACGTGCCGAGCGGAAGCAGTTTCGCGAGCGCCGGCAGCCCGCCGACGTGATCGCCGTGCCAATGACTGATGACGACGTGGTCGATCCGCGTCAGGCGCATCGCCTTCGCCGCGGCGGCGATGCGCTTCGCGTCGCGGTCGTCGTTGCCGGGAAAGCCGGTATCGAAGAGCAGCGACTGCCCATCAGGCGCGACGAAAAGCGTGGAGGCGCCGCCCTCGACATCGATCCAGGCAATCTGTAAACGGCCGCCGCCGGCCTGCGCCAGCACCACGCACGCGAGCGCAAGCACGCCGGCGAGTGTCGTAGCCAATGCACGTGTCATATGGGTGTCTCCATCGACAAACTACTTGCGCGTCTCCCACCGGGCGCCTATGGTAGCCGTAAGGGACAACCGTGTCGCCAGACGCTCCCCCAGCAGGACGAGCCGAGCGGCGCCTGACAGCCGAATACGTGGCGGCTCGCGCGCTCGCGGAATCCGCCAGCCTCGCGGAGGCGGCGCCCCGCGTGCTCCAGGCGATGTGCGAAGCGCTCGACTGGGAGCACGGCGCGTTGTGGAGCGTCGACGCCGGGTCCGGCGTCATGCGCTGCGTCCAGACCTGGCACCTGCCGACCGTCTCTCTTCCCGAATTCGAAGACGCCAGCCGCCGGACCGTCTTTGCCCACGGCGTTGGCCTGCCGGGGCGCGTCTGGGCCAGCGGCGAGCCCGCGTGGATCCCTGACGTCGTCGCCGATCCCAACTTTCCACGCGCCGCCATCGCCAGGAAAGAAGGGCTGCACGGCGCGTTCGCGATGCCGATTCTGACGAATCGCCGGGTCGTGGGCGTGATGGAGTTCTTCAGCCGGGAAATCCGCGAGCCCGACAAAGATCTGCTCCGGATGCTCACGCAGGTGGGCACCCACATCGGTCAGTTCATGGAACGCAAGCGCGCGGAAGAGGAACTCGAGCGGTTCTTCAACCTGTCGCTCGACCTTCTGTGCCTGGCCGGATTCGACGGCTATTTCAAACGGGTGAATCCCGCGTGGGAGCGCGTCCTTGGCTACACCACGGAAGAGTTGCTCTCGCGCCCGTACCTGGAATTCGTGCATCCGGACGACCGGAACCCGACGACGACGGAAGCGAACAAGGCGCGCGACGGCGGCACCGTGCTCACCTTCGAGAACCGCTACATCGCGAAGGACGGCACGCTTCGATGGCTGCAGTGGAACGCCGTGCCGCGCCCAAGCGAACAGATGGTGTATTGCGCGGCGCGCGACATCACCGAGCGGAAGCAGGCGAAAGAGACGATCGCGCGATACTCGCGCGACCTCAAAGCCTCACGCGAAGCGGAAGCCGCGAACGCATCCCGCCTCGCGAAGCTGGTCAGCGAGCTGGAGGTGCGCGACCTGCTGAACGTGATCCAGAGTGCGCTGCAGGACTCGGACGAGCGGCAGACGATCGAGGTCGTGTCGGCCGTGCCCGGCTGGGTGGAGTTGATCGTGCCGTGCACACGCGAAGCCGCCGAACGGATTGCGCCGGTGGTGGAACGGCTGGGGGCCGGCATTCCGGAAGACGTCCTCGAGTCGGTGGCCTTCGCGTTTCGCGAGCTGGTGATGAACGCGGTCGAATGGGGCGGCGGGCTCGATCCATCGCGCAAGGTGCGGATCACCTGCGTGCGCACCGACCGCATGCTGATGTATCGAATCGCCGATCCGGGACCAGGGTTCACGTTCGACAATCTCGATCACGCCGCGATCGCCCACGACAACCCCATCGACCATCTCATGGTCCGCGATGCCAAGGGCCTGCGTCCCGGCGGCTTCGGCGTGCTGACGGTTCGGGCGAGCGTCGACGAGCTCGTCTACAACCAGAAGCAGAACGAGGTCATCTTCATCAAGTACCTGAGCTGACATCGCGAGGTGCCGTGATGAACCAGGAATTGAATCGCGAGTATCCAGAGCTCGACGACCCGGACGTCTTCGAGCAGATGGTCACCCTGACGGTTGGCCACATGGCGACGAACGATGGCCGCCTCCGGCGCGCGCAGCATGCCAAGGCCACGGGGTGCGTCGCCGCCCGGTTCCACATCGTCGACACGATGGCGGTAGACCTGCGGCACGGCGTGTTCGGTCAACCTGGCCGTACCTTCGACGCTCTCGTCAGGTTCTCCAATTCTCAGAGCACGTTTGAAAAGGACAGCACCGGAACCGCCCGTGGGCTCGCAATCAAGCTTCTAGACGTCAGCGGCCCGCGCGCGGTCCCGGACGACGGCGACGGGACTCAAGACTTCTTGCTGGTCGACCACCCGGTGTTTCCGTTTCCGAATCCCAAGGCGTACGTCGAGACGATGAGCCGGAAGGGCATCCCACTGGTGGGGAATCTCCTGGTGGGGGCCCACCTCGCCCTGCTGGAACGCAAGGAGCTGAAGATCATCAAGGACATCAAGGGCAAGACCGTCGCCAGCCCGCTCGAGATCAAGTATTGGAGCGGCTCGCCGTACTGGCTCGGCCCGGCCACAGGCCCGGAAGGGCATGCGGTCAAGTACTCGGCCGTGCCGCGCCAGGCGAATCGGCGGACGCCACCCTCTGAGGGCGATGAGCCGCCGGACGATGCGCTGACTCGGGCGCTCGACGCCGGGCTGCAGGCGGGCGAAGCCGTCTTCGACTTCAAGGTGCAGTTGCAGACCGACCCGGTGGCCATGCCGGTGGAAGATGTGACCGTCGAGTGGGACGAAGCGCGGTCGGTGCCGGTCACCGTGGCAACGCTCGTCATCCCGCCGCAGCACGTGGATCCGTCTGGCGAGGTTGCGGCGCGATGTGAGTCGATGTCGTTCAGTCCCTGGCACAGCCTTGCTGAACACCGGCCGATGGGCGGCATGAACCGGCTTCGCAGGAGCGTCTACAGGGCGAGCGTCCAGAAGCGCGGAGGAACGCCCGCGTCCTAGCGGTGCGAGTGCTACAGTCGCGGCATGCGCGTCCGCCACTGGAATACGTCAGTCGACGGCGATCTCTCGGAGACCGCTTTGCGGCGCAAGCTCGAGGCCGCGGGCTATCTCGTCGCTCGCTATGTCTATCCTCCCGGCACCACGTTTCCGGAACACTCGCACAGCCTCGACAAGGTGGACGCCGTTCTTTCGGGCCGCTTCCGCATGGTGGTGGCGGGCCACTTCGCCATTCTCGGCCCCGGGGACTGGGTGGAGGTGCCCCGCGGCGTGCACCACACGGCCGCGGTCGTGGGTGACGAGCCCGTGGTGAGCCTCGACGCCACCAAAATGTGAGCGGTTATGGCGCGCTGCGGGGGACGAGCGTGTCCCCAGTCCACTTGAAGGCCCAAGCGCTTGACACTGTGCCCGACGACACCTCCAGCCGCACGTCGGGCTGCCCGTCGCCATCGAGGTCTGGCCCTGTGAAGCTGCAGCTGGTCGCGGACGCGCGCAGCGACGCCGTCGTTTCATAGGACACCACGTAGGTGTCCGGCGCGATACGAGTCAACAACCGGAGAACCACCGCCCTGCCGTTCGTGTAGCCCGCGGCGATGGCATCGGGTTCGTTGATCGACGTCAACCGCAGCACCATGAGACACGTCTGTCGCCCGTCAGAACTGAACGCGGCCAGTTGTTGCGGGTAGAAGCGATCGACGACGCTCTGCGGCTCTTGCGCCAGGCACACCCGTGCACCTGCGCAGAGCAATACTGTGGACACGACGAGCAGCCGCATGACCGTATTACCGCCGGGCAATCGCCCAGACGTCCGGGAACTTCACGAGGACGCTGACAGGATCGTCTTCCAAGCGCTTGAGCCCATCGACCATCTCGCGCACTTCGAGCTCGGAGAGGATGCCTCTCGCGTGCGCGAGCGGGCCGGTGGCCTCGGCGGTCAGGCGGTACGTGCGCTTGATCACGGCCGCTTCGTATTCGAGCTGCATCAGCACTCCGCCTTTGATATCCGACGCTCCAGCCTCTCGCAAATACCGCAGGAGTCTACGGCCAGCTTTCGGGCTCTGAAATAGCCCGTTCCACACTCGATTGATCAACCCCAGCGCGCTCGACTCGGGATCGCTGAATTCGCCGATAAAGTCGGGCTCATACGCGACGACGTAGCCGCCCGGACGAACGACGCGCAGCATCTCGCGCACACCGCTGATGGGATCGGCCAGGTGGATCATCAGATAGCGGCAGAACGCAACGTCGAACGAGGCGTCCGGGAACGGGAGCCGCGTGACATCGCCGTGTTGAAAGCTCACGCCGGCGGGGTTGCTCTGCGCCGACGCGTACTCGACCAGGGCTGCGTCGTATTCGACGCCGATACAGTGGGTCGCTCCGATGGCCTCAGCCAGCAGGCGGGTGGTGTTGCCCTGCCCACACCCCAGGTCCAGGCATCTGGCGTTGGCGATGCGCGGCAAGCGTGCCAGCACTTCCCGGGTCGATGGTTCGAGAACCCGCGCCAGAAGCTGCTGGCGCTCCGGATTGCGCTCGTCGATCGTGTAGCTCACGCGGAGGCATTCTAACGGACCATCGCGATCTACACACGTTCGCGCACCCTTTCGCGCTGTCAACGGGCGTCGTCGGCACCAACGCGTTGATCCACTGATCGAGACGGAACGCCCCGCCGATACATCGACAGAATGCCCGCTCGATTGAATTCGGCGGTTCGCTATGTTGTGGCGTGCCTGGCGTGCGCCACGGTCGCGTCGAGCCTCAGCGTCGGCGCGGCCACGCCTGGTGACTTGCAGGGCGTCGTGCGCGTCGCTGGACGGACCGCGAAGGAAGTGGTCGTCTGGCTCGACGCGCCGGCCGCGCCACCCTCACCGGGCCGGGTCACGGCCACCCTCGACCAGCGCAACATGCAGTTCGTGCCGCGAGTACTGGCCGTGCGCGTTGGGACGCAGGTCAAGATGCCCAACAGCGACAGGCTGCTGCACAACGTGTTCTCGTTCCACGACGGAAAAGTCTTCGACCTGGGTCTCTATCCGGTGGGAACCTCGAGAGTCGTAAGGTTCGACAAAGCAGGTCTGAGCCGCATCTACTGCAACATCCATCCGACCATGGGCGCGTACGTGGTGTCCGTGGACTCGCCGTACTTTGCCGTCTCCGACACGCAGGGGCGGTTCGCGATTCCCTTGGTGCCCGACGGCACCTACACCTATCACGTGTGGCGCTCGGGCGCTGAACCGACCTCTGGCACCCTCATCGCGGCGGCGGGGCGCGCGGTCGAGATCGAGTTGCCGTGACCGGCCGGATCGCATTCGTCGCCCTGCTCGCGTGCGCGTGCGCGCGCCCTTCCAGTGGACAGACGGGTGCGATCGAGGTCGTGCAATCGGCCGGCGTGTCGAACGAGTTGATTGCCGGCGCGGGGGTGCAGCTGCGGGGCCTCTTCCAGCCGACCGAGCGTTTTCGCGTCTATCTCGAGGCGGCCTGGGGTGACAGGTCCGGCACGGGATCCGACGTGTTCGGTACGGCGTATCCGTACGGCGGCAGGGTCGATGCGGTCGAGAACTACGGCGAATTGACCGTCCAGACGAAAGGCCTCCGCTTCCTCAAGGCGGGCCGGTACCGCACGCCGTTCGGGCTTGCCAATGCCAGCGATCACGCCTACGTGGGATTTCTCCGTCCACCGCTGATCCGATACGGCGGCTACTTCGCCTTGTCGAGCGGATACCTGGAAGAGGGAGCCGACTTCGTGGCCGGTGCGCCGCATTTGTCCGCCGAGTTCAGCCTGGGGCGGTCTGCCGACGTCGGCACCGCGAGACGCCGGCCGGGCGCGCTCAACAAGGTGGGGCGGATCGAAGGCAGCCTCGGACCGATCATCGTGGGCGCGAGCGTGCTTCGGACCATGCCCGATCAGCCGGCTTACTTCGCGTTCGGCCGGGCCACGTTCCGCGGCGTCGATGCGCGCTGGATGCAGGCCGGAGTTCAGATTCGCGGCGAGTGGATTGACGCGGTGCCATTCGAGGGGACGACGACGAAGGGTGGATATCTCGACGCGATCGTCCACACGCGTGTCATGGGGCCGGTCACGGCCCTCGCTCGAGCGGAGAAACTCGATTACGACACACCGGTGGCGGCCTATCGACTGTTTACGCATCGATACGTCGCCGCGACGCGGATCCGCATCTGGAAGGGATTGTCCACCTCGCTTGGTGTGAGTCACCAGGGAGGCCGACTGACGCAGCATCGTCCCACGACGTTCGACGCCGGGGTCAGCTGGGCGCTGCGAAAGGACTTCGCGTCGGGCCAATGAGGCCGAGCGAGCCTCGCACGTCCGGATTCCCCTGGTTCGCGCGTCTCGAGACGCGGGTCGCCGCAACCCTCGCATTGCTCGTCGCCGGCGCCATGGCCGTGGTGTTCCTCGTCACCACGCGCGTGGTCTCGGTGCAGTCGCGCGACCGGGCAGCCGCGGAGCTGGAAGTGGCGCGCGGATCGTTCTCCAATCTCGTCGATGAACGCATCGCGGCCGCGATCGGCGCCGCCGAACTCGTCACGCAGCTCCCGGTGTTCCGAGCACATCTCACCGATAGCCAGCTCGCCGAGAACCGCGCGAACGTCCAGGCGATGGCCGACGGGTACCGCGAGCAGCTGCACGCGCAGTTCGCGATAGTCGCCCGACCGGGCGGAGCGTGGGCCGCCGATCCCGGGTGGCCTGGCGCGCCGGCCGGCGCCGGGAGCCGCCTGCACGGCGCCATCGCCGCGGCGCTGGCGGGATCCGCGACGGGCGAGATCATCTCGCAGGGCGACGCGTTGTTCCTGACGGTATCCGTCCCCGCGCGCTTCGCCGACGAGATCCTCGGCTCGCTGACGCTCGGATATCGCCTCACGAACGAGCTCGCACAACAGCTGGCCCGCCTCGCGGGATGTGAGGTCATCCTGATCTCCGAGGGGCGTGTCGTGGCGACGAGCCTCGGCTCCGCGCCGACCGATGCAGTCGTGCTGACCGCGGCGACGACGAGCCCCGTCACCACGCTGCGCCCGGATCTGCTTCGTGTGAGCGACCGGGCCTATGTCACCGGCGTATTTCCGCTCGGCCGGCCTGAGACCGGCGGCGACTCGGGTCGTCTGTTGCTGCTCTCCGACTGGCAGCCGACGCAGGCGTTCATCGATCGTCTTCGAAGCCGGTTTGCCTGGACGGGTCTGGTGGTACTGGGCCTGTCACTGGCGGGAGGGTTGGTATTCAGCCGTCGGATCAGCCGCCCGTTGAAGGACATCGCGGTGGCCGCGTCCGAAATCGCCGCCGGCAACCTCCAGCTCGTGTTGCCGGAGGACGGGACGGTCGAGTCCGTCGCCGTCGCGCGCGCGTTCAACGGCATGAGCGCCAGCCTGCAGGTGGCGCACGGGAAGCTCGTTCACGATGCCACGCACGATCCGCTGACCCGGTTGCCGAATCGCGCTCTGTTCATGGAACGGCTCGAGCGCGCGATGATCCGCCGCCGCCGCCATCCGCACTACTGCTTCGCGGTGCTGTTCATCGACCTGGATCGCTTCAAGCACGTCAACGACAGTCTGGGGCACAGCGCCGGCGACGAGCTGCTGATCCTGTTCGCGGAACGATTGGCCAACGCGGTTCGGCGAGACGACGCGGTGGCAAGGCTGACGGCATCGGCCGACGAGCACGACGCGAGCACGCTGGCGCGGTTCGGCGGCGATGAATTCGTCGTATTGCTCGACGATATTCGGGATCCCATCGACGCCGTTCGCATTTCAGAGCGCATTCAACAGGTCTCGGCCGAGGCGTTCGGCGTGGCCGGCGAGGACGTCTTTGCGACACCGAGCATCGGGGTGGCTGTGGCGTCGCCCGCGCATCACTCCGCCGCCGACCTGCTGCGTGATGCGGATATGGCGATGTACCGCGCCAAGCAGAGCGGCGGCGGCACGTTCGCCGTCGCCGACGCCGCGATGCACGAGCACGCCGTCAATCGGCTGCATCTGGAAACCGAACTGCGGCACGCCATCGACCGCGGGGAATTCCGCCTTCGCTATCAGCCGATCGTCTCGCTGGGCGATCGACGGGTCGTCGGATTCGAGGCGCTCGTGCGCTGGCAGCATCCAGAGCGGGGCTTGTTGTGTCCAGTGGACTTCCTCGCCGTGGCCGACGAGGTGGGCTTGACGCCGCAGATTGACGAGTGGGTACTCCGCGAGGCCTGTCGACAAGGCAAGGAATGGATCGACGCAAACCCCGACGCCAAGCCCCCGATGCTGAGCGTCAACCTGTCGCCGAAGTGCTTTGCGCAGGCCTCACTCGTGCAGCAGATCGCCGACACGCTCTCGACATCGGGGTTCCCCCCGTCCGGGCTCCGTCTGGAGATCACCGAAAGCACCGCCATACGTGACGCCGAGCGCGCCAAGGTCGTGTTGGCCGAACTGCGCCGGATGGGCGTGCGCGTCAGCATCGACGATTTCGGGACCGGCTATTCGTCGCTCAGTTACCTCCAGATGTTCCCCGTGGATGTACTCAAGATCGACCGCTCGTTCGTCGAGAGGCTTGCGCCCAACACCAGCGAAAGCGAAATCATTCAGCTCATTCTCGGTCTGGCGAAGACGCTCGGGCTCGACGTGGTGGCCGAGGGTGCGGAGACCGAGGCGCAAGTGCGGTACCTCGAGGCGCTCGGCTGTGGATTCGGGCAGGGCTTCTTCTTCGACAGACCCCTCGAGGCGGCCGATGCCTGGCGCCGGACTGGAAGTGTGGTCCAACCCGAAGCGCTCCGTGGACGCAGCACATAGTCCGCAGCACAGCACGGGCTCACCGAGCGCATCGCGCGATTCTTCCTCGAGCATCTCTAGCGGTTCGCGGGCCGCGTACGTCGGGTCACAGAGCTGGGCATCGCGAACTCTTCGTTGACGGTGCGCTCGACATCCTTGGCGGCTTGCGTTTCGAAGCAGCTGGTACCGCCGCAGCCGAACTTGACCGCGAGTCCGCTGAATAGCCGCTCCAGACTTTCGGAATCGCGCGCCCCCGGTGCGTGCGCGACTTCAACGGCGTGCTGGAGCTCATGAGCGAGCAACGAGACGAGGCGACGTCTCGAACCGGCGGTCTCGACACTGATACTGAGATAGCGGTAGTGGCCCTGAGCAACGATGGTGTGGGCGAGATAGCCCCCCAGGGCCTGGCGGTTGCGATTCAGCCTGATGTAGACAATCACATCAGATTCATTCAGAGTCTCGATCAAGCTGCGGAATGTCGCCGAGCCCGCGATGCCGTCCTCGATGAGCATCACAATCGTGGGTTCGGTCGAGCGGACGTGACGCGCCGAGGAATCCTGCGCTGTGAGCGCCAACGCGAGAATCGTCAAGGTGAACATCGCCTGTCTCCTGGCGCGTTCGGATCGAACGCCAGGCGATGGTCCGTTTCAGTGCCCCGTCAAGTCGGGAGCGTCGCGGGAGAGATTCAGGAGAAATCCGGGAGATCTGTGGTGATCGTGCGATTCGGCGCATTCGCGGTCGACTCAGGCCGACGGCAGCTCACGCGCGACGGCGTTGAGATCCATCTGACGCCCAAAGCGTTCGATCTACTGGCCCTGCTGACAGACGAAGCGCCGCGAGTGGTACGAAAGACCGAACTGCACGAGCGGCTCTGGCCAGGGACGTTCGTGTCGGACGGCGCGCTCGTGGCCCTCGTGAAGGAGCTTCGACGGGCCTTGGACGATCGCGACCCCGGGACACCGATCATTCGCACGGCGCACGGTGTCGGCTACGCGTGTGCGGCGCCAGTCGACCGCGAGCCGATACGATCGATGCTCGTGAGCCGGTGGCTCGTCGTCGGCGCCCGGCGCTTCGTATTGGTCGCTGGCGAGAACGTCATCGGACGCGATCCGGCGGCGACGATCCTGCTCGACGTCTCGGGCGTCTCTCGGCGTCACGCCCAGATCGTGGTTGGCGAGCGCGACGCGATCCTGGAGGATCTCGGGAGCAAGAACGGGACGAGAATCGGGGACAATTCGGTGAAGGAGCGAGTGACGCTCCGCGACGGCGACCAGATTCACATGGGTCCGGCGCTGGTCATCTTTCACGCATCGACATCTGGCAGCTCGACCGACACAGTGCCGGGCTCGGTACCAGTAGAGTCTCGGCCCACCCAGCGCGATTAGATCCCGCGCTGCCGGAGCGACCGCCTATACTCCAGGCACTCCTGCCAATGGCATTTACGCCCGGCACTCGCCTTGGCGCTTACGAAGTTCTTGCGCTGCTCGGCAGTGGCGGTATGGGCGAGGTGTACCGCGCCCGCGACACGCGGTTGGAACGCGTCGTCGCGATCAAGACGCTGCGCGAGGACCTGGCGGGCGATCCCAATCGCCGGGGCCGCTTCGAACGCGAAGCGCGTGTCGTGTCGCAACTGAGTCATCCGGACATCTGCACGCTCTTCGACGTCGGCCGAGAAGGCGCCATCGACTATCTCGTGATGGAGTTCGTCGACGGGCAGACGCTGGCAGAACGCCTGCAACGCGGGGCGCTGCCGATCGATCAGGCGCTGCAGTGCGCCATCGCAATCGGGGGCGCGCTCGACGCGGCGCATCGGGCCGGCGTGGTGCATCGCGACGTCAAACCCGCGAACGTGATGCTCACCGCGGCAGGCGTGAAGTTGCTGGACTTCGGCATCGCGCGCCCAGTCGAGTCGGGCCCACCCGCCGCGCAGACCTTGACCGAAGTGGGCACCTTCCTTGGGTCGGTGCGCTACATGGCGCCGGAACAGCTCGAAGGACGCGACGCCAGCACACGCAGCGACATCTTCGCGTTCGGAGCCGTGCTGTTCGAGATACTCACCGGCCAGCCGGCCTTCGCCGGCGAGACGCACGCGAATGTCATCGCAGCAGTGCTCGAGCGCGATCCGGCCCCTGTTTCCTCCCTGCGACATCTTGCCCCACCTGCCCTCGATCGCGTCGTCCGTAAATGCCTCGCGAAAGATCCGGACGCGCGCTGGCAGACCGTTCGCGATCTGGTTGACGAGTTGAAGTGGATCGCGGAGGGAGTCGACGGACTTCCTGTCGCGGTGTCCCGGTCGCGCAGATGGCGAGCGATTGTCGCGGCGATCGCCGTTGTCGCTGTCGCGGCCGCGATAATCGCTGTGTTCATGCGCGGACGCGCTCGGGATCGGGAACCCGAAGGGGCGCCGGTGCGGTTCTGGATATCGCCGCCGAACGGCGCCGGCTTTGCCCGTGGCGCCGACACCACGTTTCTCGCGCTGTCGCCGGATGGAACGGAGCTCGCGACCGTCGTGACGGACGCTATACCGGGCTCTCGGACGGAGTCAGGCCGAATCTGGCTCCGCCCGACATCGGCGCTCGACGCACGGCCGGTGACAGGAACGGACGGGGCACGGTCGGTGTTCTGGTCCCCGGATGGCCGGTCGCTCGCGTTCTTCACCGAAGACAAGCTGAAGCAGATCGATCTCGCCAGTGACACGGTTCTGACCGTCTGCGACGCGACAGGAAGGCGCTCGACCGGGACCTGGGGAAGCGACAGCCGGATTCTCTTCACCTCGGGGACGGGTGAAACCATTCTCAGCGTGCCGGCGACCGGCGGCACACCGATGGTGGCAGTCCGTCGCGATGAATCGCGAGGAGAGTCGAGCATTCAGTGGCCGTCGTTCCTGTCCGATGGCCAGCGATTCGTCTACGTCGCGCGTTTGCTCGATGGCAGCCGTCAGCTGATGTTGACCGAAGCGGACCATACCGCTCGTCCCGTGTTGTCATTGGCGTCCAACGCGGAGTGGGCCGGCGCCGGTTACTTTGTATTCGCGAGGAGAGAAGGCACGCTGATGGCGCAGCGCTTCGACCTCGATGCCGGGCGGATCGTCGGCGACCCTTTCCTCTTCGCTCAATCGGTCGACTATGTCTTCGGGTCCGGACGCGCCATGTTCACGGCATCCCTGAACAGCGACGTGGTCGCATACCAGCCTCAACAGCTCCAGCGGATGATCTGGCTCGATCGAACCGGCAAGGAGATCGCGGCGGTAGCGCCGCCGGCGCAGGACTATGGCCGTCTCAGGCTCTCGCCTGACGGTCACAATTTGTTATTCAGTCGCATGCAAGTCGGAGAGGGCAGCCACGATCTATGGAAGCTTGATCTCCGCCGAGATGTCGAAGACCGCCTGACATCGGACCCGGGAAGCGATTTGGGCAGCGTCTGGTTGCCCGGCGGTCGCGCGGTCGCGTTTTCAGCCGATCGAGGGACGCCGCCCCCGCACCTGTTTCGAAAGGACCTGACGACAGGGGAGGAAGAGCAGTGGCTCCCCGCAGGCAAATTCCAGCTCGTGGACGACGTGTCTCCCGATGGTGCCACGGTACTCTTCTCGGAACTGGCCAGCCGAAATCACTGGGAGCTGTGGTTCCTGCGCACCGGCGGTTCGCACGAGCGCTCACCCGTGCGCCGGTCGCCGTCCA
>Ga0207689_10003329_pt1 | contig 14718 bp, 13 predicted proteins | sample KBSMisM52_FD_184312 | JGI IMG/M metagenome (GOLD analysis project Ga0207689, IMG submission 184312) | Miscanthus rhizosphere microbial communities from Kellogg Biological Station, Michigan, USA - KBS Miscanthus M5-2 (SPAdes) (version 2) | ecosystem: Host-associated > Plants > Roots >... | reverse complement strand
GCCGCCGGTCCCGCCCGCGAGGGCACCGCGCTGCTGCAGGGCCTGGCCATCTGCGCACGCTGCGGACGCCGCATGACGGTGCGCTACCACACCCGCCGCAGCGTGCAGGTCCCCGACTACCAATGCATGAATCGTTGCATCCAGGACGGCGGGCAACGCTGCCAGAACGTGCCCGGCGGTGTCGTCGACGAGACCATTGCCAGCCTGCTGTTCGACACCCTCACCCCGCAGATTCCGCAGCCGCTGGTGGTCGCCGTGGTCGGGCTCGTCGAAGCCGCCGGTGCCGATCTCTGACCCGGGCGGGCCGTTGAGGATCTGGGTGGTGGCGGCGTCGACATCGTCGTTGAGATCGCCGAGCACCATCACCGATACCTCGTGGTCGCTGTTCAGCAGGTCGGTGGCAGCGGCGCGTAAGGTGACGGCTTCGGCTGCTCGGCGATAGGTCCCCACAGCACGCGTCCAACCTCGTTGGCGCCCGCTGCCGCAGAAGCCCCCGCAGGAGCCAGCGTTGTTGCCGAAAGGGAGATTTCCGGACGTCGCCAATCAGGACGGCGGGCAACAGGTTCCGAGTGCGATGACTATTGATGTTCAACTTGTGATGGCGCACCCTTGGGGTTACCGTTCGGCCTAGGTACCGCCAAGTATGCGCTGCGGAGCCGAAGCAAAAGGCTCCTGTGATATTGCTGGCCGGGCTTGCCATTGTGGGCTGCCGCGTCGGTGTGAGTTTATGTGCTCCGTAGCTCGCGCACAGAGAGGGCGATCGAAATGCAGGTCACCAAGGCGCCGGTGGAGAGCGAAACTGCCTGTCTGGCACCCGCTTTGCGGGAGTAACTCTGCCCGCACGGTGATCCCACTGCGGCCAGAGGGCGGGATGTGCTCCAAGCGGGTCACGTTCGAGATGTTGATCACCGAAGAAATCAGAAGGAGACAGGAGACCCCATGACTAAGCTGGTTGGTGCCACTGGCACTGGCCCTACCCCTGATCATCGCCGGATGCGGCAGCAGTAAGGCCGACCCGAGCCACGTCGATCAGCGGTCATACGACGCCGGACACTCGGCGGGACCTGGCCCGGTCAAACAGGGAACGCCCGCGACCAGTGCGTGCGAACAGGCCTGGAGGCCGCCTACCTGTTGATGTCCGATGACTTTCCGAAGTACGACACCATGTCATTCAAGGGCTTGGAAGAATGGCTGTTCGGTAGGACAATGTCGGTGTGATCAGCGGTGGGAACGCGACGATCTACGTTGCGGACATGGACGCCTCCGTTACCTTCTACGTCGAGACACTCGGTCTGCGGCTGGAGTTCCGGGCCGGGGATCATTGGGCCGCCATCGATGCTGGCAAGGGATTCCAGCTCGGTCTTCACCCGGCCAGCGAGCATCAGCCAGCACCCGGGACTGCAGGTGGTGTCACGATCGGGCTGGCGGTTGATCAGCCCATCGAGCACGTGGTTTCGACGCTCACGGAGCGTGGCGTTGTGTTCCAGGGACCGATCATCGACGAGGGCATGCTCAAATTGGCCTTCTTCACCGACCCTGACGGCAACGCGTTCTATCTCGCGGAGAGCCACTGATAGCGTTGCGTGGCAGTAGGTTTGGGAATGGCATGGATCGACATGCCGGCGGTCGTGGTGGCGATTGCACAGCAGGCGGGTTGACCCTCGCTCTTGTTCCTTCCTTTCGTCTGAAATCCGCAACTTCAGACTTCGAAGGCCAAGGGCCTCCTCATGCAACGACACGCCCTATGAGAGCGAAATCATAACTGCTCCTTTAAAGTTGAAGAGCCGTGATGCCGCTCATCGACATCGCCCACCACCAAGACCAAGGGCTAGGCGCCGCCCGCGCACCGTCTGATAGGTTGCGTCGTAACGAGCCGCAACACTACGTCTTTGATTCCAACCAGCGACTGAACGCCTCGTCAATCGCGTCGTTCTTGTCGAGCTTAAACGCGGGAACCTTCGCTAGGAAGGTGTCGACAAACACAACGAGACGGCCACCGGTGCAATCCCTAGATGCCGCCGGACAGCGCGACGGTTGCAGACACCCCGAGGTTAGTGGAACGGCCAAGCTTTCTGAGCGATGTTCATGCACTGCGTGGGCCAAGAGCAAGGATATACGCCCATCGTGTAGTTGGTCTCCCCGTAGATGTATCCGCGCTGCGGTACGTGCGTACGGCTTCCTGGCCACCCGCACCTAAAACGTCGAACGCCAGAACTGTCGACGCAGCAGCTCATCACGGGCCAGGTTCACCACCACCCCCTCAGCGCCGCCGTTGACATCGGTCCGCGCCGTGCGCGGGACGGTGGACGGCCCGCGATCGCTGCTAAGCGAGGGGATCAGTTTCCCGAGATTGCTGGCGGTGACGGCGGTTGACAACTCCTCCCCGTCGGCTTGGGCCTTTCGAGATCGCGCTCATTGCCCGAACATGGCGCGAATCGCGCGGTCCCGCTTGGCCCGCATCTCGACCCACTTGGCCCGCTCCTCGGGCGGCCATACGAACAGCGACACGCTGGTCGGCATGCCGTTCAGCTCGGTGGAGTACTCGCCGCAGTCTTTGCCGTAATGGAAGCAAGGCCCCAGGCCCACGCCCGGGAGGCTTTGGACCTGAGGCTTGCAACCTACGTGGTGGTAGACCGCCAAGTTATCAGGCGAAGCTGTGTCAGTCGCGCCCGACCCGAGGCACACCACCCAACCAACCCTCATCAACCGACTGGTCCGTTTTCCAGGTCGAAGTTGCTAGCACGGCCAGAGCGTAACCTGCACAGATATGCGGTGATACGTGCAATGAGGAGTGTTGATGATGGCTGATCGCGTCATGAGGGGCAGTCGCCTCGGAGCCGTGAGCTACGAGACCGACCGCAACCATGACCTGGCCCCGCGTCAAATCGCGCGGTATCGCACGGAGAACGGTGAGGAGTTCGAGCTCCCGTTCGCCGATGACGCCGAGATCCCCGGCAACTGGCTGTGCCGCAACGGCATGGAGGGCACCCTGATCGAGGGTGGTGACCTGGCCGGACCCAAGAAGGTCAAGGTGCCGCGCACACACTGGGACATGCTGCGGGAACGCCGCTCGATCGAGGAACTCGAGGAACTGCTCAAGGAACGCCTCGAGATCATCAAGTCGCGCCGCCGCGGCAGCTAGCTTAGCTACCAGCCGGGGTCACGAACCTCGACCAGTCCCGGGACTACTGACTGAAAGATCCGATCTGCTGATGACTCAGAAGATTTGCTTTGATTGCTTCCATAAGTTGTTCCCGACAAGCTAGTTCGGAAGGTTACGTTGGGTCGGCAATGCGTTGTATGCAAAGCGCAAACGGATCGAACTGAACAGATGATTCCTGTTGAGGCAGAGGACATTACGCTGGTTAAGCAAATAGCTCAAATGCCGCTTTCTGGAGCGGTCCGACACAAGCTGCGCAGAACGCCCGTGTCGCCGCAAAACCTGAGAACGCAATCATCGTGAGCGCTGGAGCGCTAGGTGGGGCCGCGACACGCCGACGGATATCCGTTTGATTTTGTAACGCCTGGGGCAATAGTGAAAAGTGTCCCAGGTTCGTCCTGGGGCACTTCAGGTGGTTGAGGTAATCGGTGTAGTAGGCGGGCGCGCTGAGGTTCCTTCTAGCGCTTCTCGCAACGCGATGACGTCGTCCCTGGACAGCAACGCGCAGTGTGCGTCACGTAGGCATCCAGCTCAACATCGGCAGTGCCGATGTTGCCGCCACGGATGCCGTCGATGCGGCTGCGTAGAACTGCTCGATGCGTCCATGTCGGGGTGCGCCACAGCACACGGTCCACCTCGCCGGTGACGTTCCCCGACACCACCGAGACGATGGTGTCGGTGGCGAACTCATCCAGCTGCAGCGGGGCGGCCTCGTCCTCTCCTGACAGCTGTGGCCGTTCAGCCATTGATGGATACGCCAAGCAATCCGGTCTGGACCCTTTTCAGAAAGCCATCGCGCTCATCGAAACAACGCGTGCATCGCCATCACCACCGTCGATATCGCCAACGATCTCCACATCACACCGCGGGCGATCCAGCTCATGTTCCAGCGCCACCGCGACTGCACGCCGATGGGATATCTACGCCGGTGCGACTAACATCACGCCCATCGAGCACCCTCAGATCCGGCCCAAGGACGACTAATCGTGACCACGATCGCCGCGAAGTGGGGTTTGCGCACACCCGATGTTTCGCCGTTACCTACCGCCACGTCTAAGGCAAAAGCCCGCACGTAACGCCTCGCGAATCGATTTGAGTCCTGGTGTCGAGTCATGGACTGCGTCGTCATCAACCGTATTCGGTGAGCTGGTGTAGACACGGACGGGAAGAGGATCACCGGCCGCCGCGTTCGTTCGGGATGTACCGTCCATCCGCTGCTGACTCACAGCGTGGCGATGATCGCGCCGACAAGCGCCAGCGTCGCTTCGATGGCGAAGAAGACCGGCACGACGCCGGGGTCGAAGAAGAAATTGTCCAGCGCGCCAATCATGAGTAGATGATCCCGGGATAGCTCGTTTGACGCGAGCCGTGTCACCAACGTGTCACCAAAGAGTCCGCCGTCAGTAGGCCCGCTTCGCCCGATGTCGGCGACAATGACAACGAGCCCAGCCTCGACATTGCCCAGCTCGTGCTGCAGAACAGTGTTCCGTGGCTTAATACCGGCCTCGAGTTTCCGTTCCTCGGCGGTGGGCAGTGGGCTTGCTCTCTAGGATCGCCGAGCCTTGTCCGGCGGCCTTTTCCGACCGAGACGTCGGCAGTGATCGGGGCGGGACGGCCGTCCGTTTGCGTGCCGACTCACGATCGGTAGGGATTGTTCGGCGCCAGACGGTAGACACGATCGCGCGAAATCAGCCGTTGCCATGAGTTCGCGGACTGCGCCAATGTCCTTGCTGTCCTGCGTTTTAGCGCGGTCATTCGGCGTTAGGACCATGCTCGCGTCCTTGCATCTGCAACGGCGCCAATTTATTTGTGCTGATCGCCCGTGTCGATGATCAACCTCGATCGATAATCGACGCGGCGACGAAAGGTTTGACTGGCGCGGAGCGCGGCACTGCGACTCCCCAGACCGGCGATACCTTCGCGCCGAAGTATCCGATTCACACAAATGGGGGATCGAAATGTCAGCGCAGGACAACAAGGACACCATCCAGCGGGGTTACGAAGCCTTTGCCGCTGGTGACATGGAAACCGTGATGAATCTGTTCGATGACGACATCGAATGGGTCCAGCCGGGTGACAGCTCGGTCAGCGGCACCTTCCACGGCAAGGCCGAAGTGATGGAGCACCTCGGGCGGTTGGCCGAGAAGAGCCTGACGGTGAAACTGAATCGACTTGTCGCCGAGGGCGATACGGTCATTGCCCTGACCGAGGTGACGGCCGGTGGCGAGAGCGGCGACGATGCCGACGTATTCGTCCTCCGCGACGGCAAGACCGTTCGTGTCGAGGCGCACGGTGACACAGCCATGATCGAGCGCGTATACGGTAGGAAGCAGCTCGCCACTGGATAACGGCGTCCCGCAACTTCTTTGCGCCGGAAGGCAAACGCAGGCAGGCACGCCCGCAGGCTCGGGCGATGCGAGCTTCCCGGTTGATCGCCGTTGTGCTGTTCCTCGGCCTGATCGCAGCGGGCCCGGGACAGGTGTTGTTCTTCGACCGCAAGTCGCCGATCGGCACACCGACCCCGGATCCCCGGCCCTACATCACCATCACGGCCATGGCCGATGGCATCGCGGCAGTGCAGTACCAATGGCGTCAGGGCCAAGAGCCGGCGTGCTGCCCTACGGGGCATTGCCACGGTCCGGTTCAAAATCGAGGACGGCAAGCTCAAGGCGCTCGATCCCATTCCCCAACCCATAGCTACACGCCGCGCACGCTGCCGCCGTCGATCACGTACTCAGCGCCGGTGATGTACGCGGCGCGATCCGAGACGAGAAACGCGACCAGCTCACCCACATCGGCGGGGCGCCCAGGCGCACCCAACGGGATACCGCCGATCGATTCCATTATCTGCACGCGGGCCTGGTCGATGCTGATGTTGTTGATCTGTCCGATCTCTTCGGCCATCCGATACGCCGACTCCGTCTCGATGTAGCCGGGACACACGGCGTTGACGCGAATCCCTTTCGGCGCCAGCTCATTCGATAACGCTTTGCTGTAGTTCGTCAACGCGGCCTTCGCTGCCGCGTAAGGGATCGAGGTTGGCAGTGGCGCGCGACGCTGGATCGACGTGACATGCACGATTGCGCCCGAACCGCGGGCGATCATTCCCGGGATGATCGCCCGGTCGAGCCGGACGGCCGCCAACAGGTTTGCGTCCAGAGCCGACTGCCAGTCCTCGTCGGTAAGCGCGGCAGCGCCGCCGTCGTATTGACCGGACCCGCCGACGTTGTGCACGAGAACGTCGACGCTTCCGAGCCGGTCAAGCGCCTCGGCGCCTAACGCGGAAACGCCATCGGCCGTGCTGACGTCAGCGGCGATGACGTCGTCAGACGCGCCGTCCGGAGCGGAGCGTGCCGCCACCAGGACGGTAGCGCCACCGGCCCGCAGCCGATCGGCGATGCCCTTGCCGATGCCACGCGTACCGCCTGTGATCAGCGCGGACCGGCCGAGGAACTCGTCAGCGAAAGCCATGCGACGAGTCTGGCACCCGCCACCGACACAGGCGCCTACTCGTCGGGGATGTTCTCTGGATGCAGCATCTCGGCGTAGCGAAGCTGCTCGGGAATCCCGAAACCGTCGATCAACTGTTCGGCGTACGGCCGCAGGGTGCGGCAGCGTTCATTGATGCCGCGGGTGATGGCCTTGGCGCGTTCGGTCGACAGGAACTGGTGCTCCATGAACCACGCCCTGTCGTCCTCCATCACCGACAGCGCGTATACGTCGCACACCATCTCGAGTACCTTGCGGGCTTCGTCGTCCTCGCACGAATCGATGCCCGCCACGAACGCCTCGAGGATGACCCGGTCGATGTGCGCCGATGCGGCGTGCAGCACATGGTCCTGCACCGCGTTGAACGCGTCGAATGCGCTCATCTCTTTGGACTTACCCCGTAGCCGGCGCGCCACGGTCGCGATCATGTACTCCTCACGGTCTTCGAACATCTTGACCTGGGTGCCGCGATTGAACAGGCTGCCCTCTTCCTCGTTGTCCTGCCGGGTGTCGAGGATTCGCTGCATGATCGTCTCGGCCGCAGTGCGTTTCATCACCCGCTCGCCGGCGAAGTTGGCCGCGAACCGCACCCACTCGACCGGGCTCATGCCCTTGATGTCGTCGGCGTAGGCGGTCAGCAGTTCCTTGGCCACGAGCTGGGTCAGCACATGGTTGTCACCCTCGAAGGTGGTGAACACGTCGGTATCGGCCTTCAGCGCGATGAGCCGGTTCTCCGCGAGATACCCTGCGCCCCCGCATGCTTCGCGGGCCTCCTGAATGGCGCGCGTGGCGTGCCAGGTGTTCGCTGCCTTCAGTCCGGCGGCGCGTGACTCCAGTTCCCGTTGCTCCTCGCGATCGGGGTCGTCGGCCGTCTGCAGGTCATGCGTCTTTGCGACCAGCTCATTCTGCGCGAACTGCAGCGCATAGGACCGCGCGATGAGCGGGAACAACCGCCGCTGATGCACCAGATAATCCATCAGTAGGACTTCGCTCTCGTCATCGGGTGCCTTGAACTGCCTGCGCTGCAACGCATATCGGGTCGCGATGTCCAGCGCGACCCGTGCCGCGGCCCCGGCGCTTCCGCCGACGGTGACGCGGCCGCGAATCAGCGTGCCCAGCATCGTGAAGAACCGGCGGTTTGGATTCTCGATCGGTGAGCTGTACGTACCGTCCTCGGCCACGTCGGCGTACTTGTTAAGCAGGTTCTCTCGCGGAATGCGGACATGATCGAATTGGATGCGACCGTTGTCCACACCGGGCAGCCCACCCTTGTATTGACAATCCGACGTCGTCACACCCGGCAGATCGTTGCCGTCTTCGTCGCGGATCGGCACCACGAAGCAGTGCACACCGTGACCCTGCCCGTCGGGCGTGATCAGTTGAGCGAATACCGCTGCGACGGTCGCGGTTTCGGCGGCACCGCCGATGTAGTCCTTGCGCGCGGTGCGGGTGGGGGAATCGACGACGAACTCTTGGGTTGACGCGTCGTAGGTGGCCGTGGTCTCCAGCGCCTGCACATCGCTGCCATGACCGGTCTCGGTCATCGCGAAACAGCCCAGCAGTTGCAGGCTGATGATCCGCGGCACGTACGCCTGGTGGTGGCGGTCGGTGCCGAGGTTTTCGATGGCCCCGCCGAAGAGGCCCCATTGCACGCCGGCCTTGACCATCAGAGACAGGTCGGACATCGCCAGCATCTCGATCCGCGTGACGGCCGCGCCGACGTCGCCGTTGCCGCCGTGTTCCTTCTTGAACCCGTCCTCGGCGGCACCGTGGGCCGCCATGATTTTCAACTGCTCCATCACCTTGGTGCGGGCGATCACAGTGTTCGGGGTGTAGTGCGCACGGAAGACCTCGCTCGAGAGTTCCTCCCGCATCCTGTTCTTCACGTCGCGCCAACGGCCGTCCAGCGTGTTGCGTAGATGCTCCGCAGTGGTGGTCATGACCCGACGGTAACCCGCCGTGCGGGTGCGCAAACTGTCAAGTGGCAAACCCAGGCAATCCTGAGTGAAACCCGGCAAACCAGCGGAGGTTGAATCGATGAATGACCGAGTCACAGTCGAGTCCCGCGACACCACAGCCGCGGCGGCCGCATGAGTTCGATCATCGGCACGGCGACGTCAGTGGCGGCTGGTTACGCGCTGCGACGTTCGGCGCGATGGACGGCCTCGTCAGCAACACCGCGCTGATCGCGGGTGTGGGAGCGGCGGCCGATGCGCACACGGTGGTGATCAGCGGCTTCGCCGGCCTGGCAGCCGGAGCGTTCTCGATGGCGTTGGGCGAGTTCGCATCCGTGACAACGGCCAACGAGCAGCTCGAGTCCGAGGTGCTCGTCGAGAAGCGGGCCTTCCGCCTGCATCCGCAGGCCGAGAAGGCCGAGTTGGTCGACATGCTCGTCACCATGGGCCTTACCCAGGAGACGGCATCCAAGGCCAGCGACGAAATCCACCGCGACGAGACCCGCGCGCTGAACTTCCATCTGACGCAAGAGCTCGGCGTCGATCCGGAGGAGAAGCCGTCGCCCTACGTCGCGGCCGGGTCCAGCTTCGTCATGTTCGCCATCGGTGCGATCGTTCCGCTGATCCCGTACCTGCTCGGCTTCCAGGCACTGTCGCTCGGCCTGCTGTTCGGCGGTGTTGGTCTATTGATAGCCGGGGGAGTCGCGGCGCGGTTCACCAAGAAACCGATATGGTTTGCGTCCCTGCGTCAGTTGCTGTTCGGGACTGTCGCGATCGCTGCAACGTATGTCGTCGGCCACCTCGTCGGAACGGTCATCTGACGTCAGCTGTCGCTGCCGACGGTGATCGCCGTCGCCTGTTCGGTGATCTCATCCAGCTCGGACTCCTCGACGTCGATACCGACTAGATGCTTCCGGGTGGCGAAGAGCACACCGGCGCCTGACAGCACCGCGGCAGCGCCGACCCAGAACGGCAAGTGCACGCTGATCTGCTCGCCGAGCACGCCGGCCAGCCATGGGGCCAGCGCGGCCCCGGAGAACCGCACGAAGCTGTAGGCCGCCGAGGCCACTCCGCGTTCGACCGGCGCGGCCTTCATGACGGTCTCGGTGATCAACGTGTTGTTGATGCCGATGAACAGACCCGCGACGACCACACACGTCGCCAACACGGCCCTGTTGTCGGTGCCCACCGCCATCACCGCCAGCGTCGTCGTCATCGCGAGCAGGTTGACCAACAGCGTCCGCACGGTGCCGAAGCGGTGCTGCAGCCGGGGCGCGACGACCACAGAGGTAAATGCCAGCGCCAGTCCCCAGCCGAAGAAGATCAGCCCGATCTGATGGGCGCTCATGTCGAGCGGGAACGGAGTGAACGCCAATAAAGTGAAGAAGCCAAAGTTGTACAGCAGCGCGGTGATTGCGACACCGAGGAGGCCGCGGTGGCGCAGCGCGCGGAACGGGTCGGCCAGCGTGGTGGCGTGCTCGGCGCGCGGTGTGGACGGCAGCAACAACGCGGTGACGATGAGCGCGAACGCCATCAACGCCGACACTCCGAAGAACGGGCCCCGCCACGAGATCGAACCTAGGACGCCGCCGACTAGCGGACCGACCGCGATGCCAAGACCAAGCGCCGCCTCATAGAGAATGATCGCCTGGGCCACCGATCCGCGCGCGGAGCTGACGATGGTGGCCAGCGCTGTGGCGATGAACAATGCGTTGCCGAGGCCCCAGAGTGCCCGCCAGCCAACGATTTCGGCCACCGTGTCGGACATGCCGGCCAGGCCAGCACCGGCGAAGATGATCACCAGGCCGAACAGCAGCGTGCGTTTGGGGCCGATCCGGCTGGCCACCACACCGGTGATGAGCATGGCCACGCCCATCACCGCCATGTAGCTGGTGAACAAGAGCGACACCTGCGATGGGGACGCGTTCAGATTGTCGGCGATCGGTTTGAGAATGGGGTCGACGAGACCGATACCCATGAAAGCGACGACAGACGCGAAGGCAACGGCCCAAACGGCCTTGGGTTGGCGCCACATACGGTGCGGCTACTCCTTTTGTTGTTACTTGATGGGGGTGGGGGCGGCCGCATCCGCGAGAAGTCGGCGCAGCACACGCACCGCGTCGCTGAGCGCTTCACGGTCCGCGGCATCCAACCGCTCCAGATACGGGTCGATGGCCGCACCACGGTCGACACGCACTTGCCGCAGGGTGTCGACGCCTTTCGGGGTGATGCGGATCAGCACCGCCCGCGCATCATCGGGGTCGACGGTGCGCGATACCAGGCCCGCGTCTTCGAGCCGGCGGACCTGGGTGGTCATGGTCGGCTGCGAGCAGTGGTCGAGCGCGGCCAGGTCGGATATCCGGGCCGCGCCTTGATCTTCGATCGTGGACAGCAGCCGCGCCTGGGCATATCCCAGCGGCATGCGGACCCGTTGCGTGGCCAGTCGATTGATCCGGGCCACCACGGACAGCAGATCGGCTCCGAGCGTTGGGGTCATGATGACATGATTACATAGGTTTGCTATGCGTTTCAAATGCCCTGCCCAACGTTGCTGCTCACAGCGTGGTGGGGAGGGCTCTTACGCGGCGACTGGCAGAATCGTGCAATGACCGCGACCGAGCCGAGCGCCGCCCGACGCGCCGGCTCGCTTCATCCGGTCGAACTCGCACAAGCCTCGGTGATGGCGGCGTTGTGCGCGGCCACGGCGATTGTCGCCGTCGTCGTCCCGTTCGCCGCCGGGGTGTCGTTGCTGGGCACCGTGCCGATGGGGCTGCTCGCCTACCGGTACCGGCTTCGGGTGCTGATCGCCGCGACCATCGCCGGCGCCGTGATCGCTTTTCTGATCGCCGGGATGGGCGGATTCATGACCGTCGTCAACTGCGCCTACATCGGGGGGTTGACCGGCATCGTCAAGCGGCGCGGCCGCGGCATCGTGACGGTGTTCGGCGCGGCGCTCGTCGCCGGGGCGCTGTTGGGCGCCGTCACGGTAGCGGCGCTGGCGATCCTGGCGCGGCTTCGCCACCTGATGTTCGATTCCGTGACCGCCAACATCAACGGGCTCGCCGCGGTGATCGCCCGCATTCCCAACATGGAGCCCGCCGGCGAGCGGCTCAAGCACGACTTCGCCACCGCGCTGCATTACTGGCCGTACCTGTTCTTCGGCATGTCGGTGCTGTCCATCGTCATGGTCACGTTCATCGGCTGGTGGGCGCTGTCGCGGGTGATGAGCCGCCTCCTTGGGATTCCCGACGTCCACAAGCTCGAATCATCGGCCGACGCCGGACCGGTCGCCCCCGTGCCAGCCCGGCTGCACGACGTTCGGTTCCGCTACCCCACGGCCGACCACGACGCCCTCGGCCCGGTGTCGGTGAACGTGGAGCCCGGCGAGCACCTAGCCGTGACCGGCGCAAACGGCTCGGGCAAGACGACGCTGATGCTGATGCTCGCAGGCCGCGAACCCAGCTCGGGGACCATCGAGCGCCCCGGCGCAGTCGGGCTCGGCAGGCTCGGCGGCACCGCGGTGATCATGCAGCATCCGGAAAGTCAGGTGCTGGGCACCCGCGTCGCCGACGACGTGGTGTGGGGCCTGCCGACCGGCGAGACAACCGACGTGCACCAACTGCTCACCGAGGTCGGCCTTGACGGGCTCGCCGAGCGTGACACCGGCGGCCTGTCCGGCGGGGAGCTGCAGCGCCTCGCGGTGGCGGCGGCGCTGGCGCGCGAGCCGTCGCTGCTGATCGCCGATGAGGTCACCAGCATGGTCGACCAGGACGGGCGCGACGCGCTGATGTCGGTGCTGTCCGGGTTGACACAGCACCACCGCATGTCACTGGTCCACATCACCCACTACAACAGTGAGGCCGACGCCGCCGACCGCGTGATCAACCTGACCGGAAACGGCGGTGCCGCCGACAACACCGAGATGGTGGAGACGGCTGCAGCGCCTGCCGCCACGGTGCCGACGGCGCACCACTCCGATGCGCCCGTGTTCGAACTCAACGGTGTCGGACATGAATACGCCAGCGGAACACCGTGGGCGACAACGGCTCTGCGCGACATCAACTTCGCCGTCCACGAGGGCGACGGTCTGCTGATTCACGGTCTTAACGGCTCGGGCAAATCGACGTTGGCGTGGATCATGGCGGGCCTGACGGTGCCGACCGTCGGCAGCTGTCTGCTCGACGGTAAGCCGGTCTCTGATCAAGTTGGTGGGGTCGCGATCTCGTTCCAGGCGGCCAGGCTGCAGCTGATGCGCAGCCGCGTCGACCTGGAAGTGGCCTCGGCGGCTGGGTTTTCGCACCGTGACCACGGCCGCGTGGTGGACGCATTGGCCACCGTGGGACTGGACTCAGCACTGGCGAAGCGGCGCATCGACCAGCTCAGCGGGGGCCAGATGCGCCGCGTCGTGCTGGCAGGGCTGCTGGCTCGCTCACCGCGCGCGCTCATCCTCGATGAGCCGTTGGCCGGCCTCGACGCGGCGAGCCAGCGCGGCCTGCTGCGGCTGCTGGAAGACCTGCGTCGCACCGCGGGGCTGACCGTTGTCGTTATCTCCCACGACTTTTCGGGCCTGGAGGACCTGTGCCCGCGCACGCTGAACTTGCACGACGGCGAGTTGGCGGCGACGCCTACGGCGGCGGGAGGCATGTCATGACGGCGCCCGCGGCCACCCGACAGCGCACGCCTGTGGTGCTGTTGCGTCCGGTACCGGGCGACAGCGTCATCCACCGACTGTGGGCCGGAACGAAACTCATCGCCGTGGCGGGCATCGGGGTGCTGTTGACGTTCTACCCGGGCTGGGTGCCGATCGGCTTGGTGGCCGCTTTGATACTGACGACTGCGCGCCTGGCGCATATTCAGCGGGGGGCGCTGCCGTCGATTCCGCGCTGGCTGTGGATATTGCTCTTCCTCGGCGGTGCCACCGCGACATTCGCGGGCGGCAGCCCGGTCATCGATTTGGGCTCAGTGGAACTCGCACTGGGTGGGCTGCTCGCCTTCCTACGCATCACCGCGGTGTCGATCGTGTTGCTCGGACTCGGCGCGATGGTCTCGTGGACCACCAACGTCGCCGAAATCGCTCCCGCGGTGGCCACATTGGGCCGGCCGCTTCGGCCGCTGCGGATACCGGTCGACGACTGGTCAGTGGCGCTGGCCTTGGCGTTGCGGGCATTCCCGATGCTGGTCGACGAGTTCCGTGTGCTCTACGCGGCGCGTCGACTGCGACCCAAACTGGTACCCACCACTCGGCGGGCGCGCCGCCGGCGGTGGGCGCTGGAGGTCGTCGACTTGCTCGCCGCGGGCATCACCGTCGCTCTGCGCCGGGCCGACGAAATGGGCGATGCCATCACCGCCCGCGGGGGCGCCGGTCAAATCTCGGCGGCGCCGTCACGGCCGAAACGGGCCGACTGGGTGGCGCTTTCGATCGTGGTCCTGGTGTGTGCCGTCGCGCTGGCCCTGGAACTGACGGTGCTGGGCACCTTTTAGCGCGCTGACTCTGCCCGTCTTATTTAGATGGCGGATGCTTCAGTCTCACATCCATGGTGGAACTTGCCTACAGTACCGGCGAAACCCGCGGGTGCCTGCTCTGTGTCAACATTCCCCGCCGCCACCACAGCCGCCGCCGTCGCCACAGCCTCCGTCACCGCCGCCGTACTCGCCGAACCCGCTATGACCGTCGCTGTAGTAGACGCCCGCGGCGCCCGCCGTTCCGGCCGCCCAGACCTTGCGGCGCCTTTTGGCACGCCGCAGACGACGGTAATCCCCGACGAGCTCGCGTTCCGGGGCGTTGTGCACGGCGCGCTGAACAAGGGCGGCGAGATCATCGGCCCCAACGACCGGGCGTGGGGCGTCCGCGGCGTCGCTACCGCCACCCAGCGAAGTCTGGCTCCGTCGAAGGTCCGGGGGCTCGCGCCGGTAACGGTCCTCCGGGGTCTCGTCACGTTGACGGCGAACCCGACTGCGCCGCATCTCGTCACGTTGACGGCGGAGCCGATTGCGCTGCACCCGCATGACCACCGAGGTGACCACCAGAATGATCACCAGCCAGTGACCGACCGCGACAGCCGCGGTGCTCATGCAGCAAAGGCTACGCCGGTCTGCCCCCGCCGGATATGCCAA
>Ga0207689_10003323_pt1 | contig 14721 bp, 12 predicted proteins | sample KBSMisM52_FD_184312 | JGI IMG/M metagenome (GOLD analysis project Ga0207689, IMG submission 184312) | Miscanthus rhizosphere microbial communities from Kellogg Biological Station, Michigan, USA - KBS Miscanthus M5-2 (SPAdes) (version 2) | ecosystem: Host-associated > Plants > Roots >... | reverse complement strand
TTTTGCATTATCTCAATTATTGAATCCACTTCATAGTGAAGCTGTTTAAACCAAAGCTCATACGTTTGATGAATGATGATAAACAACATTTCGTCGTGCGCCTGCGTATTGTTCTTGTTACTTTCAGGAAATTGCGCGTTAAGAATTTTATCCAGTTGCAGGTAATTGCTATAGTGAACTTCGTCAGCCATATACATTCATAGATTTACTGCTGTTTGAATTTAGGATTTTTTGAATTGCCTGCAATGATCTGTGACACGCGAAAGAAGAGTTGCGGAATAATGAAAATAATCAGACCGGGATGGTTCAGTCTATTTTCATCAGAATTATCCTTCAGACTCAATTTTTTTTATAAACTCATAACCTATGTCGTTCCGGTAATACATACCATCGTAGTGAATATAACTCAGCATATCAAGCGATGTATTTACAGCTTCCTCAATGTTATCGCCATAAGAAGTAATACAAAGTACGCGGCCGCCGTTCGTTACAACACTCCCGTCTTTTTCCTTCGTTCCCGCATGGAACAATAATGACTCCTTTCCAAATTTTTCGTCCAGGCCATGTATAGCTAATCCTTTTTCATACGCCAGCGGGTATCCTTTGCTTACCGCCATCACGGTCACAGCCGATCGTTCATCCACGCGAACAGTGACTTTATCCAACTCGCCGTTAAACGCTGCAACGAATAAACCGACAATATCATTTTCAAGTCTTGGTATTACCACTTCTGTTTCGGGATCGCCCATGCGGCAATTATATTCAATAACATAAGGATCGCCATTCACACTGATGAGTCCAAAAAACACGAATCCTTTATAATCTATATTCTCTTTGTGCAAACCGTTTATTGTTGGTTTGACTACACGCTCTTCTACTTTATGCATGAAACCCGGCGTAGCAAAAGGTACAGGACTTACGGCACCCATACCGCCGGTGTTTAAGCCAGTATCGCCAATGCCTATGCGCTTATAATCTTTTGCTTCGGGCAGCAAGACATAATGCTTTCCGTCTGTAAGCGCAAACACACTCAATTCAATTCCTTCCAGGAATTCTTCCACCACGACTTTCTTACTTGCGTCGCCAAATTTGGATTGCTGGATCATGAGTTCAAACTCCGCAATCGCTTCCACATGATTATAACAAATCACAACACCTTTTCCCGCAGCTAATCCGTCTGCCTTGAGCACAATGGGTATTGAATGATCCTGTAAATACTTTACGCCCTCTTCATAATTTTCGGATGTGAATTCACGGTAGGCGGCAGTGGGTATATTATGCCGCATCATGAATTCTTTTGCAAAAGCCTTACTTCCCTCCAGCAGGGCGCCATGTTTTGATGGACCGACGAAATAGATATGTTTTAGTTCTTCGTTGTTTTTGAAAAAATCACATATACCATTTACCAACGGCTCTTCGGGGCCAACAACGACCATTTCAATTTTTTCATTGATGCAAAAGCCGGCGATTGCATTGAAGTCAGCGATGTCGAGTGGTACATTAATGCCGAGCTGAGCAGTGCCCGGGTTGCCAGGAGCTATATAAAGAGGATTCGTCCACACACTTTGATTGATTTTCCAGGCCAAAGCATGCTCCCTGCCACCAGAGCCTAACAAAAGGATACGCATGATTTATACAGTTGGTTATAATTACCGGTGCGAATATCGCGACAATTGCAAAACGAGCCGTTAAATATTTTAATAATTAAAAATACGTTTGATTATCCGTTATTTGGCTTGCAAGTCGGTATTTACATAACTCTTTTCAGGAAGTTTTCGTGAAACAAAAATGTAAATAATAAAAAACACGGCAAGCACTTTAAGAAAAAACCAATAATAAGCCGCTCCGCCAAGACCGCTGAAGATTCCACCGGAGGCGATGCTGCCATTTAGTATAGTAACGAAGTAATTGCCCAGGGATATACCAAGCAGGTATAATGCACTCATTGTACTTTTCATTGTAGCCGGTGAATGCGTATATGCGTACTCAAGACAGGTAATAGACACTAATATTTCCGACATGGATAAAATAATGTAAGCAAGTATCTGCCACCATACCGATGGATGACCACCTTTATCAACAGATTCCTGGACAGTTGCGATAATTACAAAACAGATTCCTATCAGAAACAATCCTGCACCGATTTTACGGAGCGGCGTTGGCTTTAAACCGATCTTTTCGAAAAATGGAAATATAAAATAGGTGAAGATGGGCGTAAGACTTACTAAAAAAAGCGGGTTGACAAAATTTACCTGTTGCGGCAGGAAGGAAATTCCAAAAGCAACATGTAAATCTAATTTCGTTGCCTGCAAAATCCATTCGGAAAGATTTTGATCCCATAATGCCCAATAAACAGGCGTAAACGCAAATACCGCCATTATCCGGTAAACCGCCTTCACACCGTCAATCGCTTTTTCGGAATACTTTTCACCTACAGCCTGCCATACAGTCTGACCTTTTTTCCTGGAAAACAATTTTTGAAAAGCATAGGAAGTAATGCTTACAAAGTTTTCCCGTTTTGCTCCGGATGGTGGCACCCGCACATACTTTTTTCTTCCCAGCCAGAATACAATAGTGGCAATAACCATCAGCAATCCAGGTATGGCAAAAGCAACCTGTGGCCCCCATTTTTCATAAAAAATCGGGATAAGCAATGGCGATAAAGTTCCGCCTGTATTGATGGCCACATAAAACCAACCATACATTTTCGATAATAAATGTTGATTGGTCTTATCAAACTGATCGCCGACATTGGCAGAAACGCATGATTTGATTCCGCCTGCGGCACTGGCAACCACTACAAGGCCCACGATAAACATCGAGAGATTGTGCGTAGACGAAGCAAGTATTAACGTGCCGATAGTATAAAAGATGGATACATACAAAATCACTTTATACTTTCCGAAAAACCAATCCGCCGCTATACCACCGAGCATAGGCATAAAATAAGCAAGCGTTACAAACATGTGTGACAACTCATTTGCCTTTGCATCGGCAACTGTATTTAATAATGGATTGGCGGCAGGATTAAAAAAATAAGCAACCAGGAATACAGTTAATATAGAACGCAAGCCATAAAAACTAAAACGCTCCGCTATTTCATTTCCCATGATATACGGGATCGCTTTCGGGAATTTCCCTTTTGGTTGTTGTTGATTAGCCATAACCTGTTTAGTGCATTAAAGATAAAAGAAAAAATGTGCCTTGTCGGGTGATAGTCATTTTTTCCTATCTTACTTATTAATCAAAATAACTGTTATGGCAGAACAAAGCAACTTCAAACCGTTTGTATCGCCGGAAACGAATATGAAAGAATTTACCGTCAAGGCCATCGTGATGGGTAGTATTTTCGGGATACTTTTCGGCGCAGCTACAGTATATCTTGCTTTAAAGGCGGGCCTTACAGTTAGCGCATCCATACCCATCGCCGTATTGGCTATAACGTTGGGGCGCAAACTTTTTAAAACAACTATTCTTGAAAATAATATCATTCAAACAACCGGTTCTGCAGGTGAAAGTATAGCCGCAGGTGTTGTATTTACATTGCCCGGGTTTTTATTTCTGTCATCTGCTGAAAGCGCAAAATTTTTTGATTATATCGTCATTTTCATTCTTGCCATTTTTGGCGGTATGCTGGGCACATTAATGATGATACCGCTGCGGCGCTCACTGATTGTCAAAGAACATGCAACATTACCTTACCCGGAAGGCACTGCCTGTGCATCGGTTTTGAAAGCCGGTGAAAAGGGAGGAGAATTTGCAAAAACTGCTTTCCAGGGTTTGGGCTTTGCATTTGCATACGCTTTGCTGCAACGATTGTTTAAAGTTATTGCTGAAACGCCCTTGTACGATACGGTACAACATAAAGTAATCAACCGGTTTTATCCATCGGCACAGGTGTCTGCGGATATAACGCCGGAGTACCTTGGCGTTGGTTATATTATCGGTATTCGCATCGCAGGTGTATTGGTTGCGGGTAGTGTTTTAAGCTGGCTTGTATTCAATCCATTGTTAGCATCATTGGTTGACCCGGTAAATGTGGCTTTGCAGCAGGTTAAATTAGGTTTTATCAATGATATAAACACGCCTGGGGGATATGGCGGATGGAATCCTGTCACAAAAACTTTTGCTGATCCTGCTTCGGCAATTTACCGGGCTTATATCCGGCAAATTGGTGCAGGTGCCGTTGCGATGGGTGGCTTTATTACATTAATTAAAACCATTCCAACCATCATTTCTTCTTTTAAAGAAAGTGTAAAAGCAGTTAAAGAAAAAGGCAATGAAGGAAGACTTCGTACAGAAAGGGATCTGAGTATTAAAGTTGTGCTGTTTGGCAGTATTGCCTTAATACTGCTTATTGCGTTATTACCAGTGATACCGGGTGATAATTTTTTCAATAAATTCCTTATAGGCATTCTTATTGTTGTGTTCGGCGCCTTCTTTGTCACGGTTTCTTCGCGGATCGTTGGTCTTATCGGTACAACCAACAATCCTATTTCGGGTATGACTATCGCTACGGTAATGAGTACCTGTTTATTGTTTGTTGCATTTGGATGGAGTGGTAAATTTTATGAACCGATGGCGCTTGTTGTCGGCGGTATGGTATGTATAGCTTCGGCAAATGCAGGAGCAACTTCACAAGATTTAAAAACCGGGTACATCGTCGGCGCTACCCCGCGCTATCAGCAATTAGCTTTATTTATCGGTGCTATTGTTTCCTCTATAGCCATTGGATTCACTGTAAAAACATTAGACATACCCACAGCCGATCTTGCAGCACAGGGAATTAAACATGCAATCGGCAGCCAGTTCAATGCACCGCAGGCAACATTAATGGCTACGTTAATTAAAGGAATATTGTCCTTTAACCTCGATTGGAATTTCGTACTGGCAGGGGCTGCACTTGCATTGGTGGTTGAACTTTGTGGTGTTAAAGCATTGAGCTTTGCAATCGGTGTTTATCTGCCCTTATCTACTACGCTTCCCATTTTTATCGGTGGTGCGATAAAAGCGATGGTGGATAAAGTAAAAAAGAGAAGAGGTGATGTGTCAAAAGAAGGAGAGGAGGATTTGGAAAAAGGCAATCTATTTGCAACTGGGCTTGTAGCAGGGGGAGCTTTGCTTGGAGTAATCTTTGCTTTTCTGAATATCCCGGTAAAAGTTGCAGATGGAATGAAAAAGTTAAGCGTTGAACATTCGTTGGTAAATGCACTCGGACAAAACGGGTTTTACTTTTTGGGTGTATTGTTCTTTGCGCTTATGGCTTATGCCTTATATCGAACCGGTACAAAAAAGGAAGTTCATGTTTAAATAATAAGGCCGGCATTATTTTGCCGGCCTTACATTTATAATAGCAGAGTACGGATCAAATAAAATCAAGATAACTATATTTCTTTCCCAATATTGTTGCATCATCTGCACCAAGCCATTTATTCAATACAGAAGCATACACATTCTTAAAGTCAATTTTATATTTCAAATCACCTTCGTCGAGGTCATGCAGATCAGGCATAGCGTTCAGTATTCCTTTTTTCTTTAGCCCGCCGCTTATTAAAAACATATTGTTGGCCGTACCGTGATCGGTACCACCGCTTGCATTCTGTTCTACTCTCCGGCCAAATTCAGAAAATGTAAACAACAACACATCATCGAAACGACTGTTGTCTTTTAAGTCTTTTACAAACACGGCGATGGCATCATTCATTTCTGTAAACAATCTTTTTTGTTGCGCATCCTGGTTAACATGCGTATCAAAACTGCCATGCGATAAATAATACAGCTTCGTATTGATATCAGAAAAAATCAACGATGCAATCGTTCTCAGGTTTTGGCCGATTTCTGTTTTTGGATATAGCGCTGTTGAAGGATGAAATTTACTTTGCTCAAAAATATAATTTGCAGACGATAAGGTTTCCGCCATTGTTTTATATAAATAATCAACAGTTTCTTCTCCGCCATCTTGATGTTGCTTCAGTACATCTTTAAAGAATCGCTCATTGCTCGTGCCGAATAAACGCTTCGGGTCCTTCATGGCAATGGCATTCGATGCGTTTCCTTTCAGGGCAAGACTAAGTACATCATCTATTTCCAGCGCATACGTTGGCTTATCGCACGCCTTACATTGAGCGTCGAGATAGCGTCCTATCCAGCCTGTCGTCACATACTCGTTACTATTACTTGCCGTTTGCCATATATCCATGCTGCGGAAATGTGAACGATCAGGGTTAGGATAACCGACCGAGTTTAAAATGCCAAGGCCACCATTATCGTATAAATCTTTGAATGCAGTAAGCGATGGGTGCAAACCTGTCTCTTCAGTTAACAAAAGACTTGCCGGCTTATCTATTCCAAGCCTTGGCCTTGAGCGATAATAAATATCGTTGCGCACAGGTATCACCGTATTTAATCCATCATTACCGCCGCTTAATTGTAAAATCACTACAACTTTATTCCCTGCCGGTACAACTTTGCCGGTTTCCAAAGCTTTTAAAAACTTTGGCACCAATAAAGATGCTGTTGCAAATGAGCCAAGTTGTAAAAATTCTTTTCGTTTGATCAACATGAATATTGATTTTCGATTTGAGATTTGGAATTGACGCAAATCGTAAACCGTCAATTCCAAATATGCAATCAGCAAAGCTGGTACTCCGGTGTACTCATCATTTGTATCGTAACTGATTTAATAAAATTTTCCCTGCTGCTGTTATCAGCGTATCCGTTTATTATATCATTATCCACGCTCTTCTTTGGTTGCAATAACGCAGCGGCAATTTTATTTAACAACTCCGCTTTAGTAAAATTCTCAAAATTTTTGAGGTAGCTGTTCCAGCTTATTGCTGCATTGATTGGTTTGCCGGCCTTACCTGATTGCCTACGATTAAATTTCATTCCGCCTGCATTGTCGCCGTCGTTACTATAACCCATCATTTGGTCATCATCATCTTTAGGTTTTACATTCATTTCGTCGGTATCATTGATCAACTGCGGAAAACGCATCCGCATCATCAGCGTCGAACTATCGATCCATGTTTTACCACCGGGCCATCCCGCCACGTTGGGCGGATAAAAAAGCAACTGGCCCAATACCCGTTGTATGAGCAATAAAGCCTGTTCGTTTTCAATCTTCATCGGCAGCATGCGCTGCATGCCAACGATCAGCTCAATGGGAGATTTGATCCGGTTGCCGATATTCTTCTCTTCATAAAACCAGTCGCTGGTAAATATATCTTCCAGCAAAGCATAAATATTATAATCAGTTTTATAAAACCTGTCTGCAAGCCAACCAATCTTCTCCGTATCCGGCTGATCATTTACAAAAAAACGGTACACTTTTTTTGTAATGAACCATGCCGTTTGCCGTTGTTCCAATAAAATGTCCAGCACATCTTCGCCTTCGAGGTTTCCACTTTTCCCAAGAAATGTCTTTCGGTCATAATCATGTTGTAATTTTCTGAAAATAAAATCGCCACCCATTGTTGCACCCCAACCGGTGAATGCTCTGGCTGCTTCTTTTATATCTTCTTCTGTATAATTACCGCGGCCCATGGTAAACAATTCCATTACTTCCCGTGCGAAATTTTCATTGGGATGATCTTTTTTATTCTGATTATTATTTAAAAAATTCAACATGGCCGCACTCATAGATACTTCGCGCAACAGATCGCGGAAACTGCCCAGTGCATTACGTCGTATCACATCCAATAAGCCCTGTTGAAAAAATATATTCAGGTTGCGGCAGGCGAAATGTCCATGCCAGAAGAAAGCCATCTTTTCACGAAGCTGAGCATTGCTATTTACCATTTCATTTATCCAATACAGGTTCAGGTTCTTTATACTTTCCCGGCTTCTTTTTTGTAGATCCTTCTTTTCTTCCTTCGACATTTCATTTCGTTTTCTCCCTTCTTCTTTTATTCCCATCATCAAACCCTGCAGGTAATTATCTGCAACATTTATATATTCCGGCTTTTTGGTTGATTCCTTTTGTAAAGCTTTGAATAAAAGCGAAGGCGAAATTTTGTCGAGGTCGTTTAGCTGTTCGGCTGCAGGTCCAAATGCAGCCCGCCACATTAAATGATGGTTTTTTTGACGGTTAGTCAAACCCATGCAAACACAATTTTTCTTCAGACCTTTTAAACGGGAAGAAGTTTAACTACGAAACAATGTCTTCATCTATTAATCCCCGGTTTTCAGCCTGAGAAAAATCGTTTTTAATGTTTCATTTTCGGCTGTTCCGTTTTTATTGAACCCGGGAGCCTGCTTTATGTAGCTGATGCGCCTGTCAAGATCAGGATGATCACTCATCCATTCTGAAATTTGCGGACCTCCCTGGCGCTTCAGCATGTCAAATAATTTTACAAAACCGTTCGCATCTATCTGGCGGTCACCAAGAATTTTCAGACCACCGAGATCTGCTTCCTTTTCAAGCCTTCGTCCATAAGAAAGACTTTTAAGATTATCGGCATTGCGAATAATAACATTGCTTACCGCACCGGTATTACCGGTTATAACGGAAAGGAATACCGAGTTACCCATCTGCCTGAACAAAGATTTGGTTGTATGCCGGTTTTGCACATGCGTAAATTCATGGCTTAGTAATGCAGCCAGTTCGCTATAATCATCTATGCCGGCAAGAATTCTATCATACACAACAATATTGCCACCGGGCAGGGCGAAGGCGTTCACAACATCATCGTTCACCACTGTTATGTGTATTGCATACGGTGTTGAAATATTCAGTTCTTTAAAAAACTGGTTGATATACTTCGTTTTTGTTTCATCAATTTTATAGTCAATGCTCATGGCGTCGTACATTTTTTGTCCAAGGTTTTCTTCGTACGATACAGGTACCTTTTCCGCAAGCCTCACCGCGAGATAAGGAACTACCCAAATGTAAACAGCAAGCAATACTATAAAAATGACAATCAACACACGGAGCAGGGGTGATACCTGCATCAATGTTTTCAGGAAAACCTTCTTTTTCAGTTTTGTTGTGTATTCCTCAATTTGCAATGCAAATTCACTTGAATCCGTTTCAATGATCTGCTCGGGATAACCTTTATAGCGAATTACTGTTTTTCCGTTTTGCCTGAAATTTTCTTTGATGATTTCATCATAGTACCAATATACTTCCCGGCCATTGTTATTTTCATCATTAAACTTTATGCTCAGCTTGTCTTTTAAAAATATAAAGGTGGCTGCATGTTCTGCGCCACCCTTAACAAAATATGTCCCTTTGTAAGTATTCATTACTGCAAATATCTGCAATGCTGCCGATTTCCTTTATCCCGGCAGAAGCCTGAAACCAAGATAAACGTTGTTCAAAAACGTATTCGTTAAACTGGTACCAAAATTAAACGTCTTTGTTTTGTACGGCAGGCTATCCGGGCCAAGTTTATCGCCTTTTTCATTGGAATAATACACATTTATTATTTGACTGAATCCGGTTTCAAGGTGAAGCTTTTTAGAAATGGCATAAGATATACCCGGATCGGCTGCAAGTATGATAGATGTGCGTTTATAATTGTTAAATGCTGTCAAAGGCGAATTATCAGTTTTATCATAACGTCCGCTTAAATCTCCTTCTAAAAAAATATAAAATCCTTTACCGATAGACTTGTATTTTCTTAAGAATACTCCCGCTCCGTAACCGTTTACTGCCTGCGTACCGGTAGACACAGGAAGATTTTGCTTAAACTTCGTATAAGAATAAAAAAGATTGACTCCAAAAATGAGATTTTCCTTAATCCCTTTTCCGATAACAGGAGAAACATTAAAACTTGTCTGGTCATATTTTGTATTACCGGACTCAGTATGGCTCTGAGAACTATACAATCCAATATTACCGCCGAGAAACAATGAACCTTTTGATATTTGTGCTTGTAAAAAAGAAGCAGAAAACAAAAAGCAGGATAATGCGGGAATGGAGATTTTTTTCATAACGCTGATTTAGGTGAATGGTTAATATATCAGCGCAAATCTGTAATAGAAAAGGGAGCAATCAATATCGATTACTCCCTTTAACGAACAATTATCTTAACTGAAATAAAAATTTCAAATGCTGTGCAGCATTTTATATTGTAATCTATTTCTTGGCGCCGGCCATTACAAATGCTGTTACCTGTGCTGATTCGGTGTCATCCAGCTTTGCCTTTGGTATCATCGATTTCAAAATACCGGTCCAACGATCAGCTGTATAATTTTCTACAACTTTAGCAGCGTGGCATTTTGTACACTTGGTCGCATACACACTTTTACCCGCTTCAACCATAGCAGGATCAGTTGACACTGCTGCGGTTACTGAATCAGTACTGGCAGGAACAGCCGTTGTCGGATTCGCTTTTTTATGACAGGCTGCAGCGATAAAGATGATTAAAACGGATAAAATGAGGACTTTCTTCATATTGTTGGTTTTTAAAAAATAAATCTACTATTTTATTTCTTACGAAATCAATGTTCCACCAATGTATTTTTCGAGTATTGATGGTAATTTAATACTATCGGTTGTTTGGTTATTTTCCAAAAGCGCCGCTACAATTCTTGGTAACGCCATTGAACTTCCGTTTAACGTATGAACCAGTTGCGGTTTTCCCTTTTCATCTTTGAAACGGATCTTCATCCGGTTTGTCTGAAACGTTTCGAAATTACTCACTGAACTCACTTCGAGCCAACGTTCCTGTGCTGCACTATACACTTCAAAATCATAAGTGAGTGCTGAAGCAAACCCCATATCTCCGCCACAAAGTTTGAGTATACGGTAAGGAAGTTCCAGGGTATTTAATAATTTTTCAACGTGACTCACCATTTCATCCAGCACATCATAACTTTTTTCGGGACGTACGATCTGCACGATCTCTACTTTTTCAAATTGATGCACCCTGTTTAATCCACGCACATCTTTGCCAAAACTTCCTGCTTCTCTTCTGAAACAAGGAGAATAAGCGGTCATCTTTATCGGCAAATCTGTTTCTTTCAAAATTTCATCACGGAAAACATTGGTCAACGGCACTTCTGATGTTGGGATCATGTAAAATTTATCTTCGGGCATATAATACATCTGCCCTTCCTTATCCGGCAACTGTCCCGTACCGTAAGCTGTCGCTTCATTCACCATAAATGGTGGAAGATATTCCGTATAGCCGGCAGCTGTGTTGAAATCAAGAAAGTATTGTATCAATCCACGCTGCAATCTCGCGCCTTTGCCTTTGTACAACGGAAAACCGCTTCCGGTAATCTTTGCGCCGGTTTCAAAATCTATGATGTCATATTTTTTGATCAGGTCCCAATGTGGCACTGATCCTGCCGGTAATACAGGTTTTTTGCCTCCTTCGCGAATAACCACATTATCCGCAGGCGTTTTACCAACCGGTACTCTATCAGATGGCAGATTCGGCAGTAACACGAGCGTATCGTGCAATTGCTTTTCAATTGCAGTCAACTTATCCGAAATAGGTTGCAATGAATTTTTAAGGGCAGATACTTCCTGCTTTTTTGTTTCAGCTTCTTCTTTCTGCCCTTTCCCCATCAGCTGTCCGATCTCCTTTGATGCGCTGTTTACTTTCGATTGCGTCGTATCAAACTCTAACTGTAATTTCTTTCGCTGATCATCCAACGACAGAATGGTATCAACCAGGCTCGTGTCTTTAAAGTGCTTAACAACCAATCTTTCTTTTACCCAATCCGGGTTTTGCCGTATTACCTGCAACTGCAGCATCTGCGTAAAATTTTGCGCAAAGGTAGTTTTTGAATAGCAGACAGGCAACGGTTATGTTATAACCAGCATCTTAATATCACTTACGACTCTTTCAGTGACGTTCATCTTATCAATTTGACAGTTTACGTTACTGAGAGTGCCTGTATTTCTTTAAATTTTTAAATTAGGAAAATAAAAACCAAACGCCATGATAGATCATTCAATGGTTACGACCAATATAGAATTAAACGGGTACAAAGTTGTAAAGTCGCTTGGACTTGTTCGCGGAATCACCGTTCGTTCAAGAAGCCTGCTCGGCAATATTGCCGGTGGTCTTCAAACGCTATTCGGAGGACAGATTTCTATTTATGCTGAACTCTGTGAAAAAACAAGAGAAGAAGCATATCAACTATTGCTGCAACATGCATCAGAGCGTGGGGCCAATGCGATCATCTGTATGCGTTATGATGCCAATGAAGTAATCAGCGGTGTAACGGAAGTATTGGCCTATGGTACTGCGGTAGTTGTGGAGAAAGTTTAATCCATAACTTTCATCGGTTTTCTCATAGTATCTTTGCAGCTATGTTTACAACAGATGATTTGCAGCAGCGGTGGTGGAACCTGGAAGCAAGGCTGGTAGAACGTTTTGGTAAAAAGCCTGACCTGGAAACAATTTTATTCTTAGTCGGCATACAGGAAACAGGCTTTATAAAAGAAAAGATTACCAAAGAACAAAAACAGGATATGATGCATGTCGCTATATGCAGCGTACTTGCTCCCAGTGGTTATTATGAGTTTGAAGGAAAAGATGAAGATGGATGGCCGCATTTTAGGCAGTTGAAGCCTATGCCCGAAATGAATACGATAGAGCAGGAGAATTTTTTAAAGGATCATATACTGTTGTATTTTCAGAATAACGAGGTTGATGAAAAGCCATAGGGTATAAGCTGGAAGTTGTTCATAACATACTTCTTAAATCCTAAAGCCGACTGCTATACCAAATCCCACTTCTTCCTGTACTCCCTGTGCAAATAATCATTTGCCTCGCGGTCATGCACAAACTTTTCTTTGTCGCTGTTCCACTCCAATTTCCTTTTCAACCGATAGGAAATCATACCAAGATGCATAGGTAAGGTCATCTTCCTGGCATATTCAAGATTCGATTCCGGTTGTGTTCTCGTTTTTACTGCATTCACAAAATTCTGCTGATGACCGGGTGACCGCTGAATGCTTACCGGCACTTCCGTTACATCGCTTAGCTTTTGACCATTAATCGTTATCTCTTTTGTTTCGTAATCACAAAGCAGTGTTCCTTTATCGCCCTCGAACCATGCACCGATGCCACGATCAGCGGCGCCGGGAACATTTGGCGGTTCGTGTGTCCAGTAAAGTTTTAAATCTTCAAATTCATAATCTACGTCAATCCATTTCGGGGCATCGCCGATGCCTTCTGTCGGTGCTTCGCCTCTTGCTTCCACCGATTTCAATCCTTTTGGATCGAGACACCAGAATACGATATCCGCAATATGACACCAGAAATCGGCAAACACACCACCTGAATAATCTAAAAAATATCGATAAGAAAAATGACAGCGGGAAGGTATATAATCATGATACGGCGCAGGCCCCAGCCACATATCCCAGTCGAGCGTTGATGGCGGCGTTTGGGTTTCTCCTTGCAATACAGGAGGAAAACCTGTTTTCCAAAGCCTTACCGTATGTACCTTACCGATAGCTCCCGATTTTATAATTTCAACGACACGGTGATAGTTGTCGCCTGCATGTATCTGCGTACCCAATTGAAAGATCCGATCATGCCGCTTCAGGTTTTTCAACATCATCTGCCCTTCTTTTATATCATACGATAAAGGTTTTTCTCCGTACACATCTTTTCCCGCCTGGAAAGCTAACGTGGCTATTTGTGCATGCCAGTGATCGGGAGTGGCACAGCTGATGGCATCAATGTCTTTTCGTTCCAGCACGCGGCGAAAATCAGTATAGATCTCTGCCTTTGTGTCCGGGTGCAGTGTTTTTAATTTAGCTAATGTTGAATTCAGATGTTCTGTGTCTACGTCGCAAAGTGCAACTATATCGACTTCAGGCAATGCGGCAAACCAGTTCATATGATTATTGCCCATACCACCCAAACCAATGTGGGCTATTCGCAATTTGTCGCTCGGCGCTATTTTTCTCCATAACGACGGAAGAAGCATTATCCCGGCAGCAGTCGTACCACTTTGTTTAATAAATGTTCTTCTCTTCATAATTTGCATGATTTAGAAAGGGTACTTTAAGGTAGTAATAAATATTCCAAATGAATTTGTCGACCACGAATTATTTTTACCATAAATCCAGAAAATATAATTATGAAAAAACTGCTTATACTTTCATCGCTGATATTTTTTTCCATGATCAGCTTTTCACAGCAGGATGTAAAAATCAAAAAGAAGGACAGGAGAAAAGATGTTGAACTGGTAACGAATTATGGCAATATTGTTCTTCGCTTAAACGATTCCACGCCACTCCATCGCGACAATTTTATCCGGTTGGTAAAAACCGGCTATTACGATAGTGTTTTATTTCATCGCGTGATCAATCGTTTTATGATACAAAGTGGTGATCCGGAAAGTAAACATGCAGAAAAGGGCCAGCCTCTTGGCAATGGTGGGCCAAAATATACCATACCGGCAGAGTTTCGGGTAACCTTATTTCACAGGAAAGGAGTTCTGGCTGCAGCGAGGGACGGCGATGATGTCAACCCGGAGAAAGCAAGCAGTGGCAGCCAATTTTATATAGTACAGGGAAAAAAATTTACAGATGCCGGGTTGGATTCAGTAGAAACATACCGGCTGAAAGGAAGAAAAATTCCTGCCGATCAGCGGGAGGTTTATAAAACGATTGGCGGTACGCCGCATCTCGACCAGGGATATACTGTGTTTGGCGAAGTGGTGAGCGGACTTGACGTGGTAGATTCAATTGCGGCTGTGCCTACCAGTAAGGATGAAGACAGGGACAGGCCGCTGGAAGACGTA
>Ga0207689_10003322_pt1 | contig 14722 bp, 17 predicted proteins | sample KBSMisM52_FD_184312 | JGI IMG/M metagenome (GOLD analysis project Ga0207689, IMG submission 184312) | Miscanthus rhizosphere microbial communities from Kellogg Biological Station, Michigan, USA - KBS Miscanthus M5-2 (SPAdes) (version 2) | ecosystem: Host-associated > Plants > Roots >... | reverse complement strand
ATGTGTTAAATTTGAGCTGGAAACCCCATTGACAACCACGCTATACCATCGCGTAGGCGCTGATGAACAAACCAGCTTAGCGGTTATCTTGTTGTTACCTTCATTCAAATGTGTGTACTGTTCAGGCAATACAAACTTCCACTGAGAAAAATCTGCTGTTCCCCCTTTTCCAATCGCGACTGCGCTTTGGTATGGTTGAACGCCATTAACAATTACGTACGCAGAACAATCCTTCGCAGTTGTGTCTGATGACTCACCAGAGACTACCAATTCTTTGTTTATATCTACACTTTGAAACGGGACTAAATTAAGTATCTTGATTGATTCCAATTGCGGTTGCGGTGACGCCACTAATCCTCCAGGGGTCTGACTAAATGCTTGTTCGTATGGAGTTCCTATCAAAATTACAAGCAATGCTGTCATAAAAATAGCGGTTAGTAAAAATGGTATTTTCAACTTCCGTAACACGGTTAAGAGTATAGCTTTGCAGATATATATTTCAAATCCAATCAATTGATGCAGGACGCCTTGCATTATTTTTATTTTTTTCTTGAATTCCCACTTAGGCAGGTACAAATTAAGTTGAATATCTTATTAGAAGAACATACTTTGATTCCAAGACCCGATCTTCCATAATATTGACATCATTATTACTTGTTGTTTTTCGACATAGTCAATTGTTTTAATATTAATTCTTAATTTATGTAAAAATGGCAGAAAATTGACCCGTATTCAATAAATTTGAGTTTGTCCATGATAATGCCTGACTGAAAAAATCGAGCGGGAAAAATCAAAATAAATGCGGACTGTCAATCGAAACAAAAAACCAATTCGATTCGCCTTCTGCCAACGCTCACTATTTTAAAAAAGCACATCTAAAAGAGCTAAAAAATTATAAATTTCTGAGATCTGACAATTATCGTTATGATCATGCTCTTCTATATCAAATCCCATTCTCTAAATTAAGGGGCCATAGGAAGAGAATTTTCAATTGGGACCATAACTCTTTTCATTCTCACACAAGAATCGCACCCTGCTAACTTGGTTTCAATATGGTAAAAAAGATCAGGCATTTGTTATGAGATTATACCTTAAATTTTTCCAAAAAAGTTGGATGTCTCAAGTTCTTGTAGTGAGATTTTACTAATGATATCTCAGAAAGAGTAAATCTAGTGTCATCACCGTTGCGTTCTGAGTAATCGTATTGTTTGAAAAGTTTTTCAAGTTTACTTCCAATGGTAAATTCATGATTCGTATCATAATAGCCTAAAGTACACCAAACATTCGGAAACTTTCGTCTAAATCTTAAACCTAACACCGATCTAATATATTTATCTGCTAATAAAAAACAAGTTAATTGATTTGTAAAATTAAAAAAAAATCTATTTGTGTCTACGTTCCCAAATGCAATAACAGTGCCATTCCCCATGCCATTTGTTGGTGAGAACCTGTTTTTAGAATAAAAGGCACCCGGTCTAATTGTGTCAAGACTTATCATAAGTCCTTTAGTTCGATTATTTTTAAAGAACGTTTGTAGTCTTTCTTGTATTTTTTCGTAATGTTTTTTTTCAAGCGGCCCGAAACCGAATAAAGTTACATGCAAATCACTGTTTTGATAATAATCCACATTGTTTTTTTTAATACGTCTATTCATGGTATCAAAGGATTTTTTTTGTTCATTGTCGAGAAATGCGACAAGTGACAATTTTTCGATTCTTGTTTGTTGCTCTAGTTTGGTGCTTAAGGGATCGATTGTATCAATAGTCAAATCAAAATTTCTGGTTTTAAACCCAGTTTTGTACCTCCAATATGTTTCCTTGTAGCTTAACAAAAATCGAATCAAGTAAATATCACACTTGTGTGTAAAATAAATTTCGGAATAAATGGACAGATTGACGCCTAGGTGACAATGGTATATTTATATGAGTATCTAAATAATTCACGGTCCAGAAAATCTCTTATTTAAATAAGATTTGAACTAACTACTCTCAGATAGAGGAATATAATTGGAGAGCATGCCGTCCAAAGATATTAACAACAAAAAGGCACTAAAACTAGTACTTTCTTTAACGTCGGGATTCTTTGTGATTCAAATTTTTATTGGATTTAAAGTAGGAAGTCTAGCTCTTATATCAGATGCCGGTCATATGCTAGTCGACGTAGCGGGACTTGTCATGGCACTGTTGGCGATATCATTTTCACAAAGACCGGCGACACCGATAAGAACTTTTGGATTTTATAGGGCTGAAATTTTGGCGTCGTTTCTAAATAGCCTTTTTCTTACAGTTCTTTCTGTTTTCATCATAGTGGAGGCAGTCCAAAGACTTTTTCATCCAACAGAAATTAACGGTATTTCGATCATAATTGTGGCTGCGATAGGTCTGGGTATAAATTTGCTCGGGGTTAGATTATTATCAAATGCTAGAGTTAATAATTACTCGGGTAATCTTGAAAATGATATATCGCAACAAATAGAGAACTTGAATATACATGGCGCATACCTTGAGGTTCTGGCAGATACCATTGGTTCTGCAGGTGTAGTAGTGGCAGGAATAATTATCCATACCACCGGGATATACTTGGCTGATCCTTTGATAAGTATTGGTATTGTAGCACTAATACTTCCCAGAACTTGGTTACTTCTGAAGAGAGCAATTCATATTTTGATTGAAGGTACTCCTTCTCATCTTTGTCACGAGGCAATAAAAAGTTCTTTATTGAACGTCAAGGGAGTCACGGGTGTCTTTGATCTTCACGTATGGACAATAACATCCGGAATTTATGCACTGTCTGCTCATGTAGTAGTTTTGAATATTAATAAATCTCAGGCTATCTTGCAAGAGATAAATTCAACACTTGAGAAAAATTTCAAAATATCACATGCTACAATACAAATAGAGTCTTACCACGAATCAAATAAAATCTAACTAGTCGTTTGTGCAAATTTCCATTTAGTGATAAATATAATTTAGATCCAAAATACGTCAGTCAGTCAACTGAATTCGTAGATTGTATAGATCCTGATTCCTTCAACCAGAATCATTTGCGGACAATATATCTAATACCAGTGTTCTTTCTTCAGGAACTTATTGTTCTTTGCTCTACTCTTTTTTTAATTCATCCGATGAGGCTTCAGCGTTATCTACAGCATTGTCAGCTTTATCCGCAGCTCGTTTGGATTTGCCAGCTGCATTGTCTACAGCATTGTCAGTTTTATCTGCTGCACGCTTGGTATCATTTGCGGTATTATCCACGGCAGTGTCGGCAGCTCGTTTGGATTTATCTACTGCGTTATCCGCTTTCATTTCAGCCCTGGAAGCAGCGCCTCTAACATCACCGGCCTTTTCCTTGGTGCCCGTAATTATCTTTCTAAGATTATCAAAAAAACCCATAAGTACTATATGGATTATAAATATTTAAGTCTTGAAAACTGAAATTGTTTTCCAACCACGGCTCTTTATTATCCTTTATAAAGAAAAGTTTATGGAAACTCTGCAATTTTTATAAGTGACATTTGCAGGAACGTTGGGTAATGTTTTTTCCAAATTTAAGAATCTTATCACTTCCTATTTTCGTATTCGGTCTAGTTTCAGTAAGTATTTTTTCAGGAATCAGTGCTTCCTTTGCAGTTACAACTTTTAACTTTGGAGCCACGGGCGATTGGGGATGCAGCTCTAACACTGGACAAACGGTTTCCAATATTAAAGGAAAAGGTCCAGAACGTATACTTGCAATAGGTGACTACTCTTACTCATCTACGGCGACATGCTGGTTGAATAAAATTACTGACCTAAAAAGTAAAACCAAAATAGCCATTGGAAATCACGAGGACGATAATGATGAGGGTTTTAGTCAGTATATGAGTGCCTTTGGACTCTCAAAAACTTACTATTCATTTACCTTTAGCAGTGCGCACATTATAGTCATGGACACAGACAGAGTTAGTTATTCGTCAGGATCGGCTCAATATAATTTTGTCAAAAGTGATTTACAGTCAGCATCCCAAAATCCCAATATAAAATGGATAATAGTGTACATGCACAAACAAATGTATACTTCGCCCAATACCTGCAGTTCGTCCTCGTGCTCCAACACCGGTTCTGAAGCAAGTAACCTCCGAAAGACCTACCATGCGATGTTCGACAGTAATGATGTTGACGTAGTATTGCAGGGACATGTTCATAATTACCAAAGAACTAATCCTATTTCATATTCTGGTAGTTCTACTCCAAAAACAACCACCACTTGTTCTACTAACTGCAATGATCCGAAGGGGGAATTTTTTGCTGTGGTAGGTACTGGTGGAATCAACTTTCACGCTTTGTCCGGAAAAGCCTCATTTGTTAAATACCAACAAGACGATAAATTTGGCGCTCTTAACATAATAATAGATAATAATGCAAATAAACTCACCGGCAAATATTACGCAAATGGCGGAACTAAACTTGACGAATTCAGTATTACAAAGCCCATACAAGTAAGTGGATATAATTTTGGACCGAGCTTGACTTTATCTGGAAATTAGACTCAATAATTTACCTGTCTTTTTTTAATCTAAAAATTTCACTGTCAATGACAGGTAAGGACGTAATTGTGTGCGAAAATGGTAATTTTTTGGATTTTTCAGTAGGTCTTATGGTAAAAATTTCTAGAGTCAAAATACAGATAAAGTAATAAGTCAGTAAACAGTAATTTATTCGAAAAATTTTATGTGGAACAAGTCAAATTGCTCGTTAAAACTATTGTTTGTAACACTATCATTGACGGCATTCTTAAGCGTGGTTTTATTGAACGTGGGGACTGCATTTTCTCAAAATGCAGATGTAAGCTACCTCGATGTGAATAGTTCAAGTTCTAGTCAACTGTCAAAATTTAGCGTTGCAGCATGGTTCAAAACATCAGCAGACTACAACACAGATGCTTTTATTGTGAATAAGGCTGGTGCGTCTGACAATTTGAATTATGGTATTTGGATGACAAACGCGGAGAAAATAAGAGGAGGTTTTGAATCAGCAAGCGGAATCGCATTTTATGCCACATCTCCATTATCATACAGTGATGGAAAGTGGCACTACGCAGTGGTAACTTTTGACGGTTCTGCTATTGGTCTTTATGTGGATGGATTATTAGTGGCAACTAAAACTGCCGCAGCAAGCCCGGACAGTGGGGGTGACGAGCCAATTCGTATGGGAGCTAATTCGCAAGGTCTCAATGACTATTTTGTGGGGAATGTAGATGAAATTAGAATCTGGAAAATTGCCTTGACCCCTCAACAAGTCATTGATGCATCCAATGGCAAATTCAATTCTAATGATCAGATAGAGTATCTTGATTTCTCTGAACCAATAGTTCCACTAAACAATACTGCTCCAGTTAATGCAACATTAACCAATCAAACAGGATTTCAAGACATCAATGGAACTTTAACTAACAACACTAGTTCATTATCTACTACCGTTTTAAGCAACGAAACCAATATGAGTAACGGCACCGACAATAATGTTAAACCCATTGAAGTGCCACAGCTAGTTAATGATACCCTATTGAAGAATGATACCGGTGCTCAAAATCAAACACAGACTCCGCCTCCAGAAGAGAATAATTCTCCAGAGGCTTCTGCTCAAAGTATATCTGTGGATCAAGATGATCAAGTCAAAATCACTATGACTGCTACGGACAAAGATAATGATCCACTACGATTTGATATTACGGCCGATCCATTGCACGGAAGTCTTGTAGACTTTGATAAGGAAAAGGGCACCGTAACTTATGTCCCTCAAAATAATTATTTCGGCGAGGACAAATTTACCTTCAAAGCAATTGATGATAAGGATGCTGAAAGTAATGGCGCTGATGTAAAAATAAATGTAAAGCAGACAGCTCAATCTGACCAGAGTCAAGTAAATAATGAAAGCAAAGTTTTGGAGAGCGTCAGTAATACCACTGAAACTAATACAAACCTAATACAACAACAAAACCAACCTCCAAAAGCTGACGCAGGAGATGACCAAAAAGTAGAAGTAAACACTCAAGTCAAACTGGACGGAAGCAAAAGCAGTGATGACGATGGAAAAATTGCATCCTATAAATGGGAACAAACTGACGGCCCACAAGTTGATGTAAAGAAAGCAGATGAGCAAGTTGCAAGTTTTGATGTTCCTGAATCAGCAGCAGATTCAAAACTTGTGTTCAAATTAACTGTCGTTGACGATAAAGGTGACTCAGCTGATGACGAAATTGAAATACAAGTGCAGAAAATATCCTAGTCGAAAGAATTAACTTTTATTTTTCTGGCTGGAGTTTTATTCACTCTACAGGCAACGGCTCACAAATGACCATATTTTGTTGCGGTAGGAACTTATCCGATAAAATTTTGAGAGATTTGAGTCAATTTATGAGAAATATATATAGAGAAAAGGTCTTAATAGCTGATATATCTATAGTTTTTTGAAACTTGTTTTCAAATCGGAATAATGCAGCGCTTTCAAATTCGAATACAGTAACATTTTCTATTGTTATTCCGACTTATAACGAATCTGAGAATATTTTGAGACTTATCCACGAGATTGAAAAAAAATTACCAACCGACGATTTTACGGAAATCATTGTAGTTGATGATAATTCTCCTGATGGAACGGGAAAACTAGTTGAGGATTACATAACGAAGGAGGTAGTCAATGCTCAGGAAAAAAATTCATCTCAGCCAAACAATCACATACTGAAGGTAGTTCACAGGACTGGAAAAGAGGGATTAATACCTGCAATACTTGATGGTGTAAGACAATCAAGTGGTACCAATGTGTTGATAATGGATGCTGATTTTTCTCATCCTCCAGAGGTTATACCACGAATTATGAGTGAGTTGAAAAGAAACCCAAATTCAATAGTTATTGGGTCGAGATATATTGAAGGGGGAAGGGTAATTGGTTGGCCAACAAGAAGAAAAATCCTGAGTAAAGGTGCCTCGACACTGGCTCGTCTTGGATTAAATGTTAAAAGTGTGAAGGACCCAATGTCGGGACTATTTGCACTACCTCGCGAATTAATTCAAAATATCTCAATAGCGACGAAAGGCTACAAGATACTTCTTGAGATTCTTGTAAAGAATAAAGAAATTCCAGTAATAGAGGTTCCATACACGTTTACTGATAGACAATCTGGAAAAAGTAAGATGAGTTACAATGTGATACTGAATTACGCAGAGGCGATTTGGGAACTATACAAACACGGGCAAAAATCAGATCAGGTAAAGATAAGCGAACAGGTAAACAAACCCTCTGTACGGTTCATCTCTAAAGTTGGTCGATATTATACTGTAGGGATATCTGGGTTAGTAATTAACTACTTAGTATCATTTCTTTTGGCCAACGACGTGGCAAATTCTATTAGATTACTATCGAACGTTTGGTATCTCGAGGCATCCATTATAGGAGCTCTCATTTCAATGACTTCAAACTTTTTCCTGAATAAATATTGGACATTTGAGGATAAGAAATTTGACCTACGTCTTACTGCAAAGCAATATCTTTCATTCATTGGCATGAGTGCTATAGGGCTTGCTATACAAATATCACTCTTGTATTACATGGTTGAGAACTCTGTTCCTTACAGGATAGCATTGATTGTGTCAATTGCTGTTGCTACTACAATTAATTTCATACTAAACAAGAAATATACATTCAAAGAAAAAGTCTGGGAATAGCTAATTTTAGTAGCCTAGTTAAATCAAATATTGATTAAAAGAAATGGTGACTATTGCTACACCTCAGGATTGCGTGGTGCAACTTTCTAAAATTCAGAGAAGTCTTAGTAAAGTAATTTGTACGTTTAAGTATCTTACAATCTAAGGAATATCGAGACGATTTTCTAGTAGAGAAATTTATAAATCCTAGGACTATCATTTGACTTTAATGACTTTTTATAATTCTGTTAAACAATTTTCTGTACTGTTTCTACTGTCATTATTGACTTCAAGCTTGATAATGTCATATACTAGCCAAGGTTTACTATCAAAGGTATCTGCTGATCCGTTGGATATTTCAAACGATCAGGTAAAAGACACATATTTAATGTATGTAAAGTTAAAAACAAATCAAGGTCAAGGACAAGGACAAAACCAGGCTCAGGGTCAAGGACAAGGTGGACCACCAAACGGATGCCAACCGGGATTAGGTCAGCTAGATAAAGAAGACCTAGAGAGCGATAATGCCCTTTGCAACCCTGGACTTGAAAACATGAAAAATAAAGTGACAAATAACGAATTAGACGATAATTTAGTAAATCAACTTAGCAAAAACATTGACAAAAAAGAATCAATATTAAAAGATAAACTAGAAAAGTTAAGAGAGCGAATGGAGAAAGCAATATCTGAAGAAGAGGAACAACAACCAATACCCGCTGATGAACAGAAGAAAGTCGATGATGAGGACAAGATAACTGTGGAAGATCACAAGTCCCTATCAGGTGATAATTGTAGGAGTGGAAATGTGCTAAATGGTGCCTCGAATGAAGAGGATTTGAAGGTTCTGGCAGACTGTCAAGAAGCCATAGGTGATGTAATGCACACTAAAAAGATGGATGATGGAGATTACAAATTTCTATTAAAATTAGATGATAAATATGCATATCTCGTAAATGACAAAAACGATGAAAAAACAGATGGATTGCTAGTAGTAGAAATAGTTCCTGACGATCAGAACATAAAAACTATAGTCCTGCCAGAAGAAGGCGATAAGGTACATATTTGGGGAGCGTGGGTAACAGATAAGCCAAAAGGATGGCACGAAATTCATCCCACATGGAAGGTAACTAAAGAATAGTCTGCCCAACTTATGGTAACATTCAACACCTATTTATTGACAATGGACAGGCAAACTACAACAGACTTTATGCGCTTTTTGCTCGTCCTGCCATCGAAAATGAATAACAGTTAAAATGAAAAACAATTATTTTATACACGTAAGGAGATTAGGAAGTGTAATTACAAGATACCGATACCCTATCATGTAATTAGATTAATTGCAGGAATTTTAAAGCATATATTATGCTAAGTGATGTGCATGATAGCAACATCAGTCTCCAAGGCATGGCGTGCAATTTTGGCCCTTCCAACTTTATCTGATGATTGTCTACAATGTGGGTGATGTAGTCTCTTAATTTTTCATTCCAAATATTGTACTCTATCTTGTGTTTCTTTAGGATAGATTCAATTTCGTAAAGTACTGGTGCTCGGACAGAACCAATGTGTTGAATATAGCGACGAGATATCTCCACCTCTGCTTTTATGGCTATAAATCCCTGCTGAATATCAAGAAGACGCAGGTGCATTTCCCAGGGATGCTTGAGTTTTTTAGAAAAACCACTTCCTATTTGTGTTGGTTTTTTGTTCTCGAAATTTACTTTTTTGAATCCCTCTGCAAACAATGTCTTGATCAATTCTTCTTTCTTTATCTTTACCATCAAACTCAAATGATCAAACTGAATTTCTTCGTGTTGAATAAACTCACTTAGACCTTTTAGCAAGCTAATTCGTCTTGGATAAGTTGTAAGGAATTCTGACATCCTACTATCCAAGAAGATGCTCAGAAAAGGTATTAAAAGTATATGGAAAATTGACCTATTTCTAGAAATTCTAGGTATTACACGGTTACAGACCTGCGAAGATAGATATCAATTTTTGGACTCACAGTCATATCTTTCATACCAAGTTTTCGCTCTGTCTTGGCAACATTAGCCCCTCTAACAACCACAACGGGTATGGATTCATTGCTCTCACCCATGGCAAAAACTCCCATGGTTGCCAGACAGTCTCCTGTAGCCTTGAATGTAACCTTTAGTTTCTTTCCAAACAAGTCCGTTTTGCCTCTTTCATCTTCAACTGGTTCAAAACCAGAGACACCGACAGCAATGCCGGTGCAACCTATTCTGGTCGGCATCAGCCTGCTATCTGATATTACAATTCCAACATTTATTCCGAGCTTGTCAAATATTTTTTTACGCAAATTCCTCGCTGACTTGAATGAATCTCTAGGATAAAGTATGATTTTTCCAGCAGGACAATTAGATTTGTCTATCCCAGAGTTAGGCGCTATCATGCCATCTTTTATAGTAAGGAGAAAGCCTGGAATTCCCGACACTATTTTATCCGCCTGCTGCATAGCGATTTGTGCAATTTTTGGGTTCATCTTGAATCTTGCGGCAAGGGACTTTGCTCTAGTAGTTACCTTGACACTTTTCAGATCGACCAAACAACCCTCGCTCATTGAAACAAACTTACTTGAAATAATTATAATGTCATTTGCCTTGAATTCGAATTTGGTATCAACTAAAGTTCTAAATAGATCAAATTCCCGACTCATTTTTGGTATACTTATTGGAAAAATCTCCATTTACTTGTAAAGAATACTTTCACAATATTTGTGTTCAGGAAAAATTATTAACGGCAGCGAAGAATTTAGGTTGATCTCTAAAGTATGAATATTACTGAGAAAATTATTGCACGGGCATCTAATAGAACTTCGGTGAGTCCTGGCGATGTGGTTTTTGCCAATGTCGACAAGTTAATGATTCATGACGTATCTGGTCCTGGAGTAATAAAGGTTTTTGACGAATGGGCAAAGAAAGGAATACAGCTCGATAAAGTATGGAATGCAGATAAAATATGGATATCTGAAGACCATTTTGTTCCTTCTGCAGATAGAATCTCCGCAGAGAATATCACAAGGCTCACGAATTGGGCACAAAAATTTGGAATTAAAAAGCATTTCAAGTACGGTTTAGGACAATATGGAATCTGCCATACGCTTTCGCATGAAGAGGCCCTAGTACTTCCTGGTGAATTTTACGTCGGTGGTGATTCGCATACCAATACAACGGGTGCTCTAGGGGCATTAGCAGTAGGCTTGGGACACACCGACATTGCTTACTCTATGATGCACGGCCGCATATGGCTAAAGGTTCCTGAAACGTTATTGTTTAAAATAATTGGTAAAAAACCCCCACACATAATGGCTAAGGACATTATTCTAAAAATAATAAGTGATATCGGTACAGACGGTGCAAACTACAAGACGATGGAATTTGCGGGAAATGCAGTAAGCCAGATGAGTATGGAAGAAAGATTGACACTTACAAATATGACCACAGAAGCTGGGGCAAAGAACGGAATAATCGAACCAGATGCTGTAACCGACGAATATATTCAACAAAGAACCGCTGATTCTTATAAGCCGCTTTTGGGCGATAATCAACATTATTTGGAAGAATATACTTACGAAATTGAAAATCTTGAACCCATTGTAGCAAAACCGTATTCCCCACAAAATGGTGCCGCAGCCAGAGAGTTGCAAACCGTTGAAATTAATAAGGCGTATATTGGTTCTTGCACTGGCGCAAAATTAGAAGATCTTAGATCCGCTGCACAAATTCTAAAAGGAAACAAGGTAAAGGTGCGTACTGAAGTTTTGCCTGCTGCCCAATCAATATACATCAAAGCAATGAAAGAAGGATTAATTGAGATATTCATGGAAGCAGGGGCAGTCGTAGGTCCACCTACCTGTGGTGCATGCTGTGGCGCTCATATGGGAATTTTAGGAAAGGATGAGATTTGTGTTAGCACTACCAATAGGAATTTTCCTGGTAGGATGGGCCATGTGGAATCTCAAACATATCTAGCCTCTCCATTAGTGGTTGCTGCTTCTGCAATTAAAGGCAAGATTACTGATCCCCGGGATGTGTCCAAATGACCATGAAAGGTATTGTTCATAAATATAGTAAAGATAATATCGACACTGACGTAATACTACCCGGACCTTACCTAAAAATCCACGATCATGATGAGCTATCCAAACACGCCATGGAAGGAATTGACACCGATTTTTCGCACAAAGTGAGCAAGGGTGATTTTATGCTAGCGGGGGGTAACTTTGGTTGTGGCTCTAGTAGAGAACATGCTCCCATAGCCTTATCGCATTGTGGAATCAGTGCCGTTCTTGCACCTTCATTTGCACGAATCTTTTATAGAAATTGTGTAGATGGTGGATATCTACTGCCACTAGAAATTGAGCGGTCTACACTAGAACAAATTTCAGACAAGGACACACTCGAAATAGATTTACAAAACAATCAAATTCATGATGTGACTAATGGGAAAAAATTCTCAATCTCTCCATTCCCGCCACTGATTAAAAAAATAATTGATGCAGGAGGGTTGATGTATTATAAAGAATGAGCAAGAAAAAGGGCAAATTAGTAGAAATTTTAAGCAGAGCTAGATTCTACGATGACATAAACCTTTACCAAGTGGCATATCGTGATCTTGAAAAAATAGTACGTGTCTCTATGAAAGATTTTATTTTGTTATCGGGAATGTTCGAACTGATACCAATTAGCAGAATTGTCGAAATAAAGAAAGGAAATATTGTAGTCTATCAAAAAACAAATCAAAATAAATAATTTCCAAATGATTTTGTGTGCAGCATTTAGGATTCTTGCAAGTACCATCCTTGCGGCAGTAAAAGATTTTCGAATGCTTTTTCACCAACATGTGTTGCATATCTCCATATTTTTTGTCCATCTAGTTTTTCGAATCTGCCACTTATTCTGCTCAGGGCTCTCAATTCGTTATCCACTGAATTTTTACTGACCTGATTTGAATACTGAGCCGAAAATTTGCAATGTGAGTCAAGCTCTATAGTAGTTTTATCCTCTTTTATTACAGGATATGCCTGGCAAGCAAAAGGTCTTGCCTCATATATTCGACAATTAAAGCCCCCATGCGGAGCACGATTATTGCCTTTCGTGTCAAGAAACGGACAATAGTCGCCGTCGATATTACCCATAAGCTGATACGCGATTATTTGCGAAGGGCCATCCGATTTTTTATTAATGCCGACCCCCAGCCTTGGCAATATAGTTATCTTGATTTGTAATCTATCCGCCTGGTCTTCCACTTGCTTTTTTTCTTCCGGTAGAAGAAGGACTCCTATTTTTCCGTAATCTACTGATGGATAGTATTGGCGGTATATGCAACAGTCAGAACAATCCTCAATACAGTGAAAATCTCTAAGCATACTGAGCATCATTGTTATTTATCAAATTAAGTTCAACACTATTTTCTTCAAGTTCATCTAATTTAAGAAATTTTACATCATAAACCGTCTTCATTCTTTTAAAGATATTAATTTCAAATGTAGGTTTGTTACTAGATTCATCATCTTTATTTTCATCTTTGTCGTTCCTGTCTGTATCCTTTTTTTCTACGGACTTGTAAAGTGCAAACCGCAATATCGTTTTTTGATCAAAATTCTTTTTGAATCTTAGATAATTTTGAGTGATGGGATTTTTCTTGAAAAAGCCAACGTTTTCTTTTGAAAGGAGATTCTTTCCTCTTTGGTAGAGGATAAACCAATAATCCTCCTTATCTTCTATAAACCTCAGGATTATTTGGTCGTCTGGCCACCAATTAATACTCTCGTTCCATATTTTTATTGCGATTTTTCGGTCCGTGTACAATATTAAAATATTCATGACAATGTCCGTGTATCTGTAGCCTATCCCGGCAAAGTGAGAAATCCATTTTTTCTCCATTTTAAATAATTGAATGAGACTGTAAAGTAAACTTATCTGAATTTATTTCGTTTCCTATATTAAATGGCGTCTTGGTACCAAATGATAGTGCTTTGCAACAGTTAAAAAAGTTACAACTTGCCTCAGAGGGATAACGTAAAAATCATCATTGGCAAGCTTCGTAATATAAATAATGAACAAATAATTTAAAGTTTGAGCTATTGAATTTTGTCGTTTATCAGGTTTTTTCCACAGCTTCAATATGGCATTCATGACCTCTGTGGGCTTCGTTAAGAAAAGTGGCCTCTTCCTCTGTGATTGGGAATTTTTCATAACTCAAGTTCTCTTGGCCTTCTTTTTCTAAAAGAATTGTTTTGCATTCATCACAAATTAATTGAAGGAATATCTTGCCCATGCCTCCAGTATTGTAAAAAGGTTATTTAGACCATTGCCATATCTCGGTATGTTGTTTATTTTATTGACCTTATAGCAGGTTTATTCTTGAACCGTAGGAACAAAAAATAAACAAGTAAAATAAAAACAATGGCAGTTGTTACATAGGCAATGTCAACGAGAAACTCTTTTTCATTTATAATTCTGCATGGGAACTCTCCGTTTGAACAGCCAGCAATAAAAAAAATCAAATTCCATGTTGAATGAGATATTATTGCAAACCATCCTTTTCCACTTATCCATGTTCTTAGACTTGCAAAAATGGACGGTGTTACAAATAACCATGTCAAATAAGCAAGACTATTGACTTGCACGCTTTGCGTATTTAAAATATGTAATGAAGCCCAAACAATACCTCCTGCAAGAGCTACAAAGTGGTTTCCAGTCAGGTAAAATGGAATCCCAAAAAACAGACTCTCTTCAAAAGGACCTGCGGACAATACCGATATGGCCGATAGTGGTATGGTGGGTTCTGTATATTGATTAACTACAAGGTCAACTACCACAGAACCGACAATCATTATCACAAAGCCGATAAGGTGATAAAACAGGACCATGATTGTCAGATAGTAAACAGAGTTTCGTCTATACTTTGAAATCCACGAAAGAGGATTAAAATCAGTCTTCAAATCGGCCAGTAAAGTTCTTGGTGATGACAATTACTATGATAGTGATGTGAAAAGTCGAAGATATTTACACGTTT
>Ga0207689_10003320_pt1 | contig 14723 bp, 11 predicted proteins | sample KBSMisM52_FD_184312 | JGI IMG/M metagenome (GOLD analysis project Ga0207689, IMG submission 184312) | Miscanthus rhizosphere microbial communities from Kellogg Biological Station, Michigan, USA - KBS Miscanthus M5-2 (SPAdes) (version 2) | ecosystem: Host-associated > Plants > Roots >... | reverse complement strand
GGATGTGCGACTTCGATCCAGAAGCAGAATGCGCCACGTGCCACTTGTTCGCACAACGTTAATTCTTGTGGGCGTTCGTCTCCCGATGCAGGATCATCGGCAGCATTCCCCCGGCCTTCAGTGTTTCGACTTCCAAAGAGGTCTCGATCGCTGCCGCGACATCGAAAGAAGCACGCTCTCCGGAAGCCCGGTGGATTTCTATCCGGACAATGCTGCGCGGCTCGATCACTTCAGGCGCAGCGTCGATCTCGATCGTGTCGCCGGGACCGAGCTTGAGGTGCGCGGGCGACATTTCCGCGCGCATGCGAAGCGGCAGGATGCCCATGCCGATCAGGTTCGAACGATGGATGCGTTCGAAGCCAAGTGCGAGCACGGCTCGGACCCCCAGCAAAGCGACGCCCTTGGCGGCCCAGTCACGCGAGGATCCCATGCCGTAGCGCTCGCCGGCGACAATCACGGAAGAAACGCCCTCGTTCGCATAACGCTCGGCAACGCGCCACAACGGAAGATGTTCTCCTGATCCGGCGTGGATCGTGGAGCCCGGCGCAATACCGGGTGCGAGTAGGTTTTTCACCGATCGGTTGGTGAAGAGACCGCGGACCATGACTTCCCAATTGCCCCGCCGCGAGGCGAAGACGTTCAGATTGTTGCGGTCGTCGCCGCGGGCGATGAGATAGGCGGCTGCTTCACTATCCCGCGGAATCTGGCCGGCCGGAGAGATGTGGTCGGTGGTGATGTCGTCGCCGACGACCAGAAGCGGCTGCGCGGTGTAGGAGCCGAGACGCGATCCGGAGCCGAACCCCGCGAAGGGCGGGCGACGGATGTAGGTCGAAGCGTCATCCCATCGGAACAATGAATCCGATGATGCACTCAGTTCGCGCCAGTTCGCGCTCGCTTCTGCGTCCCGGTAGGCCGCGTCGTAGTCTTCGGTATCCGCTGCGGCGGCGAGCGCTGCATCGATCTCGGCGCCGGAAGGCCACACGTCCGAGAGCCTTGCTTCCTGTCCGGATGGCGATCGACCGATCGGGTCGACCTGGATGTTGCGGGCCACATCGCCGGCGATGGCGAAGGCGACAACGAGTGGCGGCGATGCGAGAAATCCTGCCTCAAGCTGCGGATGGACCCGGCCGGGGAAATTGCGGTTGCCGGACAGCACCGCGACCGGAAGAATGCCACGCTCGTCCATGGCTGTGACGATATCCGTCGTCAGCGGCCCGGAATTTCCGATGCAAGTCGTGCAGCCATAGCCGACGATCCCGAATCCAAGCGCCTCAAGATCCTCGAGCAAGCCGGCGCGTCGCAGATAGCGTTCCGCCGTGGGCGATCCGGGCGCGAGCGATGTCTTTACCCATGCAGGCGGCTTCAGGCCCAACCGCCGCGCCTTGCGCGCCAGCAGACCCGCCGCGATCAGCAGGCGGGGATCAGAGGTGTTCGTGCAGCTTGTGATCGCGGCGATCGCGACGGCGGAGTCGTTCGGTCCGTCGCCTTTCCTCGAAGGTTTGCGCTGCTTGAGCATCGGCGCGAGCGCGTCGACCGTCGCCCCTGCCGAAATGCGATCCTGCGGCCGGCGCGGACCGGCGAGGCTGACTTCGACGGCGTCCAGGTCGATCTCCATCGTTTCCGAGAAACGCGGCGTCGCGGCCGGGTCGAACCACAGGCCCTGTTGTCTGGCCAGCCCCTCGACAAGCTGCACGTGATCTTCAGATCGGCCGGTATCACGCAGATAGCGCAAGGTCTGCGCATCGATGGGAAAGTACCCGGAATTGGCGCCGAATTCGGGAGTCATGTTGGCGACGACGGCGCGTTCGCCGGCGGAAAGCGTGGAAACGCCCGGGCCGTGGAATTCGACGAACTTGTCCGCGAGATCGACCTTGCGCAAGTGTTCCGTCACCGTCAGCGCAAGATCGGTGGCCAGTACGCCGTGACGCAGACGGCCGGTCAGACGGACGCCGACGACATCAGGCACACGCATCATCACCGGCATTCCGAAGATGACGCTTTCCGCCTCGAGCCCGCCAACGCCCCATGCGAGCACGCCGATGCCGTTGATCATCGGCGTGTGGCTGTCGGTGCCTATCAGCGTATCGGGCACCGCCCAGCGCTGTCCGTCGCGTTCCACGATGGTAGCAACTGTCGCGAGTTTCTCCAGGTTAAGCGTGTGCATGATGCCGGTGCCCGGCGGATGCACGTGGAAATCCGTCAGCGCGTTGGTCGCCCATTTCATAAAGCGATACCGTTCCGCGTTACGGTCGAATTCGCTCTTCATATTGCGCGCAAGCGCGTCCGGCACACCGAACGCATCGACGGCTACTGAATGATCGGTGGAGACGTCGACCCGCAAAACAGGATTGAGCCATGCCGGATCGCCGCCGGCCTCGCTGAGCGCCGAACGCATTGCTGCGATGTCCACGAGAGCCGGACCGCAGGTCGTGTCGTGCATCAGTACCCGTCCAGGCGAGAACGGAATTTCCTCGTCGCTCTGCCCGGTCGCCAGCCAGTCCAAAATGGCCTTCTTCGCCCGCGGGACGTCCTCACCCGCCGTGCGCAGCACGTTCTCGAGCAGGATGCGGTGAATATGCGGCAACCGCCCCAGGTCGGCACCGGCTGCGGCGCGAAGATCGACAATGCGATATTCACCGCCTGCGACCTTGAGTTCGGAAAATTCGATCATGATCGATGTGGCATTCTGCTTGGAGCGACACGGCAGGGTGGAAATGGGAGACGTTCGCGAGCGGATTCAGGCATGAGCTTGGGCAGCGCTGCTGCTGACTGCCGGCGCATTCGTCATTCGTGCAAACCAGGTCATCACGAAAGCCACGAATAAAAGGCCACTTAGAAACAGCAGTCCGGCATAGGCACTTCCGGTCGCGTCTTTGATGTAGCCGATGCCGTAAGGCCCGACGAAGCCGCCGAGATTGCCGATCGAGTTGATGGCCGCGATCGAAACAGCCGCCGTCGAGCGTGACAGGAACAACCCGGGCAGCGACCAGAACGGTGACTTGAAGGCATAGATTCCCGCCAGTGCAAGCGATATCAAAGCCATGGCTATTACCGGCTGGCTGAACCAACCCGTTGCGGCAAGCGCAATGGCTCCGGCGAGCAGGGGTAAAGCCGAGTGCTTTTGGCGTTCGCCGGTCCGGTCGGAATTCTTCGACCAGAGCACCATGGCGATAGTCGCAACGGCATAGGGCACCATTGCAATCAGTCCGATCTCGAAATTGGTCAGACCGGAAGACAGCCCCTTGATGATCTGCGGCATCCAGAGGCCGATGCCGAGGTTGCCAAGCTGATAGATGAAATAGATCGCCGACAGAAACAGAACCTTGGGATTGGTGATCGCTGCCACGACACCGAGATGCTTTACGTCCTTCTTCGCGGCATGATCTTTTTCCAGTTCACCGGCCAACCATTCCCTTTGCTCGGGCTTAAGCCATTTTGCCTGCTCCGGCCGGTCCGTCATCCAGAAGTAATTGAACACACCGGCAAGGAGAGCAGGAACTCCCTCGATCAAAAGCATCCAGCGCCAGCCTGTCAGTCCGAAGCCCGAAACATGATCCATGATGAAAGTGCTGAGCGGCGCTCCCAGCAAGTACGATACCGGGATCGCGGCAGTAAAGAACGCCACCGTCGTGGCCTGCTCCTTGGCCCGGAACCAGTAGGTCAGGTAAATGATGATACCTGGGAAAAAACCGGCCTCCGCGACACCCAGCAAAAACCGCAGAAGATACAATTGCGGTGCCGTTTGCACGAAAGCCGTTGCGGCCGCCACGGCGCCCCAGGTGATGAGAATTCTCGAAATCCAGATGCGAGGGCCGTACTTGTTCAGCGCCACGTTGCTCGGCACCTCGAACATGAAGTAGCCGATGAAAAAGATGCCTGCGGCGAAGCCGAATGCCTCGGCGCTCAGCGCCAGTTCCTTGTTCATCTGCAGCGCGGCGTAACCGATGTTCGCGCGATCGATGTACGAAATCACATAGAGCACGAAGCAATACGGAATGATGCGCCAGAAGACCTTTCGGATCGTGGATTTTTCCAACGCGGCGGTTTCGACTTCGGCCATGCGACCCTCCCGGTGTTTCCTGAGATCGGAGGGCCATAGGGCTCTTGCGGCCCGTTTTATCAGGGATCATGGCGCTCGGATTGCCGCCGATTACATTATATCATTATAAAATACAATGCCGGGCAGCGCGCTTTCCAGGCGGGGCTGATATGCGGGCTAAACCTGCCTGCCCTTGATCGCCAGTGCGCCGAGGATGTGGGTGCGGAGAAAATCGGCGGCTTCCTGGCGGCCGCCGCCTTCGATCAGCTTCAGGATTCGCAGGTGTTCCCGGCATTGCAGCGGCAGCCGGCTGCGGTCGACGGTGATCCGGTACTCGATCAGCCGTCGCAACCGGTTGACCCGGCGGAGCGAGTCCAGAAAGAAGTCATTGTGGGCGCATCCGACCAGCATTTCGTGGAAATCGGAATTCGCCTGAAATACCTGCGCCCGCGACATCCGCTTGAAGCCGCCGTCCAGCAGGATTTGCTGCCTGTCGCGGGCGATGCGGAAGGCCTCCTTGTCGACCCTGAAACTCGGAAGCAGCAGCGCCTGGGGTTCGATTGCCGCCCTGAACTGATAACCCTGCTCATAACTGTCCCGCGACGTCAGCGTTTGCAGGAATTCCCAACCGTTGCCGGGCAGCCTTTCGGCCCATCCTTCGTCCGAAATGCGATGCAGAACCTTCAGGAGCCGGCTGCGCGAGATGTCGAAGTGCCGCATCAATTCGCTCTCGCTGACACGGTCGGGCAATTTGCCGGCCAGGCGATCTTCGGCAATGGAAAAATAGAGAGCTTCTTCCGGCTCGACCTCCGGCTCAGCCGCCTTGGACAGCAGGCGCGGACTCAAGTCCTTTGCGCCCTTGACCAGGAAGTAACCGCGGTTGGCCTCGGATCGGACGATGTGCATTTGCTCGAGGCTCCGCAGCGCGGCCGCGATCGGCGCCCGCGACACCTTGAAGGCGTCGGCCAGCGACTGGCTGGGCAGATGCTGCCCGACCGCCAGATCATTCCGACGAATGTAATCGATGATCCGCGAGGTCATCTGGGGCGAGAGACTGGGCCGTGCCATATGGAAAATCCGATTCCGGCCCGCTTCGGCGAGGCCCGAGCTGCGTTTCTTCCCAAACTCAGGCGCGTTTGGCAATTGCCTGCCTGACTAAATTGTGCTTTATCAAATAAAAAACAATAGCTGTAGGGGAGGGCATCGTGGAAAGCTCGCAGGTCAGGAATGATAGGGGCGCCGAAGCCGAGCCGACCCGTTGGTCACGGCGCGGCATCGCGGCTTTCCTTTTCGCCAGCGCACTCACGCCCGTCATTCCGGCGACAACCGGCTTCACCCAGATACCCATCACGTCAAAAGGCGGAAACGGCATGTCTGATCTCTCGTCATACTTCGCCTATGTCGGAGCCCGCACCACAAAGGAGCGCGGCGCCCGGGGCAATGGCCTGAACGTCTATCGCGTCGACGCCAAAACCGGCGTCTGGAGCCACATCCAGTTGCTGGGTGACCTCGTCAATCCTTCGTTCCTCGCCTTCGACCGGTCCGGCCGCTTTCTCTACACGGTCCACGGTGATCTCAGCGACATCACGGCCATGGCGATCGATCCCGCCGACGGGAGCCTGCGCGTGATCAACCGGCAGAGCACGGAAGGCAAGAATCCGGTCCATCTCGCGATCGATCCGAGCAACCGGTTTATGGTGGTTGCCAATCACATCACGTCCACGCTCGCGCTGTTGCCACGCCATGAAGATGGCTCGCTTGGTGCGGTGATCGATCTCGTCAAGCTGGAAGGCAAGATCGGCCCGCATCGCGTCGAGCAACCCTTTGCAAAACCCCATCAGGTCGAATTCGATCCCTCGGGCGCCTTCATCGTGGTGCCCGACAAGGGGCTTGATCTGGTGTTCACCTATCGAATTGACGCCGAGAACAAGAAGCTGGTGCTGGCCACCAAGCCGGCGCAGGCGCGCGAAGGCGCCGGCCCCCGTCATGTGGCATTTCACCCGAGCGGGCGGCTTGCCTATGTCATCAACGAACTGGACTCCACCGTCACGGGCTATCGCTTCGATCCTGCCAATGGCGCACTGGCACCGTTTCAGGTCGTTTCGGCGTTGCCTGATACTTTCACCGGGAACAGCCGCGCTGCCGAAATCGCCGTGTCGGCAGACGGTCGTTTCGTCTACGCCTCCAATCGCGGCTATGACACGATTGCTGCCTTCGCCATCGACGCGGCGACCGGTCGGCTATCGCCTGCGGGCTGGACCCCAAGCGGGGGAAAGACACCGCGCTTCTTTGCGTTGGGACCGTCGGACAAGTTCTTGCTTGCGGCGAACGAAGAGACCGACACCCTGAATTTTTTCGAACGAGATGCCGCCAGTGGCCGTCTTGTTGCGACGGACCGGACCGTGCACGTTGGGAGCCCGGTTTGCATTCTCATAAAGGCGCCCTGATAGGAACGAGCCATTGGGAGAGACGACCATGATTTCACGGCGCTTGTTCATCGCGACCGGTGCGGCGGCGGTCACCGGCGCCGGGAGGGCTCTGGCGCAGTCGGGCTATCCCGATCACACCATGCGCATACTCGTCGGCTATCCGGCCGGCGGCGGCGTCGATCTGGTGGCGCGGCTCGTGGTCGAGCCGATGCGGGAGGTGCTGGGGCAGCCCGTGGTCGTCGAGAACCGCGCCGGCGCCGCGGCGATGATCGCGGCCCAGGCGGTCGCCAAGGCAGGTACTGACGGCCACACGCTGCTGATGGCGGCTTCGGGCGAGGTCACGATCAACAAGCATCTCTACAAGGAGAAGATGACCTATCAGCCCGAGACCGAGCTGGTGCCGATCGCGCTCGCCGGGATTGTGCCCTGTGTGGTCGTCGTAGCCGATGCGTCGCCGGTGCGGACGCCTGCGGAACTGATCGCCTTTGCCAAGGCCAACAAGGGCAAACTGAGCTATTCGTCCTCGGGCGTTGGAAATCCCCAGCATCTCGCCGGCGAGCTGATGAACAAGATGGCCGGTACCGATGTTCAGCACGTGCCCTATCGCGGCTCGGCGCCGGCTGTGACGGACGTCGCTGTCGGCGCCGTCACCATGAGCTTCTCCAGTCTCGCTGCCGCGCTGCCGCTGATCCAGTCCGGTAAGATCCGCGCCGTCGCTGTCACCTCGCGCGAGCGCATGCCGCAACTGCCCGATGTGGCGCCGCTTGGCGACGCGCCGGGGCTCGCCGGCTACGAGCTGCTCAACTGGTTTGCGATGTTCGCCCCCGCCGGTACGTCACCGCCGATCCTCGCCCGTCTTGCCGAGGTGATGCCGAAGATCCTGGCGCGGCCCGACATCACGGAGAAGCTGGCGGTCCAGGGCATCGTGTCGCGCAGCATGACCGATGCCGAGCTGCGCGCCTTCGTTGCTTCGGAATCGGACAAGTTCGCCAAAATCATCCAGGACGCCAGCATCACGCTCGGCAATTAAGACGGCGTCGCACAAGTAAATATCACGTCCGGCAGGCAAGGCCGTCCGCCACAGCGGCGTTGCCTGGAGCACGATCGCGTCGCCCCGCTCGGGCGAACTCATCAACGACGGCGCACAGCGTTAACTCACGAAGACCGCTCCGCGCGCCTGGGTAAGTCTCGACCACACCCAGCGTCATCTCGCCCGAGAAATTTTCAGCCGGCGGCAAAACAGTGAGCTGATCATGCACGGCGCGCGAAAACACCTCCGGCAGGAGATGCTGTCGTCGAAGTCGAGAGAAAACGCGGCTGCCTGTCATCAGTGACAACGCCTGCGCTGATGATGAGGTGGACCGGATTGCCGGTATCGTCGGAGCGTTCCGGGGGTCCCTGAAGCATGCGCCGCCACGAGGCCGGCGATGGTATGAAGGAGCGGTCTGCACTGGCCTCATTCCCCAAAGCCATAATACTTGCGTACAACCGGCTCGCGAAGCGGGCCGGGTTCGAAAATCTCGATGACGACCCCATCGGGTGCGCCGAGCATGAAATAGCCGCCACCCCCGCCCAGGCGGCGGATGGGATTGGGAATATGAAGGCCCGCGGCGGTCATGCGTTCGTAGAGTTCGTCGATGCCGACGACCTGCATGCCCAGATGATGGACCGCGTTCTTGCCTTCGCCGCGCGGAGGCTGGTCGTAGAGATGCAGGGCGCCAATGCCGACCTTAATGAAAACGTTGCGCGCACCAGCCACGTCTCCGTCCCACATCACTTCAGCATCGAACCATTTTCTGTAGAAGTCGATCGTCGCGTCGATATCGGATGCGAAGAGATGGACGTGCTGCAGGTGGTAGCGCTGCTTGGTGCCGTAGGGGTACCGCCACTCTGTGTCTTGCGTCGTCATGGTTGTCCTCGAATGTTGAAATGAAATGCGTCGGATGTCGCGTCAGTGCTTCACGAACGGGAAGATGCCTTCAGCGAGCGGAATGGTCAGGTCCTGCGCGGGGGGCATGCGAAGGATATGGTACAGGTCCCATTTCGCTTTGGACGCCTTCGGGCTTCTGACTTGTGCCAGATACATATCGCGGACGACCCGACCGTCTTCCCGGATCGCTTCGGCAGATCGCGGCTCCGGCGACGAGCACCCCGAATACCAGCCTCATCCAGTGTTCCCCCATCATCCCGATGTGATGAAGGGGTCTGTGTCAGAGCCGGTTCAGACAAGCAAACGAGGTTTCATCTGTGCGCCTTGAGTGAAACTCAACACCCAGTCAGACCATCTTGCGCATGGTCTTCCTGGCTGCCGGTTTCTTCGTCCCCTGCTGTTTGCAGGCGCCGCACAGCCAGGTCGCAAACGCGACGACGGCCGGGTCGTCCGCCATCCGTTGCTCATATTCGAGCACAAAGTGACGCCGCGTCGGACGGATGATGGAATGCGCTCTCACCAGGTTGAGTTGCGCAAGATCAGCAGCGAGCAGGCTCTCGATTGCGATGGCGACGCCAAGCCCGGCAGCCGCAGCTTCGATGGCCAAACCCAGGTTTTCAAAGCTGCTCCCGCCCTGGACGGGCACGGTGGTGAGCTGCGCATGGTCCAGCCAACGCCGCCAATCGTCGGGCCGCGGCCTGTTGTGCAGAAGCGGAACGGAAGTGAAGTCCAGCGCGCCATCCTTCAACAGATCGGGCGAGCAAACCGGGACAGTGGCAATCGGCAGCAAGGTCCGGGTCACCAACCCGGTTCTGTGTTGTCCGTCCGAGACGGCGATCACGGCATCGTAGCGGCTGGCAAGAAGGTCGACGGGATTGGCGCTGGTGTGCAGATCGATCTCCAATTCCGGATGTGTCGACTTCAGGCTCGGCCACATCGGCAGGAGAAAGCGGGACAGGAAAAATCCGTAGACGCCGACAGACAGGCGCCTGAACCGTCTGAGATGCAGGCCTTCGGCGGCGTCCGCAATTCGGTCCAGGGCCTCGCGCGCGGAATCCGCGAAAGCTTTGCCTGCCGAAGTCAACACCAGCCCGCGCGATCCACGCAGGAAAAGCACTGTGCCCATGCGCGCTTCAAGGGCGCGGACGTGTCTGCTGATAGCTCCGACCGTAACATTCAACTCGTCGGCCGCTCGCGTGATCGACAGATGTCGCGCGGCGGCTTCGAACGCCCGGACAGCATGTAAGGGAGGAAGACGTCGTGCTGCCATGATAGCCGTCCGTGGGTGATCGCGCCTTGAGTTTGGCTCAAGCCACCCGCCCAAGAAGTCGTTTGCGCGCGACCGTGTCAAGTCATACCCCAAAGCTGGCCAGGCTCGCCCAGCCCAAGACCTGCCTATCCGGAGAGGAAGCTCATGACCATTCACGTCGGTTTGGCGGGCCGGGAAGCATCGTCCCAGCGCTCCGCCGCCCTGGCGCCCACATGCCGCGGGCTGAATTACTATTCCATCGACCAGAGCGTTCAGGACCTGCTTCCCCTCTACATGGACGCACCATTGCTGGCGCATCTCAAGCCGCATCTTGATGAGCTCGGAGAACTGGCCGGCGGCAAGCTGTACGATCTGTCCGATCAGGCCGAGCGTCACCAGCCCATTCTGCATCCTCGCGATGGCTATGGCCGCGATGAGGAATGGGTCGAATACCATCCGGCCTACCGGGAGATGGAGCGGATTGCGTTCGGACAATTCGGAATGCACGCGATGTGCAACCGCGGCGGCGTCCTCGGCTGGCCCTCGGCGATGCCGCCAATCGCGAAATACGTTTTTCACTACCTGTTCGCGCAGGCCGAGTTCGGCCTGCTGTGCCCGGTCAATTTAACCGACAGCTCTTCGGAACTGATCCGTCGTTTCGGCACGGATGAACTGCGCGAGCGCTATCTTCCGCGGATGTGGGATCAGGATCCGGCGACTCTCTTCAAATGCGCGCAGTTCATGACGGAGAAGGCCGGCGGCTCCGATGTGGGTGCGGCGGAGTTGACCGCGGTTCGCGATGGTGAGCACTGGAAGCTCTATGGCGAGAAATGGTTCTGCTCCAACGTCGATGCGGAGCTTGCCGTGCTGCTTGCGCGGCCTGAGGGGGCGCCGTCGGGCGGCCGCGGCCTTGGTCTGTTCCTGATGCCAAAGACGCTGGGCGACGGCAGCCGCAATTCCTACCGGATCGTGCGGTTGAAGGACAAGCTCGGCAGCCGCACCATGGCGAGCGGCGAGATCGTGTTCGAGGGGGCGGTCGCTTACCAGTTGGGCGAACTCGATCAGGGCCTGAAGCACATGCTCGTGATGGTGAATTCGAGCCGCGTGTCGCATCTCGCCCGCGCCGCCGGCATGATGCGCCGCTGTCTCAACGAGGCGCTGCAGGCCGCCCGTCACCGCAGTGCCTTTGGCCGCGCGGTGATCGATCATCCGCTCATGCGCCGCCAGCTCGTCAAACTGATGGTGCCGACCGAGCAGGCGCTCTCGGCGCTGCTGTATTCCGCAACGGCACCGGAGAAAGTGCTGCGGCTTCTCACGCCGATCGTCAAATACCGGGCCTGCCGCGATAACGTCACCGTCGCGACCGGTGCAATGGAAACGAGAGGTGGGAATGGCTACATTGAGGATTGGCCGAATGCCCGGCTCATTCGAGATGCTCATCTCGGTCTGTTGTGGGAAGGCACCAGCAACATCAACGCCCTGGACGCGGTGCAACGTGCCGTCGGAAAGCTGGGCGCCCATAAGGCATTGCAGGAGGATATTGGCGCGCGCCTGGAGAATGCGCTCGGTCTGCCCGGACAGTACCGTACCCGGCTTTCCGGTGCAGTGACCGATGCTGTGCGATTCGCGGAGGATGTCGCAACCAATCCGGAGAACGAACGCTTCTGCAGGATCGCTTCCGCCAAACTCTACCATGCGATTACCGCGGCCTTGCTTGCGTCGGAAGGCGCTCGTTTGGGAAGGAATGGTGGCGACGCCCGGCGTCTTCTGCTGTCGCGGTTCGTCCTCGAGCATCGTGCCGCAGAGCGTTCTCCGATGAACCTGGATGCCCAGCGGTGGGAAAATGCCGCGATCGATCTGCTCCTTGCCGACGAACCCATCTCTTTCACGCAAGCCAACTCTCTGGTGCAGGGTTAACAAATGGACACAGGGTCGCAGCGCGAGCTCGCGAGACTTCTGGCAACGCTCCGTAAGGAGGGGCGGCAGCAGAGTGGTCTGGACACACGGTTGCTCCCTCCGGACAAGGAGACGGCTTACCGGGTTGCCCGCATGGTCGAGGAAGAGCTCGGCTGGGAGGTGGCGGGGTGGAAGATCGCCGCAATGAAAGCTGACCTGCAGAAGGCGTTGCGCACCGACTCGCCAATCTATGGTCGGGTATACGCGCCGCTGATCAAGAAATCGCCGGTTACGGTTGAGCATGCACGTCAGTGCAGTCCGATTCCGGAAGTCGAATATCAGGCGCTGCTCGGTGCTGATCTTCCGCCGCGTGACAGGCCCTACGGCATCTCGGAAGTCAAGGAAGCCGTCACTTCGCTACACCCAGGTGTGGAGCTGGCGGAATGTCGCTTCGTCCACGACGCGGCGTTTCCTCCTCTGCCCGCCATCCTTGCGGACGGGGCTGGCAGCGGGACGATCGCGTACGGCCCGCCGATCGAGAATTGGCGGGACCGTGATATTTCCGGCCAGGAGGTCGTCCTGACTTGCAACGGGACGCTGAGGCGGAAGGGCACTGCAGCGATAGCGCTCGACCATCCACTTGTGCCGGTGACATGGCTCGCCAACGAACTCTCTCGGGCCGGCATCGGCCTGAAAGCCGGGCAGATGATCAGCACCGGCACAGTGACCGGAATGTTGAGACCGAAGGCCGGTGAGACGTTCGTCGCGGATTTTGGGCCCTTCGGCAGCGTCACAGTGAAGTACGCGTGATCCGATCGAACAGGCCGAATCCATAAGCTGGACAGGGCAAAGAGCATCGAGATGCTACAGATCGTTGTCTCGCGCTTTCGGCGGTCTCCATCGGAAAAGGCTTCGACGTAAGAGCGCAGGCATCGTGCATCCACGAAATCTCATGCTTTCATCAGCAATACCACCTTGCCGGATGTCCTTGGTCCTTCTTCTGCTTGTGTGATCATGCCCCGAGCCTCTTCGAAGAGCGCCTCCAGGCCGACGGTTGGCTTTAGCGCCCCCTTGTCGGCAAGTTCAGCAATTGCCGAAAGGTGTTTGATTCCCATGGTGGCGAAGGCGAGTTTATACCGCCGCGACAGCATTCCTCGAATTGCGCACAGCAGGTCGCATGTGGCGGACTGTCAAGGTCCGGCGAGTTACGCTGCTCTTCGGTAAGAAAACAGTGTCTCCGAAATAGTGGGTTTCGCGAGCCTTGGTGGAATGCGTCGGCCGGGGATAGGGAGGATGTTGGGCGCGACGAAGCAGCCAGGAAAGCGCAACCTGCATGGACGATCGTTGCGTCGGTCGCACGAGGCAAATCCCAACATCGATAGCGCGGCCCACCACCTCTTATTTTGCTCTCTTTAGCGTTTCAAAGATCTTGCCATTCATCAGGAGAGCGATTTCGGTCGCGGGTAATGGCTTTTGGCATTCGGACAGCGGATTGAGCCAGAAATTCGAGTTTGGCAAAATTTCGAACAGATTACGCGCGGCAGCTCCAAGGCAGGTCTCGGGCTCCTTTACGTAGTCGGATATACGTTTTTTCGACGTGAATGCAGGGTGCCATCTCATGCCCTGGAACTCGACGGTGGCGATATTTATCTTTTCCTGAAATTTGAGCGAACGCCGACGGCCGGGCTTCAGTGGCGCCTCAGGCGTTAGAACATAGATTTCCGTCTCCAGTAGAGCTCGATAGAACGCGGGAACGATTTCGGGATCCTTTCCCGCAGCCTGCATCAGAGCTTCGAGACTGTTTTCAGGTTCAAACACGGAAAATCCTCCCATTGAATGCGACAACGTCGTCATGGAGCGTCATTCTCGACGCAGTGAAAAGACACACCACGGTTTCGACGACCTCTCCATCATGGGCGAGCATGTCAGGTGTCCTTGTCACGAAGGGTCCGATAAATCGTATTGCGTGACACGCCCAACCGGCGCGCAGTCTTGCTGATGTTGTTGCCTGACTCGGCAAAAGCGGCCAACACATGCGCGCGTTGAATGTCATGCAGATCGCTTCTAAGTCCGTGGTTGACTGATCCTTCCCGAGAGAAGCGCTCGCTGCCGGAATGTCCGACGACGGATTCGACCGCTGTTTCGTCAATCAGGCTTCCCGGATCCCCGAGGGACAATCTCGAGAGCACGTTACGCAATTCGCGAATATTGCCGTTCCAATTCAATTCCGCCAATCGATCAATTGCGCTTTCCGTCAAGTTCGCGGAGGGATCAATCTTCTCGATCAGATGCCGCGCAATTTCGGCGAAATCCGAGCGCTCACGCAAGGGCGGTAATGTTACCTCCAGCGTGTTGAGGCGAAACAAGAGGTCAGATCGGAAACGGCCCTTTGCAATCGAATCGTGGAGATTGGCGTTAGTGGCGGACACGAGGAGGACATTGACTTGATGTTTTGCGCCACCGACCGGACGGACCGTCCAATCGTCCAGAAAGCGCAGTAGGACAGCTTGCAGCGTTACCGGCATGTCGCCGATCTCGTCGAGGAACAGGGTGCCGCCGTCTGCCTCTCTGAATAGTCCCGTGGAGCCGCCTTTTTTGGCTCCTGTGAAAGCTCCCTCGGCGTAGCCGAACAGTTCCGCTTCGATCAGGCTATCGGGCAGTGCCGCGCAATTGACCGGGACGAAGGCGCCGGCCCGTCCGCTGGCGGCGTGTGCATGGCGGGCGAGTTGTTCCTTGCCGGTGCCGGTCTCGCCGCGGATGAGGATCGGCATCTTGCGCGTCGCCGCACTCTCAACTCGCCGCACAACTCCGGCGATCGTCGAATCAGTGGATACAAATTGCGTGGCGACCTCTTTCGGCGGCGGTTGCCGCGGCCTGGTAATCCCTTGAATCATTGGGAACTGGCGCGTGTTCTCGATTGTCGCAACAAACTGGCTTCCGACGTCGTCTTCAAGGCGCTGGCGTTCCTTGCGTCGACCTTCATCGACAAACGTACTGAATTTCGTACGAAAGACGTCAGCGAAACGGCGGCCCGACGACGCCGGCAAACCGTGCAACAAGATGCGTGCGGCCCGGTTCGCCGCAAGTATTCTGCCTTCAGTATCCACGGCCAACAGGCCCGCGCTCAACGTGTGCAGGTATTCGCCGCGGTTGTGGAACGCGATCAGGAGATTGCCGCGA
>Ga0207689_10003314_pt1 | contig 14737 bp, 12 predicted proteins | sample KBSMisM52_FD_184312 | JGI IMG/M metagenome (GOLD analysis project Ga0207689, IMG submission 184312) | Miscanthus rhizosphere microbial communities from Kellogg Biological Station, Michigan, USA - KBS Miscanthus M5-2 (SPAdes) (version 2) | ecosystem: Host-associated > Plants > Roots >... | reverse complement strand
CCGAACACGCGCGGCAACCAGGTCATGACGGCGATCCGCCCGGTGGCTGGGAGGATCGCCGTCATGACCTGGTTGCCGCGCGTGTTCGGGGTGCTCACGGCCGTCTACGGGCTCGCGACGCTCGTCCGGCCCGCGATCTTCGCCAAGCCCACCGGGCTCTCCGGGGACGAGCCGCCCGTGCCGGTCGGCGTGCTCGTGCGGGCCGTCGGCGTGCGCGACGTCGCCAACGGGCTCGCGATGGCCACCGCGCCCGCAGGCCCGGCCCTGCGGGCGGCCATCGGCGCGCGGATCGCCGCCGACTTCGGCGACGCACTGACCTTCGCGTTGTCGCCCAACGAGGACCCGAACGCCCGCAAGAAGGCCGTCGCCGTCGGCGTCGGCTGGGGCGCGCTCAACCTCCTGGGCCTGCTCGCCGCCCGCCGCGGATAGCCCGCACCGCGGGCGGGCGTTCGGTGCATCTCATCAGCGCGCCAGGGCGCGTCTGCGCCGTGCCCGCCAGTGCGCGGGCGATGCGGACGGGCGTCACCGGCGCGGGCGACCCCGTGGCCGCCTCGCGGGCGGTGGCGCGGGCGGCGGCGCGGGCGGGGTGGCGCGGGCGGGGTGGCGCGGCGGGGTCAGTCCGGGTCGAGCTCGGCGAGGCGGCCGCGGGCGCGGTCGGCGCGGGCGGCGGCCGTGGCCGCCTCGCGGGCGGCTTCCCGGGCGGTGGCGGTGGCCGCGCGGGCGGTGGCGGCGGCGGACCGCTCCCGCTCGCGGGCCGCCTCCAGCTCCGCGGTCAGGTCGGCCACCTGGGCCTTCGCCGCCTCGTGGGCGGACTCGGCGTCGGCGCGGTCGGCGTCGGCGGACTCCTGCCGGTCCTGGGCCTCGTCGGCGGCGCGCTCGGCCTCCTCCACGGCGCGCTCGCGTTCGGCCCGCTCGGCGCGCCTGCGCTCGGCCTTCTCCCGCTCGATGCGCTCCTGTTCGGCTCGCTCCTGTCCGGCGCCGTCGGTCCCGTCCCCGGCGTCGGCCCCGCCGGACCGGCCCCCGCGCCCGTCGCCTTCGCCCCCGTCTTCCGCCCGAGCCCCGCCGTCACCGCCCCGGTCCGCGCCCGCCCGCTCCCGAGCCTGGCTCGACCCGCCCTCCGCCCGGCCCGGGCTGAGCCCGCACCCGCTGTAGCTCACCGTGCGCGTCAACCGCCCGGACCGCACCTCCTCGGCGACGGCGGGGTCGGCGAGCGCCGCGTCGAGGATGCCCGCCAGGTCGCGGACCACCGACTCGGTGGCGCTGTCGCCCGCCTGCGCCGCCAGCCTGCCGCCCTCCCGCGCCATGGCCGTGACGAGCCGGTTGCGCTGGGCCGACAGCGCCCGCAGCGCGCTGCCGTCGAGGGTCCGCTGCGCGGAGGCGAGGTCGCCCGCGAGCGCGAGGAGCCCGTCGAGCTGCTCCGGCCGTTCGCGCGCCAACAGGTTGGCCAGCCACGCCGCCCGGGTCGGCCTGCGCAGCCGGGCGATGGCGCGGGCCAGGTCGCGGTCGCCCGCCTGCCGGGCCTCCGCGACGGCGTCGTCCCTGGCGGGCACGAACGCGTCGGGATGCAGCCCATACAACTGTTCGGCGACGCCGTCAAGAGTTCCCGGACCGGATGGTGATGTCACTCACGGAGCGTAGATCCTCTTCCGCGCATGTTCGTGGTTACCGTGGAGTAGCGCGTCGGGGTGCCGAAGGCAACCGGGGCGTACCGGCGGCCGCTCCCTCCCACCCCTCAAGGGGCGGCCGCCGGGCTCCGTCCTCCTCGTTAGGGTCGTCCGGTATGGACCTCGTTGCGCCCATCGTCGCCGTCACCGTCCACCCCGACCGGGCTCGTATCACCCGCCGGGGCACCGTGCCGCTCGCCGCGGGTCCGAACGAACTGGTCGTCGCGGGCCTGCCGGAGACGCTGCTCGACGACTCGGTGCGCGTCGCGGGCCGCACCGAGAACGCCGACCAGGCCGTGCGCGTCGTCGGGGTCGACGTGGTGCGCCGCGACCTCGTCGCCGCGCCCGACGAACGCGTACGGGCCGCCGAGCAGGCCGTGCGGGAGGCCGAGCGGGCGCTCGCCGCGATCGACGGCGCCGACGCGGGCGACGCCGCCCGCGAGCAGCTCCTCCAACGGCTCGCACTGCGCTCCGGCGACCGGCTGGCCCGCGCGCTGGCCGAGGGCGCAGCCGACCCGGCCCGGGTCGCGGAGGTGTCCGGGGCCGTCGCCGCGCAGCTCGTGGAGGTCGCCGCCGAGCGCCGCGCGCACGCCGAGCGCCGGGTCGACGCCGAACACGCCCGCGCGGCCGCGCAGTCCGAACTGGACCGCCTGCGCGCCTCCAGCCGCACCCGTCGCGACGCCGTGATCGCGGTCGAGGCCGACGTGCCGTGCGAGCTCGCCGTCGACCTCACCTACGTCGCCTTCGGCGCGGGCTGGAGCTGCGCCTACGACGCCCGGATCGACGGGTCCGGCCCGCTCGCGCTCACCTGGTACGGCCTGGTCTCCCAGGCCACCGGCGAAGACTGGCCCGCGTGCGAGCTCACCCTCTCCACGGCGCGGCCCGGCGTCGCGGGCGCCGTGCCGGAGCTGGAGCCGTGGTGGGTCGACGTGCGGCCGCCCGCTCCGCCGATGCCGCTCGCCGCCGCGGCCCCGGCGGGCGAGTTCGACATGATGCGCCTCGAGAAGGCGGTGGTGGCGCAGGACGTCCTCGCCGAGCTGCAGGAGGGCGCTCTGGCCGTCGCGTGGCGACTCGCCCGGCCTACCGCCGTGCCCGCCGACGGCACGCCGCACCGCACCACGGTCGCCACCGCCACCCTCGACGCCCGCCTCGACCACGTGGTCGCACCCGCTGTGGACCCGGCCGCGCACCTGCGCGCCACGGTCGTGAACACCGGCGGGCACGCGCTGCTGGCCGGTCCGCTCTCCGCGTTCGTCGACGGGGACTTCGTCGGGAGCACCCACGTCGACACGACCGCGCCCGGCGCCGAGCTGGAGCTCTACCTCGGTGTCGACGACCGGGTCGCGGTCGAGCGCGAGCTGATGGAGCGCACCCCGCACCGCGCGCTGCTCGGCGGCAAGATCAGCGCCGTCGAGCGCTGGCGGATCGAGGTCCACAACGGCCGTCCCGCGCCGGTGCGGCTCGTCGTGCGGGAGCGGGTGCCGGTGTCGCGCCACCCGGACGTCCAGGTCGTCGACGTCGACGTCAAACCCGAGCCCGCGGAGCGCGACGAGCTCGGCCGCCTCGAGTGGACCGCGTCCGTCGAGCCGAACGGCACCTGGGAGGCGAACGTGCGCTTCGGGGTGCGACACGCTCGGGGTGTTCCGGTCGTCGGCTGGCGGTGAGGACCGGCAGGATGGGCGGGTGATCGCGCCCCTGCCCGACGCCGCCGCAGCCCGATCGCTCGCCCGGCTGCGCCCGGCCGTCGCCGAGGACGCGCACCGCCTGCTGGAGCACGGCGACGCCGTCGGCTTCCTCGCGCGGTTGGACCTGTGGTTCGCCGACGTGCACGTGCCCGTCAGCAGCCTCTACGGCGAACAGTGCGACGGCCTCGTCGGGCAGCTCCTGCAGGTCGCGCTGGCCGCGACGGTGGCCCGCCCCGCCGACCTGCGCGACGTCGACCGGCGCCGCGAGGTCGACCCGCGGTGGTACCAGCACCAGCGGATGGTCGGCTACGTCGCCTACACCGACCGCTTCGCGGGCACGCTGGAGAAGCTGTCCGGCCGCCTCGACCACCTGGCCGAGCTGGGCGTCACCTACCTGCACCTGATGCCGCTGCTCAAGCCGCGCGAAGGCGCCAACGACGGCGGCTACGCGGTGGCCGACTACCGCGCGGTCGACCCACGCGTCGGCACGATGGACGACCTCGCCAAGCTGGCCGCCGAGCTGCGCGGCCGCGACATGAGCCTGTGCGTCGACCTGGTGCTCAACCACACCGCGCGCGAGCACCCGTGGGCCCGCGGCTGGCTGGCGGGCGACCCCGAGTACGCCGACTTCTACCACGCCTACCCCGACCGCACGATGCCCGACGCGTACGAGGCGACGGTCAACGACGTCTTCCCCGACCAGGCGCCCGGCTCCTTCACGTGGGTGGACGAAGCAGGCGACGACAACGGGGCGTGGGTGTGGACCTCGTTCTTCCCGTACCAGTGGGACCTCAACTGGGACAACCCGCGGGTGTTCGCCGCCGTGCTGGAGACGATCCTCTGGCTCGCCAACCGCGGCATCGAGATCTTCCGGCTGGACGCCGTGCCGTTCATGGGCAAGCGGCTGGGCACGTCGTGCATGAACCAGCCCGAGGTGCACGACATCGTGCAGGCGATGCACGCCCTCACCAAGATCGCGGCGCCCGCGGTGGTGTTCAAGGCGGAGGCGATCGTCGCGCCCGACGACCTCGTGGCCTACCTCGGCGGCCACCACCGCTACCGGCCCGAGTGCGAGCTGGCGTACCACAACCAGCTGATGGTCATGCTGTGGTCGAGCCTCGCGACGAAGGACGCGCGGCTGGCCGTCCAGTCGCTGCGGAGGCTGCGGCCCATCCCGGCCGAGACGTCGTGGGCGACCTACGTGCGCTGCCACGACGACATCGGGTGGGCGGTCGGCGACGTCGACGCCCGTGCCGTCGGCTACGACCCGGTCGCGCACCGCGACTTCCTCAACGCGTTCTACTCCGGCCGGTTCCCGCTGTCCTTCGCGCACGGTGAGCTGTTCGGGGAGAACCCGCGCTCGGGCGACGCGCGCATCTCCGGCTCGGCCGCGGCGCTCTGCGGCATCAGCGGAGCCAAGGAGCGCGGTGACGCCGCCGCGCTCGACGCCGGGATCCGACGGCTCGTGCTGCTGCACGCCGTCACCCTCGGCTGGGGCGGTGTGCCGCTGCTCTACATGGGCGACGAGCTGGCGCAGGGCAACGACGCGTCCTACCGCGCCGATCCCGCGCTCGCCGAGGACAACCGGTGGATGCACCGGCCCTACTTCGACGACGCCGCCGCGGCCCGGCGCCACGAGCCGGGCACCGTCGAGGGCCGGGTCTTCGGCTGGTTCCGGGCGCTGGTCCGCACCCGGGCGGGGCTGTCGGCCCTGCACGCCGCGGGGGAGTCGGCGGTGCTCCCGACCGACTCGCCGCACGTGCTGGCCTGGCGTCGACGGCATCCGCGCAGCGGCCACTTCGTCGGGTTGGTCAACTTCTCGGACCAGCCCACCACCGTCGACGTCCGCGTGCTCGCCGGGCTCGGCAGGCTCGACACGGTGCTGGCCTCGGACGGGCCGCCGCCACTGGAGAACGGGCGGCTCCGGCTGGCCGGGCTGTCCTTCGTCTGGCTCGCCGAGGAATAGTCGATTCGTCGCCACGATTCGAATTGCGCAATTCGGACGCGTACCGTGCGCACCCACCGTCGAGGGTCGGGAGAGCGACATGGCCGAGTCCGCCGCACCACCACAAGAAGCGCGTCCCACCCGGCCGAAGAAACCGCTCTACACCCAGCTCTGGGTCTGGGTGCTCGTCGGCATCGTCGCGGGCATCGTGGTCGGGCTGGTCGCCCCCGGCTTCGCCAAGCAGCTCAAGATCCTGGCCGACCTGTTCATCCAGCTCATCAAGGTCGTCATCGGCCCGGTGATCTTCTGCACCGTGATCGTGGGCATCGCCTCGCTGGGCAACCTGGCCCGCGCGGGCGGCCTGGCGCTGAAGGCGCTGGCCTACTTCCTGGTCGCCACGGTGATCGCGCTGTTCATCGGCCTGCTCGCGGGCAACCTCGTGCAGCCCGGAGCGGGCTTCCAGGGGCAGCCCTCGGCGGCGGCGATCGAGCAGGCGAACAAGTCGGTGGCGACCGGTGAGAGCGACCAGGGCCTCACCGCGTTCCTGCAGAACGAGCTCTTCCCGACGAGCTTCCTAGCGCCGTTCGTGGACAACAAGGTGCTGCAGGTGCTCGTGCTGGCGATCCTCACCGCCTGCTCGATCAGCTTCCTGTCGACGCGGATGCGCGAGCGGGCGGTGGCGGCGATCGACGGCATCGCCAAGGTGATCTTCGGCATCATCAAGATCATCATGTGGGCGGCACCCCTCGCCGCCTTCGGCGGCATGGCCTACACCGTCTCGGCGTTCGGCGCTTCCTCGCTGGCCAACCTGGGCCTGCTGATGCTCACCTTCTGGGGCACCTGCGCGTTCTTCGTCCTCGTCGTGCTAGGCGCTGTGTCGGCGTGGGCCGGGTTCAACATCCTCAAGCTGATCCGGTTGATCAAGGACGAGCTGCTCATCATCGTCGGCACCTCGTCGTCGGAGACCGTGCTGCCGCGGCTGCTCACCAAGCTCGAGTCGGCGGGCGCCTCGCGGCAGACCGTCGGCCTGGTGATCCCCACCGGGTACTCGTTCAACCTCGACGGCACCTGCATCTACCTGACGTTGGGCGCGCTGTTCATCATCCAGGCGGGTGGGGAGCAGCTGGGCATCGGCCCGCAGATCGCCCTGGCCGTGCTGATGGTGCTCACCTCCAAGGGCGCGGCCGGGGTCACCGGCGCGGGGCTCGTCACCCTGGCGGCGTCGTTGGAAGCGTTCGGCGGCCAGTTCTTCACGGCCGAGGCGATCGCCGTGGGCATCGCGCTGGTCGTCGGCATCGACCGCGTGATGAGCGAGGGCCGGGCGTTGACGAACGCGATCGGCAACTGCGTGGCGACGCTGGTGATCGCGCGCTGGAACGGCGAGCTGGACCTCGAGCGCCTGCGGGCCGTGCTCGACGACCCGTCGCTGACCGACGACGACATGGAGCTGCACCACGGCAGCGGGCCCGCCGACGATGCGCCCGATCCGGAGGACCGGGCCGTCGACCTGAAGAAGGAGCCGGAGCCCGCCGCCCGCGGCTGACCGTCAGTGCTGTTGCTGGGACGACAGCCGCTGCGCGATCACGCTCTGCAGGTGTGAGAGCCCGGGGACGTCCAGCGCGCCGACCTGCCCCTCGAGCTGTTGCACGAGGTGCGGGTCGGCCAGGGTCTTCTCGCTGGACTGCAGCAGCACGGTGCCCGCGCCGGTGAAGTCGTACTGGCGCTCCTCACCGGACTGCACGCCGAACATCATGCCCATCGCCCCGCCGAGGAAGCCCGACATCCAGCCCGCGTCGTAGTGATGCGAGGGCGACGGGCAGTCCGCCCAGCCGACGAGCGCCTGCGGGTCGACCCGGATCGGCGGCTCGGCGAAGATCACCGGCCCGGAGCTGGACGCCAGGAACTTGCCGGTGCCGAGCAGGGTGAGGAAGCCCGGCACGATCGACTGCTTCAGCTCGAGCGTGGCGTCGTAGGCGAGCAGGTTGGCCGCGCGCAGGGTGAGGTTGCCGTCGCCGAGGTCGTAGGAGTTGATGTCGTACCCGCGGTCGCCGAGGATCAGGTGGCCCTGGCCGGTGGCCACCACCCAGTCGCGCGCGTAGAGCGGCGCGGAGAACTGCGCGGCGACGAACCCGGAGACGCTGGCCGTCGTCAGCGGCTCGAACCGGATGCCCGGCCCGTTGGGCGCCGGGTAGTAGGCGATCATCCGGCCGGTCTGCATGAACAGCTGACCGGTGAGGCGCACGCAGTAGGCGTAGTGGTTGCCCGGGATGTTGTCGTTGTCCGGGAGCGACGTCGGGTCGAGGGGCTGCATCAGATCTTCTGCTCCGAAGCCTGGACGTAGACGGTGCCGTTGCCGGTCATCTTCAGCTGGATGGCCTCGCCGGAGCCGCGGCCCACGGCGTCGCGCCAGCTCGCGTTCAGCGCGATGTCCGCGTTGACCTGGCCGACGTGCGCCACGAACGCCTGCGGGTCCACCGTGGTGGTCTGGCCGGGCTGCACGGGGAGCGCGATCGTGCCGCCGTGCGACAGCACCACCGCGGTGCCGTAGCCGTGCAGCTGGGTGGTGAACATCCCCTGCCCGCTGACCGCGCCGCGCACCGCCCCCCGGATGCCGCCCTGGCTGCCGAGGAACACCAGCGTGGCCTGCAGGCCCGCGTCGTGGGCCACGAGCCGGTCGGCCTCGACGGTGAGCGGGCCCATCTGGCCGACCTCGATGATCGTCAGGTACATGCCCCGGTAGCCGTAGTGCACGGTGCCCTGGCCCTGGGCGACCATCATCTGCACCTGCTCGCCCGCCATCATCCGGCCCGCCATGCCGCCCATGCCGCCCGCCGAGGCGCGCACCGGCGCGAACTGCACCTGCCCGGTGTAGGCGAGCATGGCGCCTCGGCGGGCCAGCACCTCCCGGCCGGGAGCGACGGGCACGCTCACGACCTTCCCGTTGACCTGCTCGAAAGGCACTACCGCTCCTCGGGCTGGATGTAGACGACCCCGTGCCCGTCGAAGCGCAGGGAGAACGCCTCACCGGAGCTCTCGCCGATGAGGTTGCGCCAGGACACGTCGGTGACGAACGTCTGGTTGAGCCTGCCCTGGCTCGCGATGAACGCGTCCGGGTCGACGACCAGCGGGAACTGCGGCGACACCCCCAGCGCGATCGGCGGGCCCCCCGAGGACAGCAGCGCCGCCGTGCCGTACCCGGTGACCGTGGTGGTGAAGAGGCCCTGCCCGGAGGACATCCCGCGCAGCCCCGCGAACGCGACGTCGGTCGAGAGCTTGTCCGAGAGCGCGAGGAGCTGCTCGGACTCGACCTTGAGGGTGTCGCCCGCCAGCTCGACGAGCAGCACCTCCATCGCGTCCTTGGCGAAGTACACGGTGCCGTGGCCCGAACAGTGCATGAGCGACACCGACTCGCCGGTGGCGCGGCGCTTGAGCGCGGCGCGCAGGCCGTCGCCACCACCCATGCCCGCGCTCTTGAACGCGACGTCGCCGGTGTAGGCGATCATCGCTCCGTGTGCCGCGCGCACCGCGTCGCCGTGGAGGTCGACCTCGAGCACCCGCGACCCGCTCAACCGGAACGCCTGCATGACGGGGATCATGACATAGCGTGCAGAACGTCCGGATTCGTCATACGGCCGAGCTCGACGACGCCGCGCTCGCAGCGGTGCGGGCACTCTGCGACAAGGCTTTCGAGGGGGATTTCAGCGACGCCGACTGGGAGCACGCCCTCGGCGGCGTGCACGCGCTGGGCTTCGAGGGCGACCGGCTGGTCGCGCACGCGGCCCTCGTCGCGCGGCGGATCCTGCACGCCGAGCGGGTCGTGCGTACCGGCTACGTGGAGGCCGTGGCGGTGGCCGCCGATCGGCGTCGCCGCGGCCACGGCGCCGCCGTGATGCGGGCCCTCGACCCCTACATCGCCCGGGGTTACGCGCTCGGCGCGCTCGCGACGTCCGACGACGGGGCGCCGCTGTACGCCGCCCTGGGCTGGAGTCGGTGGCCGGGCCCGACCGCCGTGCTCACCCCGGAAGGCATCCGCCCGACCCCCGACGCCGACGGCGCGATCTTCGTCCGCACGGTGGGCGCCGCCCTCGACCCGGAGCAGCCGTTGATCTGCGACTGGCGCGACGGCGACGTGTGGTGACCGCTCGGCGTGCGGCGAACGTCGGATCGGATGCGGCGGGCGGGGTTTGCCGACGGTGCCGATCGTGGAACCCGGAGTCATGGAACCGGGCCACATCGAGTTCGTCCACCGCAGCTGGCCAGCCGACCCGACCCAACTCGCGGTGATACGCCACGAGCTGACCACCTGGCTCGCGCCGCTGCGACTGACCGAGGAGGAGACCGCCGACGTCGTGCTCGCCGTCGACGAGGCCGCCGCGAACGCCGTGCTGCACGCCTACGGGCCGGACGAGTCCGGCGCCGTCGAGCTGACGCTCTGGACCGAGCAGGGGCCGGGGGAGTCCGACGCCACGCTCTCGATCGAGATCGTCGACCACGGGCAGTGGCGCCCGCCGGGCGAGCCGCACGTGGGCGGCGGGCGCGGCATCCCGCTGATGAGCAACGTCGTCGAGTCGGTGCTGATCCACTACGACGACCGCGGCAGCCGGGTGCTGCTGCGCCACCGCCTCCCCGTGCGGGGGTAGCGCTACCGACCGCAGGCAGGACCCGCGCCGCCGCGCCCGGCGCCGAGGCCGAGGGGGTCGAGCGAGCGTGTGTCGGGCGTCGGCGTCCACCGGCCGCCCACCGGCGCGTACGTCCAGCTCGCGCCCCGGGTGACCAGCGTGACCAAGGCGTCGACGAGCCGGTCGACGTGCTCCTCCGTGGTGCCGAGCCCGATGCTCACCCGCAGCGCCTCCCCGCTCGGCCCGCAGAGCCGGGCGAGCAGCGGGTGGGCGCAGAACCGCCCGTCCCGCACGCCGATGCCGTGCTCGGCCGACAGGTAGGCCGCGACGTAGCCCGCGGGCCGGTCGGCCACCGTGAACGACCGCACCGCCACCTGGTCGGCCGCGTCGTCCCACGCCCGCAGCGCCGTGAGGCCCGGCACCCGCGCGAGCCCGGCGTCCAGCCGCGCGAGCAGCGCGCGCTCGTGCTCGGGGCTCGGCCCGTCGAGCACCGGCGCGAGCGTGCGGCAGGCCTGGGCGAGCGCGGCGGCGCCGATGACGTTCGGGGTGCCGCCTTCGTGGCGGTGCGGCGCTGCGGCCCAGCGGGTGGTGTCCGTGCCCACCTCGGTGACCGCGCCGCCGCCCGCGAGGTGCGGGGGAGCGGCGTCGAGCCAGTCGCGGCGGCCGACGAGCGCCCCCGCGCCGAACGGGGCGTAGAGCTTGTGCCCGGACACGGCCACGTAGTCGACGCCCCACCCGGCGATGTCGACCCGCCGGTGCGGCGCGAGCTGCGCGGCGTCGAGCACCACGCGGGCGCCCGCCGCGTGCGCGATCTCCACGACCTCGGCGATCGGCAGCACCTCGCCGGTCACGTTGGACGCCCCGGTCACCGCGACGAGCGCCGCGGGCCGGGCGCGGAGGGCGGCGGCGAGCGCCGTGAGCGTGGCGGCCACCGTGGCGCGGGCGGGCACCACGCGGCGCGACCGCCACGGCAGCAGGTTGGCGTGGTGCTCGACGTCGAGGCACACGACCTCGCCGGGCACCGCGGCGGCCAGCAGGTTGAGCGCGTCGGTGGTGTTGCGGCCGAACACGACGACGTCGTCGGGCCGCGCCCCGAGGAACGCGCCCACCGTGTCGCGCGCCGCCTCCAGCACACCCGTGCACACCTGCGAGGCGTAGCCCGCACCGCGGTGCACGCTGGAGTAGTAGGGCAGCAGCTCCGTGACGTGCGCGGCCACGTCCTCCAACGACGGGGCGCTCGCCGCCAGGTCGAGGTTGGCGTAGGGCGCGTCGCCGCCGGTGACCAGCGGCACGCGCAGACGGGCGCCCACGAGGGTGGGCAGGGCACAGTCGACAGCAGTCGTCATCGGACGCTCCACGAGGCTCGCGCTTGCCGCGGACCCTGCGCCCACGGCCAGGTCGTCACCCGGAGCACCCCACCGCGGAGGAGGGTTGCCGATCAGCGAGCCGGGGCTTGGCGCTGATGCTCATGACCTGCCGCGGACGTTAGCCGGACGCCGCCGCCTTCCGCAACTGCTCCCACAGCGCCACCACGTGCTCGCGCTCGGTCGTCACCCCGCCGACGGCGACCCGGATGACCACCCGGCCGTCCACGACGGTGTGGGTCAGGAACGCCCGTCCCGACGCGTTGACCTGCGCCAACGCCGCCCGGGTGCGCTCGTCGGAATCGAGGCGCAGGCACACCAGCCCGAGTGACGGCGGGGCGGCCAGTGTGAATCCCGGCTCATCGGCGACCCACCCGGCGAGCTCGGCGGCCCACGCGATGTGGCCGCGCAGGTGGGCCCGCAGCCCGGACAGGCCGTAGCCCGAGAGCACCGCCCACAGCTTGAGCGCGCGGAAGCGACGGCCGAGCGGCACCTGCCAGTCGCGGTAGTCGACGACCGCGCCCGAGTCGGTCGCCGCGTTGCGCAGGTACTCGGGGGTGATCGAGAGCGCGTCCGGGAGCGCGCGGGCGTCGCGCACCCACAGCAGCGAGGCGTCGAACGCCGTGCCGAGCCACTTGTGCGCGTCGGTGCAGAACGAGTCGGCCCGCTCGACCCCGTCGAGCAGGTCGCGGTGCTCGGGGCAGAGCGCGGCGACGCCCGCCCAGGCCGCGTCGACGTGCACCCACGCTCCCGAAGCGGCGTCGACCACCTCGCGCACCGGGTCGATCGCGCCGGTGCCCGTGGTGCCGATCGTCGGGCACACCAGCACCGGCCGCAGCCCGGCCGCCCGGTCCTCGGCGATGAGCGCGGCCAAGGACGTCGGGTCCAGCGCCGATGTGCCGGGCCGGAACCCGACGACGCGCAGGGCCCGCGCGCCGAGCCCGGCCACCCGCACGGCCTTGGCCAGCGACGAGTGCGTCTCGGCGGTGACGTACACGCGGTCGCGGCCGTCGACGCCGTCGTCGCGCCACGTGGGGTTGGCCCGGTGCAGCGCCGCGAGCAGCGCGACGAGCGCGGCCGAGGACGCCGAGTCCTGGATCACGCCGCCGCCCCCGCCGCCGAACGTGAAAGCGGGGTCGAGGCCCAGCGCGTCCGCGAGCGCGTCCATCAGGGCCTGCTCGACCTCCGTGGCGGCGGGGGAGGTGGACCAGAGCATCCCCTGGGCGCCCAGCCCGCCGGAGAACAGGTCGCCCAGGAGCGAGTGCAGCGAGGCGTTGGCCGGGAAGTAGCCGAACCAGCCGGGGTGCTGCCAGTGCGACGAGGCCGGGACGACCGTGCGGTCGAGCGCGGCCAGCAGCGCGTCGAGGGGCTCGGGGTCCTCCGGCAGCGCGGCGGGGAACGCGGCGCGCACCGATCCGGGTGCGACCTCGGGCTGGACGGGCCGGTCGGGCAGACCCGCGCGGTAGGCCGCGACCCACTCCACGGCGGCGGCGGCGCGCTCGCGGAACTCGTCGGGCGTCAGGTCGGGCACGCGGCACCCCCGTGGTCTTCCCGCAGCCGGGTCTTGAGCACCTTGCCGCTCGGGTTGCGCGGCAGCACGTCGACGAGCACGACGTCGCGCGGGCGCTTGTAGGCGGCGAGCCGTTCGCGGCAGAACGCCTCCACGTCGGTGGCGACGGGCGGATCGGCGGGATCGCGGGCGACGACCACGGCCAGGGGCGCCTCGCCGTACTTCGCGTCCGGCACCCCGATCAGCGCCACCTCGGCGATCTTCGGGTGGGCGGCGAGCACGTTCTCCACCTCGGCGCAGTAGATGTTCTCGCCGCCCGAGATGATCATGTCCTTGACGCGGTCGACGACGAACAGGTAGCCGTCCTCGTCCTCGCGCACCAGATCGCCGGAGTGGAACCAGCCGCCGCGGAACGCCTCGGCCGTCTCCTGCGGCTTGTCCCAGTACCCGCTCATCACGAGCGGCCCGCGGTAGACGATCTCCCCGACGGTGCCGCGCGGCACGTCGTTCATCGCGTCGTCGACGATCCGGGCCTCGACGTTGACGATCGGCCGCCCGATCGAGCCGATCTTGCGGATCGCGTCCTCGCCGCGCAGCAGGCAGGTGACCGGGCTGCACTCGGTCTGGCCGAACGCGGTGACGATGTCGGCCTGCGGGAACGCGTCGATCATCGCGCGGAGCAGCGTGGTCGACGCGGGTGCCGCGCCCCACGAGCACCGCCGCAGCGCCGACAGGTCGCGGTCGGCCAGCCCGGGCACGGCGACGATCGCCGCCCACTGCGCGGGCACGAAGAAGCACGACGACACGCGTTCGCGCTCCAGCAGGTCGACCATCGCGACCGGGTCGAACCCGCCCGACGGCGTGAGCACCGTGGTCGCGCCCTGCGCGAGGTTGATGCAGAACCCGGAGACGCCCGCGATGTGGAAGAGCGGCGCCCCGGACAGCCCCACGCGGTCGCCGTGCGACCCGTTCGTGACGATGTTGCTGTAGGCGTGCAGCGTGAGGTTGCGGTGGGAGAGCACCGCGCCCTTGGGACGGCCGGTGGTGCCGGACGTGTACATGACGAACGCGGGCGCCTCGTCGGCCACGGACGGCCAGTCGGGCGCCGCGGGGGCCGCGGCGAGCTGGGCGTCGTAGCCCGCACCGAGGGTGAGCACCGCGCGCACCTGCGGGGTGCGGGCGGCCGCCACGACCGGCGCGAACGCGTCGTCGACGAGCACGGCCGCGGCCCCGGAGTCGGCGAGCACGTAGGCGACCTCGCCCGCGACCATGCGGAAGTTGACCGGCACGCAGATCGCCCCCGTGCGCACGGTCGCGACCATCGCCTCGATGTGCGGCACGCTGTTGCCCGCCATCACCGCGACCCGGTCGCCCGCGACGACGCCCGCCGCCGCGAGCGCCGCGGCCAGCCGGTCGATGCGCGCGTCGGTCTGCCGCCAGGTGAGGGTGACCGGGGGGTCCCGGAACGCGACTCCATCCGGTGTGGACCGCGCGAAGCGGGCGACCTGGTCGCTGATGGTCATGCCCGCAGCGTTCACGGGAGCGTTCACGGCATGCTCGGATAACGGTCGCGGAGCTTCTGCTTCACCAGCTTGCCGGTGGGCGTGCGCGGCATGTCGTCGGTGAACACGACGCGGCGCGGGGCCTTGAACGCGGCGATGTGGTTGCGGGCGTGCGCGATCAGCTCGCGCTCCAGCTCCGGGCCGGGTTCGGCGTCCGGCCCGGGCTGCACGACGGCGAGCACGGCCTCGCCCATCTCGTCGTCCGGCACCCCGATGACGGCGACGTCCAGCACCGCCGGGTGCAGCGCCAACGCGTCCTCGGCGTCGCGCGGGTAGATGTTCACCCCGCCGGAGATGATCATGAACGCCTTCCGGTCGGTGAGGTGGAGCCAGCCGTCCTCGTCGAGGTAGCCCAGGTCGCCCGTGGTTCCCCAGTCATCGTGCTCGG
>Ga0207689_10003313_pt1 | contig 14739 bp, 9 predicted proteins | sample KBSMisM52_FD_184312 | JGI IMG/M metagenome (GOLD analysis project Ga0207689, IMG submission 184312) | Miscanthus rhizosphere microbial communities from Kellogg Biological Station, Michigan, USA - KBS Miscanthus M5-2 (SPAdes) (version 2) | ecosystem: Host-associated > Plants > Roots > Rhizosphere... | reverse complement strand
AACGTCCCGTTGTCGAGCTTGGTGATCTCGTCGGCGATGGCCGTGATGAAATAGTGATCGAACCCTTGGTGGTAGTACTCGATCGCGGTGGCGGTCGCTGGTTGGCCGCCAACGCTCGAGCCCGTCCCGGTCACGGCGATGGTTTGCGGGCTGCCGGGGCCATTGCTCGCGACGGTGATCGTTGCACTGCGCACCCCTGGTGCCGATGGCTGGAACGTGACGTTGAACGTGCACGAGGCGCCCGCATTCACGGTCGTGCAGGTCGATCCGCTGACCGGAAATTCCGCGCTGTTGCTGCTCGTGATCGCGGCGACGGTCACCGCAGCATTACCGACGTTGGTCACGGTTACCGCGTGCGGCCCGCTCGCCGTGCCCACGTTCTGATTGGTCATCGTCACCGAGGCGGGAAGCGACAGTTGTCCGGCCGGCGGCGGCGGCGTCCCGTTGACGCCGGTGCCGGAGAGCGAAATCGCGAGATTGATGCCAGCGCCGGTGATCGTGTAAACGGGCGTGAACGTGCCGGCGGCGGTCGGGCTGAAAGTGAACGCGATCGCGCAGCTCGCGCCCGCGTTGAGTGTCGCCGTGCACGTTGACGTCTTGCCGAAATGCGTCGGCGCGGCCGGGTAGGTCATTCCGGTGGCGGCACCGTTTCCGCTGTTCGAGATCGTGATGGTCAGGCCCGCGCTGGTCGAGCCGACGTTGATGTTGCCGAAGGCCGCGGACGTCGGGGAAGCGGACACGTTGGCGGCAGCGGCAACGCCAGCGCCGGACATCGAAATCTGCACATTGACGCCGCCCGCGCCGGTGATCGTGTAGGTGTCGGCATCGGCGCCTCCCGCGGAGGGCTTGTAGCTCAGCGTGATCGTGCAAGTGGCGCCAGCGGCGATGCTGGCCCCACATGTCTTGTTGACCAGAAACTCGGCCGCGTTGCTGTTGGCGTAGGTGAGCCCGCTCGCGCTGCCGGAGCCGGTATTGGAAACGGTGATGACTTGTGGCGCGCTGGTCGATCCGAGGTTGACGCTGCCGAATGACGCCGAGGCCGGATTGGCGGAGACGATGGGCGCCGCGGCGGGACAGGGCTGCGGAATGACCGCGTAAAAGATGTAGGTCGCGAGATCCTCGATATCGAAACTCGTCAGCGGCAGGTTGTTGCGCAGATCGAGCGCCAACATTTCCGGATTGGTGCCGGTTCCGTCCAACGCGAATTCGATGGCGCCGGTATTGCCCGCCGCAAGTTGAATGTTGTGCAGGTTGACGCCGGGGCCATGGCAGCTCGAATTGCTGCAGGCGGTGGGAACGGCAGCGTTGGTTTTGTTGTAAAGGGTCTTGCCGTTTTGACAGTTGCCCGCTTTGGACAACGGCGACCACGCCAGCACAAATGGCGCGACCAGGGCAAACAAAAGGGCAGGTAGACGTTTCATGCGGCGAATCTAGTGATACTCGAGGACGCACCCATTGGATGCGGCATTCCGGCGAACGGCAAGTCTACGCCAACATATTCCAATGTCATAGTATGGGGTCAGGGCAAATTCCGACGGGCAGCGGCCTGTCCAGCATCGCGCCGACTCGTCCAGGTCGCCGACGTCGCCAAACGGCCTTCGCCCGCGCCCAAGCGACGAAAAGAGGGATAAAATTGCGCCTTGCGCCGATTTGAGCCAGCTTGCGGGCGCGAGAAACCCTGAAGAATCAGGGCTTTCGGACAAATGCGGCTAAAGCGGAGCGCGATCGACGTCAGCGACCCGACTGCCCGCAAGCTTGCCGGGCTATTGCATCGGGCGTACTCACTGCCATGCCGTCCTTTTCTGCCACTACCGGCGGCGCTGCCACCGCCGCCGACTCGCCCGAGCACATCCGCTCGGTCGGTGTCGTCGAGGCGCAGGTCGCCCATTTCAGCGATCCGCTCGCGCTTGCCTGCGGGCAGTGGCTGGCGAACTACGACGTCGCGTACGAAACCTACGGCACGCTGAACGCCGACGCGTCGAACGCGGTGCTCGTCTGCCACGCGCTCAACGCATCGCACCACGTCGCCGGTTATTACGACGACGACCGCGAGAACGTCGGTTGGTGGGACAACATGATCGGTCCGGGCAAGCCGCTCGATACCGATCGCTTCTTCGTCATCGGCGTCAATAATCTCGGGAGCTGTTTCGGGTCGACCGGACCCCAATCGGTCAACCCCGACACCGGCACGCCCTGGGGCGGCGATTTTCCGCTGGTCACGGTCGAAGACTGGGTCGACGCGCAAGCGCGGCTCGCCGATCGCCTGGGCATCGCGCAATTCGCCGCGGTGATGGGCGGGAGCCTCGGCGGGATGCAGGCGCTTGCGTGGGCCATCCGCTATCCGCAACGAATTCGCCACGCGCTGCTGATCGCGGCCGCGCCCAACCTTTCGGCGCAGAACATCGCATTCAACGAAGTCGCGCGGCAGGCGATCCTGACCGATCCGGATTTTCATGGGGGCCATTTCGCCGCGCAGGGCACGTTGCCGCGCCGCGGCCTGAGCGTGGCGCGCATGATCGGCCACATCACCTACCTGTCCGATCTGCAGATGGAGGAGAAGTTCGGCCGCGGCCTTCGCGAGGGCATCAACTTTTCCTTCGCGCCGGAATTCCAGATCGAGTCCTACTTGCGCCACCAGGGTGAGAAATTCGCCGAGTACTACGACGCAAACACCTATTTGCGGATCACCAAGGCGCTCGATTACTTCGATCCGGCGGTCGCGACCGGAGGCAACCTCGCGCGCGCGCTCGCGCCGGCCACGTGCAAGTTCCTGGTCGTATCGTTCACCACCGATTGGCGCTTTCCACCGGCGCGCTCGCGCGAGATCGTCAAGGCGCTGGTCGATCGCCGCCGCGATGTTTGTTACGCGGAGATCGACGCGCCGCACGGGCACGACGCTTTCCTCCTCGACAATCCGCAATACCACGCCCTGGTGCGGACGTACTTCGAGACTGTCGCCTCGGACGCCGATTATTCGACGTTCCGGTTCGGCGCCGAGATCAGGCGGGGGATCGAGGAGCGCGACCGGCAGGCCCATCGCGCCGATTTCGCCACGATCGGCGGCTGGTTGGCTTCCGGCGCGCAGGTCCTCGATCTGGGATGCGGCGACGGCAGCCTGCTCGCGTATCTCATGCGCGAGCGCAAAGTACGCGGCTACGGGATCGAGATCGCCGACGAAGGCGTGCTGGCGAGTGTGCGCAACGGCGTCGACGTGCTGCAAAGCGACCTGGAAAGCGGTCTCGCCGGCTTCGACGACGCGTCGTTCGATTGCGTGATCCTGTCGCAGACGTTGCAGGCGATGCGCCACACCGAAGAGATCGTGGCCGAAATGCTGCGGGTGGGCCGCGAAGTGATCGTGACGTTTCCCAATTTCGGTCACTGGTCGCATCGCTGGCAGATTCTGAAGGGGCGGATGCCGGTGTCGGACCGCCTTCCTTACCAGTGGTACGACACCCCCAACATTCATCTGTGCACGGTGGCCGACTTCGATGCGTTCCTGCGCGAGCGCAATTGCATCGTCGAGAATCGCGTGGTGCTGGCGGGGGGGCACGCCGTGCACGTCCTGCCCAACTTGCTGGGCGAGCTCGCGATCTACCGGTTCCGGCGCGCTTAGGAACGGGCACGCCTGCCGGGTGCTCGCGTCGGCGCGCGTGGATCGTCTGCTCAAGGCGCGCACATGATGACGCCGATCGGCCCGTAGCCCTCCGGAATCCAGCCGAGTGCGAGCATCGCCGTCCGCACGGCGAGGTCGGTCGTGTACCGGTGGTTGGGGGCGGCGCCCTGCCCGTTGTTGTAGATCCGATATACGGGGCTGGTTCCGGTCGGGCATGCGCCGTCGAGCGCGGGTACCGCAACGAAGAACACCTCGGCCTCGAACATCCAGCTCGGATTGCTCTTCACCACCGTGCACTCCGCCGGCAGCGGCGTATAGAAGTGCGAGCTCTTCGGCGCGAATGCCGTGCTGAAGAAGCGGCATACGGCGTTCAACCCAGCCCCGGGGCTCGTGAAGACCTTGAACGACTTGCCGGTGCGCGCCCACCCGACGAACGTCCCGTTGTCGAGCTTGGTGATCTCGTCGGCGATGGCCGTGATGAAATAGTGATCGAACCCTTGGTGGTAGTACTCGATCGCGGTGGCGGTCGCAGGACCAACGGTTACGCCGGTGCCGGAAAGCGCAACGAAAAGCGGTGGGCCGCCCGTGTAACCGATGGTCAGCGTCGCGCTAGCCGCGCCGGCCGCATTCGGCGCGTACGCGACACTGAGCGTGCAGGACGCGCCGGCGGCCAGCGTCGAGCCACAGGTGCTCGTGACCGGGAATTCAACGTTGTTGCTGGAGGTACTCGTGAGCCCGGTCGCATCCGCCGTGCCCGAATTGGCCAGCGTGATCGTCTGCGCTGCGCTGGTCGCGCCCACGTCGACGTTGCCGAACGATAGCGAAGCCGGTATCGCGGAGACCGTCGGGCTCGATGCCGGGCACGCCGCGGGGTAGACGAAGAGGTAGGCGGCAATATTGTCGACATCGGTCGCGTTCACGAAGTCCGGAAAGAGGCCTGCCATCGCGGACTGGCCGGCGAGTGCATTCAAGATGTCGGCGGCGCTCCTGCCCGCCCGGGACGCGGGGGTATGACAACTCTCGCAGATCTGCTGGAACTTTGCTTTTCCTGCGGAACAGTTGGCCGCCAGGACCGAGGGCGACCACGCAAAGACGAGCGGCGCCGCGAGGGCGAGCAGAAGCGGGGACCAACGTTTCATGCCGCAATATCTCCAACGGCGGCTGCAATGGCCGCAGCTTCGCCAACATGAAGACTGCCAATCTATTCCCGGGTCAGGCCGGTCGCCGTTCATGGCGCCCGTTGGCGAGAGCCGAATTCGAACGTTGGATGCTCCGCAAGAATTCGCGTCCGACCCCCTACCGTTACAATCGCATGCCGCCGATCGATCCTGACCACGCGGCGCAATTCTCGATGAGACTCAAATGGATCTGCGCAGCGACGACGGCATGCTCCGGACCGGACCCCCGACGGCCGTCGAGATGCCGTTCACTTATGCGAGCTGATTTCCCCGTTCCAATTGAAGTGACGGTATGACCGAGGTTTCGCGCCCGGCGGATGATCCCGCGCCCGCCGCTGTTCCGCCGAAGGAATCCTGGCGCGAGGCGCTCTTCAACCGGCGGATGTTGATCTGCGTCTTCACCGGATTCAGCTCCGGCCTGCCGCTTTACCTGCTCATCAACCTGGTGCCGGCGTGGCTGCGCTCCGAAGGCGTGGACCTGAAGGCGATCGGCCTTTTCGCGCTGATCGGACTGCCGTACACCTGGAAGTTTCTGTGGTCGCCGCTGCTCGACCGCTTCGCCATTCCGTGGCTCGGACGCCGCCGTGGCTGGATGTTCGCGATGCACGTCGCGCTGGTGGCCTCGATCGCCGCACTGGGCCAGTTTCGCCCGCAGGCGGACATCTGGACGATCGCGTATCTCGCGTCGGCCGTTGCCTTCTTCTCAGCCAGTCTCGATATCGCGCTCGACGCGTTCCGCCGGGAAATCCTCCCTAACCCGGAACTGGGCCTCGGCAATGCGATACACGTCAACGCCTACCGGATCTCGAGCCTGGTTCCCGGTTCGCTGGCGCTGATCCTCGCCGACCGGATGCCGTGGTCGCAAGTGTTCTTCATTACGGCACTCTTCATGCTGCCCGGGCTCGTGATGACGTTGATGGTGCGGGAGCCGACCGCGACCGCCGCCGCGCCGAAGACGCTGCGCGATGCGGTAGTCCTGCCGTTTCGCGAATTCATCGACCGTTCCGGGTGGTCGCATGCGCTGCTCATTCTCGCGTTCATCTTTCTCTACAAGCTGGGGGACAGCATGGCCACGGCGCTCGCCACGCCGTTCTATCTCGACATGGGCTTCACCATGACCCAGATCGGCGTCGTCGCGAAGAACGCGGGACTGTGGGCGAATGTCCTCGGCGGGATGCTGGGCGGGTTGTGGATGGTGAAGATCGGCATCAACAAGGGGTTGTGGCTCTTCGGCTGGGTGCAGATGTTCTCGATCCTTGGCTTCGCCGGGCTCGCGTACCTGGCGGAGCCGAACGTCGTGGTGCTGGCGGCGGTCATCGCCGTCGAAGCGCTGGGGATCGGGCTGGGAACTGTGGCCTACGTGGCGTTCATTGCCCGGTCCACCGACCCGCGCTACACGGCAACGCAATTCGCGCTCTTCACCAGCCTGTCGGCCGTCCCGCGCACGGTCATCAACGCGACAACCGGGTGGATCGTGGCGCAAACTGGATGGTTCAACTTTTTCCTGTTGTGCACATTGCTCGCGGTGCCCGGAATGGCATTACTCTTGCGTGTTGCGCCATGGCGTGAGCCCGCCGGGCCGTCCCAAGGGCGAACACCGGAGCGCGGAGCGCGAAGGTAATCCAATTTGCGCGCCTTCGAGGATGCACGTTGATGAATCCGTACAAATTCAGCGCGATCGCCCACCGCGATCACGATTACTGCAACCCAATCGCGGCCGCGAAAGTCGAGCGCCTGCTCGATCTCCTTCCGCTGGACGAAACCTCGCGCGTCCTCGATCTCGGGTGCGGGCGCGCGGAGCTCGCGCTGCGCATCATCGAGCGTTTCGGATCGACGGTCGTGGCAGTGGACCGCTCGTCGCTGATGCTCGACCAGGCGCGCGAACGCGCGGAATGGACCGGCGCGCTGGGCAAGCTCCATCTGGACGACACCGACATCCGCGACTTCCGCGCGGACCCGGAGACCTTTCACTTGAGCGTGATGCTCGGCGCCGGCGGCATCGCGGGCGGAATGTCCGGCATTTGCAACCAGCTGAAGGCATGGACGAAATCCGGAGGCTACATTCTCATCGGCGAAGGCTTCTGGCGCACGCGCGCGCATCCCGATTACCTCAATGTGCTCGGCGCCGAACACGGTGAATTTCTCGACCACCGCGGCAACGTGCAGGCCGGCATCGACGCCGGGCTCATTCCCATGCACGCGACGACGGCCAACGCGGACGAATGGGACGAATACGAGTGGAAATACTGCCGGGCGATCGAGGCCTACGCGCGCGAGCAGCCCGAAGACCCGGACGTGCCGGCGATGCTCGAGCGCATCCGCAAATGGCGCGATGCCTATATCCGGTGGGGCCGCGACACGCTCGGCTTCGCACTGTATCTGTTCTATCGTCCCGGACCGCGCATCGGCTGATGCCGCAAACGGCCGGCTATTCGGGAAAAGCGCTCTGGCAGAAGCTCGGCCTCGCAAACGGCCTGCGGCTGCTGCTCGTGACACCGCCGGCGCACATCGACGATCTGCTGGCCGGCGCACCTGCGGGCATCACGCGGCTTGCCCGTGTCGCGGAATTCGACGTCGCGCTCGCGTTTGTGTCCTCGCGCACGGCACTGGCCGCGGCGCTCGCCAAGCTGCTGCCGAATCTGGCGGACCGCGGGATGATCTGGATCGCATGGCCGAAGAAAGCCTCGGGCGTGGTCACCGATGTTACGGAAGACACGGTGCGCGAGGTCGCGCTGCCGATGGGCCTCGTCGACGTCAAGGTGTGCGCGATCGACGCGACGTGGTCGGGCCTTTCGCTCCTGCGCAGGCGCAAGTGAGCCTTTAGCGCGCGGGTTCGGCCGGAGGGCTCCTCGCGATCTCGATAGCCGTCTGCAATTGCGCGCGCAGCGCTTCCGAGTTTCGTTGCTCGCTCGCGAGCCGCTGCTCGAGCTGCTCGATCCTCAGCGCATAGAAGTCGAGGCCGACCTGATGCACGGCAGACTCCAGAGCAGCGATCTGGTCGGGTCGATACGCATCGCCGCCGCGCTTCGCCCCGAGCAGCGCGAATCCCAGGAGCTCGCCGCGGTGGGCCATCGGCAGCCCCAGCGTCGCAGGCAGCGACGAGGAGCCGTCGCGAATCCGCAGCGCCTTGCCGTGTGCGCGCATGGCCAGAACGGCTTCGTGGTTGGCGTCCAGTTGTTCGGGCATACCGGCGAGCGTTCCCTCGCTGCGCAAGTAGGCATCGCCCGAGCGAATTCGATAGACCGCGCAGCCGGCGCCCTGGGTGAAGCGATCGAGCGCGGCAACCAGCAAGCCGCCGAGCGCCTCCGCGTTGCTCGCGTGACCGGCCTCCTTCACGAAGCGTTTCAAATCTTCCTCGCCCGCCGCCCAGCTGTTGAAGAAAACCCGATCGACGACCTTCTCGACGATCTTCTTCAGGTGATTGAACGAAAGATAGACGGCGATCGCGAGAACGGCACTCAGCACGAGCGTCTTGTTCTTGTCGTCGAAGCGCAGGAATTCGCTCGCGATCCCATGAACGAGCTGGAATACGCCGAGCAGAATCGCGCCGACGATCGTGAAGACCAGCGTACGGTTCACGGCAAGACCGAAGTCGAAGATCCGGCGGCGCAGGATGGCGTAGACGAATCCGGCCATCCCGGCGAGCATTACCGCATTGAGGACGACGCCCATGGCCGGATCCGGGACCGGGGAGCCGACCACGGCGTTCAGGTTCCCGATCAACGCGGCACCGATGATGGTGCCAAGGGTGGCGAGTAGCCACTGCAAGCGCACCCTCGATTCTCCGCGCGCCTGTCGCCAGGCAAGCACGATCATCCACAGGAATAACGCGGGCAGCGCTATCGATGAAGCTCGGGTAATCCAGGCATAGGCCGGCTCGTGGAAGCCGCCATACAAGCGTGCGTAGTAGAAAGACGCCATCACCGCCAGCAGCGCGAACAACCACGGGTAATAGCGCTTCACGCGCGCGCGCAGTCCAACGGGTTTGTCGTCGGGGTAGTTGATCGCGAAGAAAACCAGCGCCGGCAGGGCGAGCTCCTGCGAGACGGACGCCGCGAAATCCAGCCACTCGAAGTGCGCGGCTGCCGGCGCCGAATAGGGAAACTCGTTGGCGAGGAGCAACGCCGACGCGGCCAGGCCGCGATAGGCGATGAGGTCGGGGCGCCGCCAGCCGATGAGCACGCCGATCACCAACGCGCCCAGCTTCAGCACGCTGCTCATGACGTAGTTGGGGAGCTGGTAGCGTGGCAAGTCGGACATCGCCGGCACGGTAACGTCGAGGCGCCGCCGGTCGGTGCCGTGCACGACCGTCAGCGACACGCGGTCGCCGGCCGCGAGGTTGTGCCAGCGGCCTATGGGCTCATCCCACTGGAGGCGATCGCCCGGCACGACGCCCAAGTCCTTCAGTGGCGAGTCGGCGGGCATCGACTCGACGACGAATTGCGTGGGGCCGCGCTCGCGCAGGAAACGGCCCTGGAAGAGAGGCGCGCCCGCCACGCCGGTCGTCAGCACCCTTGGCGCGTGGAATAGATCGAGGGCGAATTCGACCGCCGCGATCGCGGCAAGAATCACGACGACGCACCGCCAAATCGCCACTGAACCAGACGACTGCCGCATCCCATGCTCCCCTGTCGGACCCGCAGGAAGACCGGCGATCAGGCCGACGCCGGGAGCCCGGCTTTCAGCAGGCTTTCGCGGTGGTGCGCGAGATCGCTTTCGCGCTTGTAATGGAGCGTGGGCAGGACATCGTGCTCGATGTTGAAGCCGGGCTTGCGCCTTTGGATTTCACGGACCTGCGCGTCTGCTGCGGCGGCATCGCCCATCTGGGCGAAACAGGCCGCGAGCAGCGCCAGATGAAAGTGATCGGGCGCCGCGATGCGCTGCACCGCCTCGACTGCCTCGGCGTAGCGGCGCGCGACGAACAACGCACGGCCCAGATGGTTCCAGAAGCGCGCGGGGTGGTAGGGGTTGAGGCGCATGGCTTTCCTGATGCAGTCGATGCCATCTTCCGGCTGTCCGAGCCAGGTGGCGATCTCGCCGTTCTGCACGACGATCAGGTCGTCGTTGGGATTGAGGCTGAGCGCGCGCTGTTGGTGGTAGCTCGCCTGCTCGAACTGGTTCTGCGTGATATGCAGCGCCGCCAGGATGCGGTGCACGTCGCTGTCGTCGTCGTCCAGCGCCAGCGCGACCTCGAGCTCGCTGCGCACTTGTTTCCACGTTGCGTCCCTGTCCTCGCACCAGCCGTAGGTCCAGGCCTGCCCGAGGATGCACGCCTTCCAGGCATGCGCGTGCGCGTAATTCGGATCGAGCCCGATCGCGCGATCGATCAGCTGCTGCGCCGCGGCGTTGTCTTCCCTCGCCGAGCGATGATGCAGAACCTTGGCCGCAAGCGCGCATTCGTAGGCGGCCATGTTGTCGGTCGGCTTGCGCTCGGCGCGGTCGTGCGCGGCGGCGGCCACACGCCCCGGCAGCGTCGAGACGATGGCCGCTGTCATTTCGTCCTGGAGGGCGAAGATGTCGTCGAGCTCGCGGTCGTAGCGCTCGGCCCAGATATGCGCATCGGCTTCGGCGTCGATCAGCTGCACGGTGACGCGAACGCGATTCCCCGCCTTGCGTACGCTGCCCTCGACGACATACTGCACGCCGAGCTCGCGCGCGACCTTGCGCACGTCCACGGCCTGGCCCTTGTACTTGAACGACGTGTTGCGCGAAATGACGAACAGCTCGTGAAAGCGCGACAGGTCGGTGAGGATGTCTTCGGTCAGGCCGTCGACGAAGAACTCCTGCTGGGGATCCCCGCTCATGTTGGTGAAGGGAAGAACGATGATCGACGGCTTGGCCGCGCGCGGTATCTCGGACACCTTGCTGCATTCGGCTCCGCCTGCCGGGCGCACGCGGTATACCCGCACGCGACCGGCGATATTGCGCAGCTCCATCTCGCCCAGGTCGTCGAACGCAAGGTCGAGCTTGCTGTGGACTTCCTCGTACACCTTGCTGGAGACGAAGATCCCGCCGGCCTCGGCGAGCGCTTCGATGCGCGCCGCGATGTTGACGCCATCGCCGAAAATGTCGTCGCCGTCGATGATGATGTCACCCACGTTGATGCCGACGCGGAACTGGATCTGCTGTTCCGCCGGCACCCCGGCATTGCGCTCGGCCATGCCGCACTGCAGGTCCACCGCGCTGCGGATGGCATCGACGACGCTCCCGAACTCCAGCAGCAGGCCATCGCCGGTGGTCTTGACGATGCGGCCTTGGTATTCGGCGATCTTGGGGTCGATCAGCTCGCGGCGATGGGCTCTCAGCGCAGCCAGCGTGCCGCTCTCGTCGCGACCCATGAGGCGCGAGTAGCCCACCACATCGGCTGAGACAATGGCCGCCAGTCGTCGTTGATCCCGCGCCACCGAAGCTGCTCCCGTCACGGTCTGGATTCGAGCGGCCTATAGTGTAGATCAACGCTGTTGGGGTCCGGCAGCCAGTTCGGCCGCGAAGGGCGGCCTGTCCGTCGGTCCGCTTATACTCGGTTGCCTGGCCGTTCTCGCCGCACTGCCGCTCCCTCGATCACCGTGAACCTGCGCTTGAACTGGCTGCCGTTGTGCAGCCTGCTGCTGACCGTGCCGCCGGCGTTCGCCGCGCCATCGCCCAGGCTTTCGGTGCCGCCGCTCGAATTCCGCGAGCGGGTCCTAAGCAACGGGCTGCGCGTCGTCACGCTCGAGGATCATGCCAGTCCGACGGTCAGCGTCCAGGTCTGGTACGACGTCGGCGGCAAGAACGATCCCGAAGGCCGCTCGGGCTTCGCGCATCTCTTCGAGCATCTGATGTTCAAGAGCACGCGCTATCTCAAGGCCGAGCAGCTCGACCGGATGACCGAGGACGTCGGCGGCGCGAACAACGCGGCCACCGGCGATGACTACACCCAATACTACGACGTCGTGCCGTCGAATCATCTCGAGCGCATCTTGTGGGCGGAAGCCGAGCGGATGTCCAACCTCAATGTCGACGACGCCAATTTCAAGTCGGAGCGCGCCGTCGTCGAGGAGGAGTATCGGCAGCGCGTCCTGGCCAGTCCCTACGGGCGTTTCTACGAATCGTTCGCGCCGCGCTCGTACGCCGTGCACCCGTACCGGCGCGGCGTGATCGGCAACATCGACCAGCTGGAGGCGGCCTCGCTCGAGGACGTGCGCGCATTTCACCGCACCTACTACCGGCCGGACAACGCGCTCCTGATCGTCACCGGCGACTTCGATCCAAAGGACGTGGATCCATGGATCGACAAATACTTCGCGGGCATTCCGCGGCCGGACACGCCGATTCCGCGCGTGACGGTGGCGGAGCCGCCACGCAAGCAGGACGCGCGCTATCGCGAGACCGGGCCGAATGTCCCGCTGCCCGCCGTGGCCGTCACGTGGCTCGCCCCATCCGCGCGGAGCCCGGACGCCGCGGCGCTCAAGGCCGCTGCCGCGCTGCTTGGCAACGGCGAGTCGTCGCGCCTCAATCAGGCGTTGGTCTATCGCGCGCAGATCGCGCAGAAGGCGTCGTTCGGCGCCGATTTGCGCGTCGATACGGGACTGCTGATCGCGTACGCGATCGCTGCGAGCGGCAAGCCGCTCGATCAGGTCGCGCAAGCGTTGCGCCAGGAGATCGATCGCCTCGCCGGCAAACCCGTCGCCGCGGCGGAGCTCGCCAAGGTGAAAACGCAGCTGCTCACGCAAGCGCTGCTCGAGCGGCAAACGCCGCTAGGCAAGGGGATGGCGCTGGGCGACGCCATCCTCATCCAGGGCGATGCGCGCCGCGTCAATCAGGAGCTCGACGACCTGCAGGCCGTGACCGCCGCCGACGTGCAGCGCGTCGTACGCAAATATTTGACCGGGGCCCCCGCGGTGACGATCGAATACACGCAGGCGGCAGCCGCCCAGGGAGGCGCGGCGAAATGAAAGCCTCCGTCACGCTCATGAGCCTGCTTGCCGCGCTCGCACCGGGCAGTGTCGCTGTCGCGCAGCCGTATGAAACACCGCCGCCTGCCGGCGCACCGCGACCGGCGGTGATTCCCGCGCCGTTCGTGCAAACGCTTGGCAATGGATTGCGGGTCATCGTCGTGGAGCGGAAGGGACTCCCGCTGGTCACCGCGGAACTCGTGATCCGCTCGGGCACCGAAGCCGATCCTGCCGCGTTGTCGGGACTGGCCGACCTGACCGCAACCCTGCTCACCAAAGGCACCGCACGGCGCACGGCGCCGCAAATTGCCGATGCCGCGGAAGCGCTCGGCGGTCAGCTGGAAAGCGGCGCCGGCTGGCACCGTTCGTTCGTGTCGATGACGGTCACGCGGCCGCAGCTGGCGGCCGCGCTCGACTTGATCGCCGACGTCACGATGCATCCGCGCTTCGCGGCGGCCGAGCTCGAGCGCGCACGCCGACTCGCCATCGACGGCCTGAACGTGTCGTTGGCGCAACCGGGGACGCTCGCGCACCTGGCGGCTGTCCGCGCCGCATTCGGCGCCAGCCCCTACGGACATTCCGCGCAGGGTACGCCCGCGTCGCTGGCGCGGACGCGTCGCGCCGATGTCGTGACCTTGCACACGCGGCTCTATCGTCCGGACAACGCGGCGCTGATCTTTGCCGGCGACATCGATCCGAAGGACGCCGTCGCGTTGGCGCAGGCGGCGTTCGGACGCTGGACGCGGCCCGCGACCGCGTTGCCGGCAACTTCGGTGAGCGCGGCGCAGCCGACGGCGCGCTCGCCGCTGGCGATCGCGATGGCCGGCGCCGGGCAGGCAGGTGTGGCGATGGCGATGCCGACCATTGCCCGCGCAGCGCCCGACTACTACGCAGGACAGGTGGCCAACACGATCCTCGGCAGCGGCTATTCGTCGCGGCTGAATCAGGAGATTCGGATCAGGCGCGGACTGAGCTATGGCGTGCAGAGTCAACTCGATGCGCGCCGCGCGGGCGGGACATTCTCCGTGTCTTCGCAGACCAAGAACGCTTCTGCTCCCGAAGTGGTGGCCGTGATGCTGGACGAAGTCGCGCGGATGGGGACGGCGCCGCCCGACGCCGACGAGCTCGCCGCGCGCAAGCTCGCGCTGATCGGCGGGTTCAGCCGGAGTCTCGAAACCACCGAAGACCTGGCGGGACGCCTCGCCGCGCTCGAGGCGAACGGCGTGGATCTTGCCGAGCTGGGGCGCGTGATCGGGAAGATGGATGCGGTGACGGCGAGCGACGTGCAAGCCTTCGCGAACGCGCATTGGCGCGCCGGCGACCTGCGGATCGTGGTCGCGGGTGACGCGCCGCAATTCGCCGACGGCTTGCGCAAAGCGTATCCGGCGTTGCTCGTGATTCCGCAGACCGAGGTCGATCTCGACGCGCCGGGGCTCACCAAGGCCACGGCGAAATAGTGCGTTCGCACGGCCGAGCTCGCGGATGATCGTGGTTCACGCAAGGCAACCGCGGGCGGCAGTTCGCTGATGGCGTGGCCGCGCAAGCGGATCGTCTGGGTCGCCGGCAGCGTGCTCGCCACGCTCGTGGTCACGCTGGTCGTGGTGAACCTGATGCCGACCCAGCAACGGATCGAGCACCGGATCGAGCGTCTCTACGATACCGGCTCGCCGGATTACTTCCGGTCGCTCGGCGTGCTGCTCGGACCGCCGGTGCTCGCCGGCAACCGCGTCGAGGCGCTGCAGAACGGCCGCGAGATCTTTCCGTCGATGCTCGCGGCGATCCGCGGCGCGCGGCGCACCATCACGTTCGAAAGCTACATCTACTGGTCGGGTGACGTCGGCCAGGCGTTCGCCGACGCGCTGTCCGAACGTGCGCGGGCCGGTGTTCGCGTGCACGTGCTGCTCGACTGGGTCGGGTCGCAGAAAATCGAGAAACGGCTGCTCGATGATATGCGCGACGCCGGCGTGCAGATCCGGCTGTTTCATCCGCTGTCGTGGTATCACATCGCCCGCAT
>Ga0207689_10003311_pt1 | contig 14744 bp, 12 predicted proteins | sample KBSMisM52_FD_184312 | JGI IMG/M metagenome (GOLD analysis project Ga0207689, IMG submission 184312) | Miscanthus rhizosphere microbial communities from Kellogg Biological Station, Michigan, USA - KBS Miscanthus M5-2 (SPAdes) (version 2) | ecosystem: Host-associated > Plants > Roots >... | reverse complement strand
GCCACCAAGGACCGTAAAGGATCGCCAACCGATCAATTGATGTTTCGTGCGCTTACAGAACCGAATCTATTACGGGCGATCTATGATTGAGAAACGGTTGGGGGAGGAGCGAACGGGGCGTTCCTGTTCGTCTTCGCTCGGCCGCTCGTGGCGACCAATGTGGCCGAGCTGGAGGCGATCGTGCCCCAGGTGATCTGGCGGCGGCTGCGCCGGCTGGCCTCGATGTCGGCGTGACCGGGCAAGGCACTCCGGAGAGGCCATGCGAGAATGCGGCTGCTGATGCGCATGAAGCATCGGACCCAAGGCCTCGCGCCGGTGCAGGCCCATCGACTGCGGCCGCGCGAGAGATGGCTGTCGGCCCGCGAAGCCGATCACGTGCACACGAAGCCTCGTCGAGCGCAGGAGATGCTCGCCACGTCTCTCGGGTCCATCACGGGCTCTCGTGACCACGATGGGTCCTCGCCCGGTGCGGCCCGAACGATGCTGCAATGCCTCGGCATCGCGCGGCAATTCGACATGGATGACCAGCGATAGCGATGGGAGATCGATGCCGCGGGCCGCGACATCCGTAGCGACACAGACGCGGGCACGGCGGTCGCGCAAGGCCTGCAGCGCGTGGTTGCGCTCGCTCTGGCTATGCTCGCCCGAGAGCGCGACGGCAGCGAAACCGCGTTCGACCAGGCTAGCATGCAAGCGACGCACCGCTTCGCGCGTCGCGCAGAACAGAATCGCCGTATCCGGCTCGTGCAGGCGCAACAAATTCACCGCCGCATTCTCGATGTCCGAGGGGGCAACCGCGAGCGCCTGATAGGCGATATCGCCATGGCCGCGCTCGGCACCGACGGTCGAGATGGTCAGGGCATCGCGCTGATAGCGCCGCGCCAGCGCAACGATCGGCTTCGGCATCGTCGCCGAGAAGAGCAAGGTGCGCCGGCCCTGGGGCGTGGCATCGAGGATTTCCTCAAGCTCGTCGCGGAAGCCCATGTCGAGCATCTCGTCGGCTTCGTCGAGAATGACCGCGGCCAGCCCGGACAGATCGAGCGCACCGCGCTCGAGATGGTCGCGCAGGCGGCCGGGCGTGCCGACCACGATATGCGTGCCATGCGAAAGCTGGCGCCGCTCGCGCGACGGATCCATGCCGCCGACACAGGTCGAGACCCGCGCGCCGGCCTTGGCATAGAGCCATTGCAGCTCACTCGCGACCTGCAGCGCCAATTCGCGCGTCGGCGCGATCACCAAGGCGCGAGGCAGGCCTGGCCGCGGCAGCTGATCGCCCTCGAACAATTGCGGCGCGATCGCCATACCGAAGGCGACGGTCTTGCCGGAGCCGGTCTGCGCGGAGACGATCAGATCGCGCCCGTCGGCATCGTTTTCGAGGACGGCGGCCTGAACGGCGGTGGGCGTGGCATAGCCGCGCTCGGTCAACGCCTCGGAGAGGGGCGCGGGTAATCTACTAAAAGGCATGGCGCCTAAATGGTCGTTTGTGCCCGGACCGCAAGCAGAAAAGGGTCAGCGAACCCGAAGAAGCACGGATTTCCGTCGGCCAAGCGAGAAGTCCCGTCGGCAGCGCGGACCTGGCACCTGCGTTCCGGTGGATTCCGCAACAGGTCCGGCATGAGGGAGCAGGAACGTTCTATCCCCGCTTGAACGTCAGCCGCGGCACCGATCCCGAGCCCTTCAGCGCCGCTCCACGGCCCGAAAGCGACGGGTTGGTCATGAAGTAACGATGCAGGTTGAACGGCCGTTTGCCCGGCACGATCCGCTCGTAGCTGCCGTCGGGATGGAGCCGCCAGCTCTGCTCGTCGTCGATCAGGTTGGCGACCATCACCTGGTCGAGGATCTGAGCATGCACGGTCGGATTTTCGATCGGCAGCAGATATTCGACGCGGCGGTCGAAATTGCGCGGCATCCAGTCCGCCGAGGAGATGAACAATTTTGCCTTCGGGTTGGGCAGTTCTTCACCATTGCCGAACGCCATGATGCGGCTGTGTTCGAGGAAGCGACCGATCACCGACTTGACCCGAATATTCTCGCTGAGGCTCGGCACGCCAGGGCGCAGGCAGCAGATGCCACGCACAACCAGGTCGATCTCTACTCCCGCCGCACTGGCGCGATAAAGCTTCTCGATGATGGCGGGATCGACCAGGCTGTTGAGCTTGGCCCAGATTGCCGCAGGACGCCCGGCGCGGGCATGATCGATCTCCGCATCGATCATCTCGCCAAGCTTGTCGCGCAGGCCCAGCGGCGAGAGCGACAACAATTCCAGCCCGGCCGGCTCGACATAACCGGTGATGTAATTGAACAATTGCGCCGCATCGCGGCCCGCGCGCGGATCGGCGGTGAAGAAGCTCAGGTCGGTGTAAATGCGCGCGGTGATCGGGTGATAATTGCCTGTCCCGAAGTGGCAATAAGTGCGGAAAGCGTCGCCCTCACGACGCACCACCATCGATACCTTGGCGTGCGTCTTCCAGTCGATGAAACCATAGACGACCTGCACGCCGGCGCGTTCGAGCTCTGCGGCCCAGTTGATATTCTGCTCTTCGTCGAAGCGTGCCTTCAACTCGATCACCGCGGTGACCGACTTGCCGGCGTCGGCCGCGTCGATCAGCGCGCGGATCACCGCCGATTGCTTGCCCGCGCGATAGAGCGTCTGCTTGATCGCCACCACGTCGGGATCGCCCGCCGCCTGCTTGAGGAAAGCCAGCACGACGTCAAACGTCTCATACGGGTGATGGACGACAATGTCCTTGGAGCGGATTGCCGCGAAGCAATCGCCGCCATGCTCGCGGATCCGCTCGGGGAAGCGCGCGGTGAAAGGCGGAAATTTGAGGTCGGGCCGATCCTCATCGACCAGCTCCGCCAGATCGCCAACCGCGAGGAATTCCGAAGTATCGACGATCACATCCTCGGTGCCGCCAATCTCCTCTTTGACCAGGCGGGCGAGCGACTTGGGCATGTTGGGAGTCGGTTCGAGCCTGATGATACGCCCTTTGCGGCGGCGCTTGATCGCGGATTGGAAGTAACGGACCAGATCTTCCGCCTCTTCCTCGATCTCGATGTCGCTGTCGCGGATGACGCGGAAAGCGGTATCGCCGAGCATCTGGTAACCGGGGAACAATATGTCCGTGAAGCGGCGGATCAAGGTTTCGATCGTGACGTAACGCGCACGGCTGCCTGGAAGGCGGATGAAACGCTTGAGCGTCACCGGGAGCATTACCAGTTCCTGCGTCGGCTCGCCGTCGGACAGGCGCTTCAGATCGAACAGCAGGGTAAACCCCTTGTTCGGAATGAACGGGAAAGGGTGCGCCGGGTCGAGTGCTTGCGGCGTCAGGACCGGGAAGATCTGGTTTCGGAAATGCTCCTCGCACCATTGAGCAATATCGCCCGCGAGATCTTCCTTTTCGAGCACCTCGATCCCGGCCTTCGCAAGATCGGCGCGCAGCGTGATCCACACCTTCTGCTGGACGTCGGTCAGCTCGTCAGCACGCTGGGCGATGGCAGCGAGTTGCTGGCCGGTGGTCAGCCCGTCGGGCGAACGATCCTCGATAGCCTGCAATTGCTGGCCCTTGAGGCCGGCGACCCGCACCATGAAGAATTCGTCGAGATTGTTGCCCGAAATGGACAGGAAGCGCAGCCGCTCCAGCAAGGGATGCGCGGGATTGCACGCCTCGTCCAGCACACGTTGGTTGAAGGTGATCCAGGAAAGCTCGCGGTTGAAATAGCGCTCGCCGGGCGCGATCCGCTCGGCCGAGCCTTCGACAAATTCGTCGTCATTCTGAGGTGCGGGTGCGCTCGCCTGATCCATGGACAAAAGCTTACGCCTCGATTTGTGACTTCTCAATGACTCGAGCTGTTCCAGCCGTTCGCGCCAAGCCCTTCGACAGGCCGTCATGTCATACCCTCGGAATGAACTTCAGGCTTTTGGCATGAAGCCGGGAAGATGGCCCGACACGACTAGAGATCGGACTCGTCGAAGTCTGCCCGATCAAGGCCGAGTGCCCTGCGCGCGAGCGGCACGGTCAACCGCTGGCGCTGGGCATAAGCCAGCTCGTCGAGCGCATCGATCGCGCGGTGCACACCGAAATAGGAGCGTTCGATGCGCGGGACGAGGTAGCGGACCAGCTCGGGCGGGGCCGCGAGCCCGCGGGCATGACAGAGCTTTTCGATCAACTGGCCGACCAGCGCGTCGTCGGGCTCCTCGATCCGCACTACCGGGGTCGCCGCGAGACGCGATCGAAGATCGGGCAGCCTGACGTCCCAGGCCGGCGGCGGCGCGTTGACGATCAGGATCAGCGGCTTGTGATTGGCCTGCGCCCGGTTCCACGCGTGGAAGACCGCTTCCTCGTCGGCAAACTCCGCATTGTCGATCAGTTCGCCGCCAGTCTTGGCGGCAAAGATGCGGCCAAGCAGCGAACGGCCTGACTTGCGCGGGCCGGTCAGGATCGTCGCCATCACGGGCCACAAAGACCAATGTTCGAAATGACGGATCAGCGGCCGATTGGCGTCCGAGACGAGATAATCCTGTTCGGTATCGCCCGCCGGCCAATCGAGCGGCAGCGCGATCTGGCTCATTTTGGTCGCGTCAGGCGGAGCCCTCCGCCCGTATCCTGGACATTGTAGCCAGCGGTCGTGAGTGCCGTGCGGAACGTCTGCGGATCACCATCATAGCCCACGCGCAACACCGACACGCCGCCGAGCGCGACGCTGTTGGTCGCGACCGCCTTGACCCCAGCTATGCCGCGCAGGCTAGCCATCGCCTGCACCAAGGCAGGATCATCGGGCGTATCCACCTGGACCAGGAAGGTGGAAGCAGCACCGGGCACAGCGATTCCGGTGCCAGCATCGCTTTCGACCGCAGCTTCCTCGGGCAGATCGGGCACGACCGGCGCGGGTGCCTCGAGTGAGCGGTCGGTGCGCAACTGCCCGTCGCGCAGCGCCGCAGCATAGGCCTCATCAATCCGCCGCACGCCCTCGTCCAGCATCTGCGGGAGCTTTTCGCTGTCAGTCGCGGTCAGGTCGAAACGCGTGATCACTTCGCCATCGGGGCCGTGCAGCGCCGAGAAATGAGCTAGCACCGGGCCACCCGGATATTGCCGGACGAGCTGCACGATCGGCACGACCACGTCCGATGCGCCATATTGATCGAGCAGGTTGCGCCACAGGCCACGCCCGGGCCGCCCCGACTGGGCGACGTTGAGGATCAGCGGATCGAGGCCATTGCCGACCGGCCGCACATAATCGATCGGGCTGCCGCCCGAGCGGTAGCGTGCCCAGGCTTTCTGCCATTCGGTACGATGTTCGAAGCTTTGCGGCGCACCACCCGACCACATGACGGGTATCACCAGCATCGGTACAGAGCGCACGCCTGCTTCGGCCTGGCCGAGCGCCTGCGCCGCCCTGCTTCGATCGAACAGCACGCCGAGATGCGCGATATAGCGACGCGCACCGATCTGCTCGTCCTCGACCTCGATTCCGGCAACCATCGAATCGAGCGCGCCGTCGGACAAGTTGGGCGCACCGGCCTCCGGCTGGTTGTTTACCTTGGCCCATAGCATCTTCCACGCGCGCCGCTGCGCCAGCCGCCAGCCAAAGGTGCGCGCTTGGTCCGCGCTCTTCGCGGAGACGTCGACCGCGACATTGCCGACTTCGTAATTGGCCGAGCTGTCGATCGGCGGCACGCCCCGATCATTGCCTTCGATCTGCGCATAAGCGAATCCCGCCAGACCAAGCGCGGCCAGCGATGCGGCGATAAGGGAATTGCGGCGAACAGGCGTCACGGTTGCGCCTTGTGGCGAAAGCCCCGTGGATTTCCAAGCAGGATATGGATAGTGGCCTGCCATATTGTCCCGTTCGTGCTGAGCGCAGTCGAAGCACGCGGGTTAGGCGATGCGATAACGTCCTTCGACTTCGCTCAGGACGAACGGAAGGGCACATGACCGGGGAACCTTACAGCTACGCCAAGGCTGGCGTCTCGATTGCGGCGGGCAATGCGCTGGTGAATGCGATCAAGCCGCTGGTGCGCGCCACCAAGCGTCCGGGCGCGGATGCGGAGATTGGCGGCTTCGGCGGCTTTTTTGACCTGAAAGCCGCTGGCTATGACGACCCCCTGCTGGTCGCGGCCAATGACGGGGTCGGCACCAAGCTCAAGCTTGCGATCGACAGCGGCAAGCATGGCAGCGTCGGGATCGATCTGGTCGCAATGTGCGTCAACGACCTGATCGTGCAGGGCGCCGAGCCCCTGTTTTTCCTTGACTATTTCGCCACGGGCAAACTCGATCTGGGCGTCGGCGAGCAGGTGATCGCAGGCATCGCCAAGGGATGCCAGATCGCGGGCTGCGCCTTGATCGGCGGCGAAACCGCGGAGATGCCGGGCATGTATGCTGACGGCGATTACGACCTGGCCGGCTTCTCGGTCGGCGCAGTCGAGCGGGCGCAGGCGTTGACCGGAACCAAGGTCACCGCCGGAGACGTTCTGCTCGGCCTCGCTTCGTCGGGCGTGCATTCGAACGGCTATTCGCTCGTGCGGCGACTCGCGGCGGACAAGGGCTGGAAGCTCGATCGCCCGGCCTTGTTCGACCAGGACCGGCTGCTGATCGACGCTCTGATGGAGCCGACCCGCATCTATGTGAAAGCGTTGCTGCCCCTGGTCCGCGCCAACAAGGTGAGCGCGCTCGCGCACATCACCGGCGGCGGCCTGCTCGAGAATATCCCGCGCGTACTGCCCGAGGGCCTGCATGCGACGGTCGATGCCGATTCCTGGGAACAGCCGCGGCTGATGGCTTTTCTCCAGGCGCAGGGCGCGATCGAGCCCGAGGAGATGGCGCGCACCTTCAATTGCGGTGTCGGCATGGTTGCGGCCGTCCGTCCGGCCGATGTCGCCGGGGTCACGGCCGCGCTAGAAGCGACGGGTGAGACGGTGTTCAAGGTCGGCGAGATCGGCGAGGGGCCGCGCGGCTGCACTGTGAAGGGTTCACAAGGCACCTGGAGCGCCAAGAGCGATTGGTCTGCGACGCATGAAGGATAGGCCCTTTCCCGTCGCTCCGGCGGAGGCCGGGGCCGCTGGAGACTCTTGGGATGCGGTCAACCCGCTACCTCCCGAGGCCCCGGCCTCCGCCGGGGCGACGGATAATGCGCGCTAAGGTCGGTATCCTGATCTCGGGGCGCGGTTCGAATATGGCCTCATTGGTCGAGGCCTCGAAAGCGCCGGACAGCCCCTATGAAGTGGTGCTGGTCGCTTCCAACGTGACCGACGCGCCCGGGCTGGAATTCGCAAAAGCCAACGGCGTCCCGACCTGGGCACAAACCCATATCGGCATGAAACGCGCCGAGTTCGACGAGCTCGTCGATGGCGTGCTGCGCCTGGCAAAGGTCGAATATGTGGCGCTGGCAGGCTATATGCGGCTGCTCTCGCCGGGCTTCGTCCAGAAGTGGGCGGGGCGGATGATCAATATCCACCCATCCCTGCTGCCCGCTTACAAGGGCCTCGACACACATCAGCGCGTGCTCGACGCGGGCGAAGCCAAGCATGGCTGCAGCGTGCATATCGTGACCGAGGAATTGGACAATGGCGAGATCGTCGCGCAGGCCGAAGTGCCGATATTGCCGAGCGATGACGCACATAGCCTCGCCGCGCGCGTGCTGGTGGAGGAACATAAGCTCTACCCGGCGGCGCTCGCCAAATTGGTGCGGGGAAAATGAGCCCCGAACCCGAAGCCGACCTCGAACGGCTGCGGGCGATCGCGCTGGCTTTGCCCAATGCCGCCGAAAAGATTTCGCACGGGCAACCGGCTTTCTACATCGAGAAGGGCAAGATCTTCGCCTGGTTCTGGCATAACCATCATCATGACGGGCGCACCGCGATCATGGTCAAGACATCAGGGATCGAGGAGCAGGAAATGCTGATCGAGATGGATCCCGACCTCTATTACCGTCCGGCCTATATCGGCCCGTTCGGCTGGGTCGCGATCCGCACCGATCAGCCGCATTCAGATTGGGATCATATTGCCGACCGCATCGCTTTGAGCTGGGATTATGTGGCGCCGCCCAAGCTGAAGGGGAAAAGGTGATGTCCGAAACACCGCAGGAACGCGCCGAAGCCGCGCGCGTCCGCCGCCGCTGGATCAATCTGGGCGAGCTTGTCGCGGTGCTCGCGCTCATTATCTCGGCGCTTACGCTCTGGAACAGCTATCGCGAGCGCACCACGACCGAAGCCGAGCATGCGCAGGAAAATGCGCAATCGGCCAAGAAGGCGGCGATCCTGATCCTCAAGGCCACGCCGGACAAGGATGGCCGCTCGCTCAGCCTTGCACCGCGTTCGGACGATCAGGCGATCCAGAGCCAGAAGATATCGTTTCCCGCCAAGCTTGGCCTCTCCCCCGCCGAGACGAGCAGCGACGCGCGCATCGACCGCGCCTGGTTCGCGAGCGCGCTCGTCAGCGCGCGCAAGGAGGCAGGCGCCGTCGAAGTGTTGGGCGATGCACGGATCCCTGTGCTGATCGAGACGCATTTCCTGGTCGATGGCGCGGAGCATATCGACCGCGCGGTCTACGAAGTGGGCTATGCCACCAGCCACAGCTTCCTAAGTGGAACCGACGTTCACTTGCGCGGGCTTTCGCGCACAGGACCGGTGAAGAGCGGGGATGGCGGCCAGAAGCAGATCGACGCCATCTGGGCGACCCGAATGGCGCCGAGGAAGTAAGTCCGCAATTTGCGACACCCCGTAGCTGCAAGCCTGATGCAGCGCTGAATACCCGTCGGAGCGTTACGAGATAAGCTGCTGGGGCGAACGACGACCCGCCCCAGCAACTCATGCATGTCAGTCGGTCGAGCAACGCCAGCAGATTAAGGGGCCGTCGTCTTCATCGACCCGTTCGCCCACCCGGACGAAGCCATTCCGCTCGAGCACCCGCTGGGACGCGAGGTTGGCAGTACTGGTTTCGGCGGTAATGGCGCGCACCTCCGGCGAAGTCCGCGCCCATGCCGCGATATCGCCGATGGCTTTTCCGGCAATTCTGCGGTTCTGTCGGGTGGGCGCTATCCCATAGCCGATATCGATCACGCCCCCGGATGGCGGGCGGGTGACCGAGCACATGCCGACAACCTCGTCATTCTCGACGATCAGCCATGACGCGGGAAAGAAAGTTTCCCGCACTCGGGCGGCCACGTCCGCCAGCATCTGAAGCACTTCTATCGGTGCGATCGGGCTGTCAGCACTATCAAATTGCCTGGGCGCACGCCCAAGGCACAGCGAGGCGAAATCCTCGCACGTCATTTCTACGATCATTGTATCTCTCGATTGAAGGGGCGTCGCAGTGACGCCGGTCCGCTTCAGCCAATGAGTCGCCGCGCGCTTGTCACGCGCGTCAACGCTCGGCCGCAGCAGCGGTCGGAGGCGATGGCGGTGAGCAAAGGCGATCTCCGGGTGAGAATTATGTGTCGTGTCTGTCGCACGTGGCCTGGATTGTAAAGCAGATCGGACCGCTGACACTGCCAAAAGAAATGGGGCCGCCTCTCGGCGACCCCTCAATCATTCGACAGTCGGCGGCCGATCAGCCGACGATCTCGTCCGGCTTGAAGAAGTAGGCGATCTCGATCGCGGCATTTTCGTCGCTGTCCGAACCGTGGACCGAATTGGCTTCGATCGACTCGGCCAGTTCCTTGCGGATCGTGCCGGCGTCAGCATTGGCCGGGTTGGTCGCGCCCATGATGTCGCGGTTGCGCTTCACGGCGTCGTCGCCTTCGAGGACCTGGACCACGACCGGGCCCGAAATCATGAAGCTGACGAGGTCGTTGAAGAAGGGCCGCTCGCTATGGACAGCGTAGAAGCCCTCGGCCTGCTCCTTGGTCATCTGGATGCGCTTGGAGGCGACGACGCGCAGGCCGGCCTCCTCCAGCATCTTGGTGACCGCGCCGGTCAGGTTGCGGCGCGTGGCGTCGGGCTTGATGATCGAGAAGGTGCGAGTCGTCGCCATGGCGGTGCCATTGCTCCCAGTTGGTGGATTGTCCGAAGTTGGGCGCGCCTCTAGCTGCACCGCAGCGAAGGCGCAACCCGCCTTACTTCTCCAACACGTCCTTCACATATTGGTCGAGCAGGCGCACGCCGTAGCTGGTCGCGCCCTTGTCCCACAAAGTGCCGGGTTTAGAGGCCCAGACCATGCCGGCGATATCGAGATGCGCCCACTTCACACCGTCGTCGACGAAGCGCGCGATGAATTGGGCGGCTGTGATCGAACCGGCTTCACGCGGGCCGATATTCTTCATGTCGGCGATCGGCGAGTCGATCAGCTTGTCATAGACCTCGCTCATCGGCATCCGCCAAAGTTTCTCGCCGACGGTCTTGCCCGCGGACAGAAGCTGGCCTGCCAGGTCGTCGTCATTGGCGAATATGCCACCATGTTCGTGGCCAAGGCTGACAATCATCGCGCCGGTGAGCGTGGCGAGATCGATAATCGTCTTGGGATGATAGGCCTGCTGCACCCACCAGATTGCGTCGCACAGCACCAGCCGCCCTTCGGCGTCGGTGTTCAGCACCTCGATCGTCTGGCCGGATGCGCTGGTCACGACGTCGCCCGGGCGCTGGGCGTTGCCGTCGGGCATATTCTCGACCAGGCCGCACACGCCGATGACGTGGGCCTTGGCCTTACGCAGAGCGAGCGCCTTCATCGCGCCCGCGACCGCACCGGCGCCGCCCATATCCCACTTCATATCCTCCATGCCCGGGCCGGGCTTGAGGCTGATGCCGCCAGTGTCGAAGGTCACGCCCTTGCCGACGAAGGCGACCGGATCGGCCTTTCCGCCGGTTCCGTCCCACTTCATGCAGAGCAGGCGCGGCGGACGGACGGAGCCCTGCGCGACGCCCAGCAGCGCGCCCATGCCGAGCTTGCGCATCGCGGGTTCGTCCAGCACTTCGATTTCGATACCGAGGCTCTTGAGCTCCTGGCAGCGCTCGACGAAGCTTTCGGGATAGAGGATGTTGGCGGGCTCGGTCACGAGCATGCGGGTGAAGGCGGCGCCCTCGGCGGCAGCCATCAGCGGCACGAATGCCTCCTCCGCGGCTGCGAGCACGTCGCCGACCACGACCTCGACCTCGGCCAGGATCGGCTTCTGCTTTTCGGGCAGTTTGGTCCGGTAAATGTCATACCGCCAGCTGCGCAGCATCGCCGCCTGGGCCAGCCTGGCCGCGAACGCGGCGCGCTGACCGGCTTCGACCTTCGTTACATCGATCACCAGGCTGGTTTCGGTAGTCAACAGCTTCGCGATCAGCGCGCCGCCCGTTTTCTCGGCAGCGAGATCGCCGCCGGTGCCGACCAGCAGGACATGGCGCACCACGCCGTCGACCGCGGCATGCAGATCCACGATGCTACCCGCTTCTCCGGTGAATCTGGCCGCGGCGACCTTTGCGATATCGACAATGCCGGCCGGAACATGGGCATCGACTGCCTCGTCCTTGGCGACGGGGAGCGCGAGCGGCCGCGCGTCCGAGGAACGGTCGGCGCTAAAAGTGATGGTGAGCAAGGAACACGCCTTTCGATCTGGGTTGCCCCGCCTATTAGGCCCCTCCCCCAAGCTGTCAAAGGCGACATCGAAGGAGATAGAACGCGGTTTTCGGCGATTGCGGCGACGGACCAGCCGGGATAGGGCCGGCCCCATGCAGCAGCGTACAAGCTGGAAAAGGGCAGGCGCCGCGACGGCGTCGCTGGTGGCGATTGCCGTGGCCGGCGCCACGGCCGTGCAGGCGCAAAGTCTGCAGGACCGTGCCGCCCAGCCTCCCGCTCCAATCAAAGCCTCCGAGACCGCGCCTGAGGATGAGGTCACCTTCTCGGCCGCGCAGCTTGACTATGATGACAATGCCGACGTTGTCACCGCCACCGGCGATGTACGCATGTTCCGCAATGGCGCGCGGCTGCGGGCGAACAAGGTCACCTGGAACCGCCAGACCGGCCTGGTTCGCGCGAGCGGCAACGTCGCGGTGGTCAACGCCAATGGAGACAAGGCCTATGGCGACGACATCACGCTGACCGACGAGCTGCATGACGGCGTCGCCGACAATATGCTGCTGGTGCTCGCCAATGGCGGCCGGCTGGCCGCCTTGCGAGGCGAGCGCAAGGGCGAGATTACCACGCTCAGCCACGCCGCCTACACGCCGTGCCGGGTCGAAACGGATTCGGGCTGCCCCAGGCGGCCGTCGTGGCAGATCACCGCGGTCCAGGTGGTCGTCAATGAAGGCACGCACCGCATCAGCTACAAGGATGCGCGCCTGACGGTGTTCGGCAGGACGATATTGGCGCTGCCTGCTTTCTCACACCCCGACGGATCGGACACGGGCAATTCCGGCCTGCTCCTGCCCAATTTTCAGATCAACAAGTCGAACGGCGTCGAGATCGACCTGCCTTATTATCTGCAGATCGGGCGCAATCGCGACCTGACGATCACACCGCATCTCTACACGGCGGTACTGCCGGCGCTGGAGGCGCAATATCGCGCGCTGACCGGCAATGGCGCCTATCAGGTGAGCGGGATGGTCACCTACAGCTCGCGCCTGCCCGCGACCGCCGACCAGACGACCGTGCCGGTGCAGGGCAGCGACAATATCCGTGGCTATCTCGACGCCAACGGCTCCTGGCAACTCGACCCGGTGTGGACAATCCATGGCGCGATCCGGTTGACCACCGACCGCACCTTCATGAAGCGCTATTATATCTCCAACGACGACCGCCTGCGTTCGACGGTCAAGGCAGAGCGGATCGACCCGGATTCCTATCTCTCGATTGCGGGCTGGTTCGTGCAGGATCTCCGCCCGGGCTATGTCGAGGGCCAGCAGCCCGTTGCCCTGCCCGCGATCGACTATCGCCGTCGTTTCACCGACCCCTGGCTCGGGGGCGTGTTCACCGCGCAGTTCAATAGCTTGGCGCTGACGCGGACCGATGGGCAGGACACGCAGCGCGCTTTCACCGGCCTACGCTGGGATTTGCGGACTTTGACACCACTCGGCCAGGAGGTGACGTTCACCGCTTATGGCCGTGCCGATCTCTACCATACCGACAACAGCGCGGCGACGGCGACCGGGCTCTATCGCGGCATCGACGGCTGGCACAGCCGGGGAATTGCCGCGCTGGCGGCCGATATGCGCTGGCCATTCGTCGGCGAATTGCTCGGCGGCATCCAGCAGATCGTGCCGCGCGTGCAATTGGTCGCCGAACCCAAGATCAAGAATCTCGACATTCCCGACGAGGATAGCCGCGCGGTCGATCTTGAGGACTCCAACCTGTTCGCGCTCAATCGTTTCTCCGGTTACGACCGGTGGGAGGATTCGAGCCGGGTCACCTATGGCGCCGAATGGAACTACAACCGGCCCAGGCTGGAAGTGCGCGCGATCGTCGGCCAGTCCTATCGGTTGAGCAACGAGCCCACCATCCTTCCCCCCGGCACGGGCTTGTCCGACCGTTTCTCGGACTATGTCGGCCGGGTGAGCGTACGGTACGGCAGCTTCATCGAGATCACGGAGCGCTTCCGGCTCGACAAGGACAATCTCGCGGTGCGGCGCAACGAGATCGACGCGACCGTCGGCAGCCGCAACACCTATGCCGAGATCGGCTATCTCAAGCTGCACCGCCAGATCGACACCGCGATCGAGGATCTGCGCGACATGTCCGAAATCCGGCTCGGCGCGCGCGTGCAGATCGCGCGTTACTGGTCGATCTTCGGCTCGACCGTCGTCGACCTGACCACGCACAAGGAAGACCCGCTCTCGCTTTCGGATGGCTACCAGCCCGTGCGTCACCGGCTCGGGCTACTCTATGAAAATGAGTGCATGTCGCTGGGGGTCACCTGGCGTAAGGATTATGACGAGACCGGCGACGCCCGGCGCGGCAGCACCTTCAGCTTGCGACTCGCCTTGAAGAATTTAGGCCGCTAAGCGTGGGTTCAGCCATATTGGGCCAGTCTGGGCCCTTAGCGACAAGTGACGGAGCGGGCGTGACGGGACGGATGATGAGGCGTGCGGGCTGTATTCTCGCCGCCATGGTGCTCACGGCGGCACCGAATGTTGTGGTCGCGCAGGCGGATCAGTCCGACCAAGCGGCGCTCAACGAGCTCAACCTGCCGAACGATGTCCATCTGCTTGCGCCTCGCGACCCATCGGTCCGCAAGGCGACCGCGATCGTCAACGGCGCGATCCTCACCGATACCGACGTGGATCAGCGGCTGGCCCTCGTTCTGGCCTCCAGCAACGGCCGGATTTCCCAGGAGGAGAGGCAGCGGCTGCGCGCGCAGGTATTGTCCAACCTGATCGATGAGACACTGCAGATCCAGGAAGCCGCGGCCAACAAGATCACGATCCAGAAAGCGGAGGTTGACCAGAGCTTCGCGCGGGCTGGGAGCCAGTTCAAGAAGACGCCGGCCGAATTCAGCAAGATGATCCGCGGGCTGGGTTCGAACGAGGCCTCGCTGAAGCGCCAGATCGAAGGTGAAATGGCGTGGCGCCGCTTACTCAGCCGCGAAGTCGAACCCTTCGTCAGCGTGAGCGACGAAGAGGTCAAGCAGGTCATCGCCCGGATGCAGGCGGCCAAGGGCGCGCCCGAATATCATGTTTCGGAAATCTATCTCTCGGCAACCCCGGCGACCCAGCCGCAGGTCCAGGCCAACGCCCAGCGTATCCTGGAACAGATCCGCCAGGGCGCCTCGTTCGCGGCTTATGCCCGCCAATATTCCGAAGCGTCGACCGCGGCGGTTGGTGGCGATCTTGG
>Ga0207689_10003310_pt1 | contig 14746 bp, 7 predicted proteins | sample KBSMisM52_FD_184312 | JGI IMG/M metagenome (GOLD analysis project Ga0207689, IMG submission 184312) | Miscanthus rhizosphere microbial communities from Kellogg Biological Station, Michigan, USA - KBS Miscanthus M5-2 (SPAdes) (version 2) | ecosystem: Host-associated > Plants > Roots > Rhizosphere... | reverse complement strand
CCAGGCCCATTTAGTTTCAATATCGGCATGTCCTTCAATACCCATATCCAACAACTGCGGATAAAGCATCAATGTATCAGGCAGGTAGATTGTTGTATTTGCCGGTGACGGAATTAATGATTGAACGTTTGACCTGTCACAATAATAATAGCTGACCGATGTATAATCAGAGGGCACTTCGTTATGTTCCGGCCCATGTTCTATAGAATGGAAAAACGACTTTTCAAAAGAAACTTTATCATTTATAAAAAACCGGTAGCCGCCCGTGCGACAAAAAGGAATTGAATAGTCCAATGCACCTGACAACGGCAAACTCATCGGTGCATCCCAACAATCAAGCAACGCATACCAGCCGCCATTAAAAAAATCTTCCGAGCCTGTGCCATGCATTCGAAGTTCTCCATCTACTACGGTTGAATCATCGCCTTCGAAAAAAGTAGTCATGCCTGTTTTCAATCCCTGCGCCTGCAAGGCTGTTCCAACAAAATGACCTTTACCATTTACGCTCAGCATCGTGTGCGGCCGATGAACCGGCACCGGGTTTTCGCGGTTCCATTGCACATAAAACTTTCCCTCTGTGTTCGCATTTCTCTTTTTATTTGATAAATAAACCAAGCCCTGGATGTTAACCGTTGCCTGGTTAGTTTTACTTTCATTTTTCCTGTATACAAGTTCAATTCTCGCCGACTTATCAAAAGGCATCGGGAAATAGGAGTAATTTCTATAACCATCTCCTCCTGCTAATAAACTGCTCATTGAAGGCTTACCAAATGCGTAGCCAAAATAATCAGCGAGCGGACAATTTATTGCCGGCATAGTTTCATTATCCCAGGTAATTTTTAAATCAATTTCCTTCGCAGCGGCTTCCAATTTTTCAACCGATGACAATTCAAATCCGGCTATTGTTCCGGGTTTCGTCGATTCAAATAAAACAGCTTTGCCTCCGGGCTTTAGTGTAATATTTTTTACAACAGGAGTTATAGATGCTGCAACACTGTTTATATCCTTCAAACGCATGACCGGCTCCGACCATATTGATTTGATTTTTGAAAGAGCCTGTTGTTCATCCTGCTTTAAAGGCAAACTGAATTTTTCCACTGTAGTTCCTCCCGGATATAATCGATACCCCACCTGGTGAAATCTTGTCATTTTGCCCTGCAACACAATTTTGCATGACTTATTAAAAGGAATGGGCAAATAACAATAAAAGCCGCCTAGCTGATTGGCGCAAAGAGGCGCAATAAACGGATACACTTTGCCGGAAAAAAGATCCCGGTAACAAATAGTGAACGACGGCTTCAATGTATCATCAATGTAGAATGCAAGTGTATCGTCTGTAGGAGTAGGTGTCCATATACGATTGATGACGCCTGTGCCTTTTACATCAAATATCACCAGCGAACTATCGGCATTTCTGCGAATAAAAGAATAAGTGCCGTTAAAACCATCGTTGTTTCCGCCGGTTCTGTCAAACGTTGATACTTCAGCAACATAAGATTGCGAAATAAATTCGGGCAGTGAAGAAACATCATATAACGGTTTGAGAAAGTCGCTTAGCGTAAGATGTTTTGATTGGGCACTTACCTGCGCAATAAAGAATATTCCTGAAACTAAACTTATTATCTTTTGCATGATGTGATCTTTTCTCAATGGTGAACTTCTGTATTTTTCCAGATCAATTCTTATTTGGTCGATGCCAGTATCAATACCCAATCATCAAAACCCTGCTTGTTTTTAAAAGCAGGTGGTTCAAAATATCCCATTCCCTTATTTATATATTTTGCCGGCAGCGAAGTATATTTTCCATCAGACGGATCGAGCCATTTTACGTTAACAGGTGATTTGAACCGTTCCATATTCACCCCTACTTTCCGGAAGGTCGGCATATACAAAGCAGCAACAGAACTATCTTTTGCAAATGCTGCTACTGCATACTCATCACCTCCGCTAAATGTACCGGCATTAAATTCGCCTCTGCCGCTGGTAAAAAACATATGTTGCCAATCGCTCTCCATTGTATACCAGGGTATCGTTTCTATAAAAGAATGAAACACCTGCATGCTTTTATTGCCGGGGGTATTTAATGCATTCGGCCAGTTTTGATTCATCATCCAGATATCCCGATTGCCAAAGAAATGACCGGTTGCGTTTCCAAGCAGTGCCCAATAGGCTTGTCTCCTCAGCGTTTGCGTCGTTTCATTACGTTCATATTCATACGCACTTTCGGCCATAACGTAAGGCACATGTTTATTGCGCATCTTTTCATTGTAGATCTGTCCATATACCTGGTATTGACCGGGAATCATCGAAGGAAAATATGTATATATTGAACTCAGCGTTATCCACTTTGCATCGGGTAATCGCTCGGTAGAAGTGTAACCGGGATTGCCATGATACGTGTGCAGGTGAATAGTATCTGTCTCTGCAATGCCTTCGGCAAATGCAATTGATTCGGGTGTCTCATTGTGATCACCACCACTTGCCCAGATAATATTTTTAAAATCCCTATAACGGTTGGCTACCCATTTGCCATAGTTTCTGCATTTCTCCGGCGTATTGGCTCCTTCCTGCAGGTATTCAAGCCATCCATCGTTGCAGCATCCCAGGTATAATGGGAAAAGCAATACTGCGATATTCATCTCATTGCACAAACGGAGTATGCTATCAACATGAGCAAAAAAAATTTCATTGGGCTTACTTACATCTTTGTCAATGAAACAATACGCACCGTTGATATCCGGGACATTTCCCCTGTTATTGTTTCCATTATCGGGCGTTATTTCAACAATCAGCGCATTAAAGCCTTTGGACTTCCTGTCGGCCAGAAAATTTTTACTGTCTGTGTAACTAACATTGTAACCTATGCGCCACGCCGCACAGCCTTTTAAAAAGACAGGTTTGTTATTTTGATCAACAATGTAATGCCTGCCTGCGCTTGCCTTTAATGGAAATTGAATTACCTGGCTATTGACCAAGGAAGAGCAAAGAAATAATAAAACGCAGCAAAGTACCCGTGACGATTGAGGATAGAGAATCAAATTTATGTGCATACCTTATTTTTCAAAAGTTATACAGTCTCCATAAAAGGAAATGAACACAGAAAATAAAGCAATCCGCATAGCGCTGCCTATTGCAATTTCAATGTTGCGCTCAACTTTTCATCATCCGCGTTGCTACCTGCAACGATTGTATAGGTTCCCGTATACAATTTCCAGTCATGTTTTTTTTCATCCCATTTTTTCAACTCGTTAAGCGGTATCAGGAACGTCACTTCGGTCTCTGCATTTTTATTTATTGACACCCGCCTAAATGCTTTCAATTCCTTTACCGGCATACCCGCCAGCACCGGGTAATGAATATATACCTGTGCTACTTCATCTCCGCCGAAGTTTCCGGTGTTTCTAATTTTAATTGAACACACAACAGTGTCTTTTACAACAACGGGTTGTTTTAGCCAGGAATAATCAAAGCTTGTATAGCTCATCCCAAATCCAAACGGATACTGAACTTTACCGGTGAAGTAACGATAGGTCCTCCCCTTCATCGCATAATCGCTGTAAGAAGGAAGATCATTAAACGATTGATAAAATGTTATTGGTAAATGACCGGACGGAGATACTTTACCAAACAAAATATCGGCCAATGCATTGCCGCCTTCTTCGCCGGGATACCAGGCGAGAATGATGGCATCTGCATAGCTGGCAATGGCTGAAATATCAACGGCACTACCGGCATTGATAACAACGATGATCGGAGTCTTCGTTCCTTTCCGCAATGCTTTTAAATAGGCAATATGCGATGCTGGCAAACTCAAATTCTTTCTGTCGCCACCCCCATCTGCAAGAAATGCGTCACCTTCCTCTCCTTCGTATACCGGTGTCAAACCCATTACCGCAATAGTGATATTTGCATTACCCGCTGCCCATATGCCGCCAAAATGAACCGTGTCCTTATAATCACAACCCATATCATATTCAATACGGGTGCCCGGGCCAACAGCAGCAGTGATGCCCTCCACAAAATTCACCGCATGATCACTAACTCCATGATAACTGCCAATCAAAGCATCCAGTGACGTTGCATTCGGACCTACGATCATAATAGCCGGGTATTTGTTTTTATCCAACGGCAGAATATTTTTATCGTTTTTCAACAGCACCATACTTTGCTGCGCTATCTTTCTTGATAATGAACGATGCCAGGTATTGGCGATGCTATCCTCACCATAAGCCGCATAAGGTGATTTTGTTTTATCATCATAAAAACCAAGTTTCATCTCTGTCTTTAATACGGGCAATAGCGAATTGTTTATGTCCTGTTCTGTTAATAATTTTTGTTCAACCGCTTTCACCGCATCCCGCTGCAATAAATTACTGCAATCCATATTTATCCCGGCCTTGATCGCCGCCGCGGCAACCGCAACTTTACTTGGCAATGTTTTGTGTCTTTCAAAAATATCATCGAGTGCTCCGCAATCCGTCACAACATGACCGTTAAATTTCCATTCATTGCGTAAGATGGTTTGCAACAATGTATTTCCCGTACAACAAGGTTCATCGTTTACCCTGTTGTAAGCACACATAACCGATTCTACGCCGGCATCAACCAATTTCTTAAATGCATACAGGTAAGTTTCACGCAGATCTTTTTCGCTTACCATTGCATTGAATCCGTGTCTTTCGCTTTCCGGCCCACTGTGCACCGCAAAATGTTTTGCGCAAGCTGAAGCCTTAAGATGGGTGGGATCGCTTCCCTGTATTCCCTTTACAAAAGCTGCTCCCATTGTTGCGGTCAGGAAGGGATCTTCGCCATATGTTTCCTGTCCGCGGCCCCAGCGGGGATCACGAAAAATGTTGATGTTCGGCGACCAAAATGTCAGGCCCATATATTGCATATGGTTATTTTGCTTCTCCGCAAGATTATACTTCGCTCTTGCTTCAGTAGAAATAACATTTGCACACTCTTTCCATAACTCATCATTAAAAGTAGCTGCGATACCAATGGCTTGTGGAAATATCGTGGCATTGCCAGCTCTCGCCACACCATGTAATGCCTCGTTCCACCAGTTATAAGCAGGTATGCCTAACCGTGGCACGGCCTTACTTTGATATCCTAATAATGAAACCTTTTCGTCTGTGGTCAATTGCTTCAATAAGTCAGTTGCCCGCACCTCCGCCGATCGGGACTGATCACGATAACCCGAACTGCCTTGCTGGCCGAACAAAACGGCAGATGGCAAAAGAAATAACAAAAAAATGATCCTGCTTTTTATCATCCTGATCTTCATTTATGATTTGATATGTCAATAACACTCAATTTCCGAAACAGCTATTTGGTTCGAACGATGCTTAAAATTTATTCTTATCGCCGACGCATTCACCGGTTCAACCGTCCACGTATTTACCGTGTTTTCAGACAATTTCGCCGGTACCTGCTTTTTAATCTTTACCGTCATCCAATTTCCGTTCAGCTTATATTCCATTGCAATTTCATCAGGTAATGCAAATCGCACAGAATCGGTAAACGGGTAAATTTTAATAGTGGATATTCTCCGGTTCTGCCCAAAATCGATCGCAAACCAGTCAGACAAAGATGCAGAGTTTGCAGTGGACCAAAAATTTGTGATTTCCGGAAAATACCAAATCCTTCCGTCTACAGCCTGGAACAATGAGTCGGGTATCGAATTTACAGAAGCTGAAACCGAGGGAAATTTATCACGCGCAATATTCAATGCATAATTTGGGGAAATGTTTTTGAAAGAGCCCTGCTGCTTAGCTTCTCCGATTTTTATTTTGTATTTGCCCTGCTGTTCCTTTACTACAACATCATTTCCGTCAACAAAAACGAACAGGCCTTTTCCCAATTTATATTTTGTACCATCACGGTCATACAGCACCGTGAGTTTATGTCCATGATAATTTAAACCCGATAAACAATAATAGCTTATCGAATTATCGATCAGCGGATGAATATTAAGTTCATCCGATTCCGAAGGCCGGATCCCACACAGCCCGGTAATCACGAGATTATTAAAGGATGAATGCAGGTAGTGATTGCTCCAATAATAATACACGATTGGCCCGCCGAGATTAGGATCATAATTTTCTACAAGGTTGATTTTGCCGTCCGGCAGGTAATGTTGCTTTGTAAATAAACGCAGGCATTTTAAATAATCAGAGTTGCTGATAACATCCTGTTTGTAGTTGTTCAAAAAATTCGCCATGGCTGTCAATGCCTGGCTGCTTTGATAGGGCCAGCTGGGACCATTCCACTGGCTGCCACGTTTTCCTTCGAAATAAACAAACTGTTTGAAATAATATTCATAAGACGGTTCATTGGTACGAAATCCATATTGCCCCAGCAACCCTGATGTATCCTTCAAATGTTTCCACGCTGCGTTATAAGTTGGATTATCATCCGGCAAATCAAAATACCATGGCGCAAAGCCGGCCAATTCACGGCCGCGGATAAAATTCCAGTACTTCACAAATTCATTGTTCACTTTAAACCGGTCGGTGAAATGCTGCAACGACGGATTCCATAAATTCTGTTGCACATTTTCTTTTAAGTTGCCCGCTCTTTTGCGAAACTCATCACTTGTTTCTTTATCACCTTTTAATGCTGCGATCTTTGAAATAGCCATCGCGTTGCCATACATGTAACTGTTAATTGTAGGGCGGAAAGCTTCACCATCATCGAAACCATCTTTACCACCCGACGCATCGATTGAAGCGATGGTATATTCTGTGGCATCGGGCATTGCGGGTATATAATAAAGATGTTTGGAAGAATCCCAATGGTCCATCCATTGATCATATGTGTTTCTCAGGCTATCAAGCTGCGCCGTTACAAATTGCTTATCACCATTTACCAGGTAGTTTGCATAAGCGGCATCTGCAATACTCTCACTGTACCGGCGATTGTTCCCGCTTTCCCTGCATAAATAATTTACATAGCCATTTACATAACGCGGGTTCCTGAGCCATCGCCCTTCGTAGATGTGATGCATAGACGCAGCGTTGATTGTGCAATACGGATCACGATCCCAGGGAACATGATTGATGAATTCGGTAATAATGAATTTATTGGTGCCTGTATTCCGGATATGCGCCTTGTACAACTTCCAGCGATAGTAATAAACTTCTTCTATCTGCTTGTCCGAACATTCAAAGAATGGAATATTGTCAAGATACCATTGATAATCCTCGTGATAATAGTGTTTGGCCAGCTGCTCATGATCAGGCAACGTAGCCGGCTCTTTCTTTTGATAAGCTACCAACGCAAAGCAGGCGATAACACCTGGCAGCAGGGCAACGTATAATTTGAAACGTTGGAAATTTCTCATAAGCGGTCAAATCTCTGAATATAATTTAAATACGAAACAAATAATCCGGAATGCCTGTTACAAAAGTAGCTTTTGACAAAATTCACGTCATCATTTTATAAAAAAGGCCAGAATAAAAATTCCGGCCAAAACTAACTGCTTATGCTTTTTCACTTCCGTTAGTTTTACTGCTTAAATTTTGACATGCCTCTAACTGAAACTTTTTTATATTCTGATCAAATCAATATCCCGGGTTTTGTACCAATGTCCCTTTGCTCAGATCAATCTGTCGCTGCGGAATCGGCATATATTCGTCCTGGTTTGTAGTAAACGCGGCATCCGACAGGTAGGATCTTAAAGTCTTTTCATACGTCAAATATTTATTGATCGTTGCGTCAGCTTCACCCCATCTCACCAGGTCAAAGAATCGGTGACCTTCGAGGGACAATTCAAGTCTTCTTTCAAAATGAACAGCCTTCCGTGCTGTGGCCTGGTCTGCCCATGGCGCTGTGTACAGGCCCACTTTATAGTTTGCTGCCGGAGTAGCTGAAAAACCATTTTCAGGATGCGCATCATCGTTATACTTGTACACGAAACTTACGGGATTTGCTGCTCTCGATCTTATCATATTTACGTACCCTCTTGCCAGCTCCAGGTCGCCCGCTTCCACTTCGCATTCCGCGAGCCATAAAATCACGTCGGCAAACCGGATAAGATTAATATTCAATGAAGAAATAGCGGAAGGTGAATTCCAGAAATCATGATCCGAATAGGTTTCTTCCTGTGCCTTGCGATAAATATTCTTTTTAGGTGAGTATGGTCCGCCAAAGCTGGCATCACGCTGCCACACAGTACCTTCCATTATGGCCCAGTCAAGAAATGGTATTCCTCTCCGGCCAACCGACCAATCAAGACGTGGATCTAACGTGCCCGCATAAGGTACAAATGAGGCACCGCCATCATCAATGGTCACGGGATTTGTATCAAAATTATCCGGATCAGGCAAGCCGGTAGCAGCATCGGTTTTAAAAGCATTTACCAGGTCCTGCGATGGCTGGTTGAAACCACAGCATGTAAACGGTCTCGCATTATACGGCATGTTCAATACTTCACCATAATTACCATTTCCGGCACCGGAGTGATCGTTGGCCGATGCCTGGAAAGCAAGAACCGATTCGGAACCATTTTCAAAACTGATATCAAAATTATCCTGGTAGCGGGTATACAATGCGTATTTAATGCCGCTGGAATTTGTCCCGTTATTATATACATCCAGTAACACGGTTTTTGCATCGGCCCATTTCTTCTGGAACAATAAGATCTTTCCGTATATAGCACCTGCTCCCCATTTATTGATACGGCCGGGCGCAATCTGCGTACCCGGAAGATTTGCATAGGCAAATTGAGCATCCGCTTCTATTTTCGGCCATGCATCAACGGTATTATCCTGCAGTACATTGGGATTGGGTACCTGGAAGCTTGTCATTGTTTCATCGATAAACGGTACATTATTAAATACCTTTTTTCCTTCCAGGTGATAAAATGCGCGCAGCGCCCTTGCTTCGCCCTCGATCCTCTTTCTATCGTCATCGCCGATATCGGTCGCCTGTGTCATCAGTTTCAACACGAAATTGCAACGGGTAACACCTTCGTATATCGTGATCCATTTAGAATTTAAAAAAGGATTGGAAGGGATCTGTGTATGCTTTTCAAAAAAAGTAATATTCGGTTGATCGGTACCGTCACTTCCTTTATGTGTGTTATCGGCAGCTGCATCACCATAAACCCAATTGGAAGTACCCGAAATAAAATCGCCTATTGTATTATCGCCCGGACCCGTTTGGGCATAGCCATCCAATAAGGCATACGCACCAATTAAGGTTTGCTCAACGCCCCGTTGATTCGACAATACAGAAGTATCAAGACTTCCGACCGAAGGGCGATCAAGAAATGATTTGCTGCACGAAAAGTAAACAATGGCAGAAATGAACAGGAGTATTAAAAATATTTTTTTCATACAGAGTTAGTTTGACAGTTAGAAGTTCACGTTTACGCCTACCAGGTATTGTTTAACGGTCGGGAAAGTGCCGAGATCAATACCGGAAACCCTATCATCACTGGTTGGTATCTCAGGATCAAGACCTGTATACTTTGTGATTGTAAACACGTTTGTCGCCTGTATATAAATGCGGATCTTGTCAATCTTGAGCCGTCCGAGAATAGATTGCGGAATGGTATAACCAAGCTGAAGATTCTTCATACGGAGGAACGATGCATTTTCCATGATGTAATCATTCACTGTGTTGTTGGTACTGAAATTACCGTCCACTTCCTGTACAGCTACTTTTGCATTCTTGTGATCAGGCGTCCATGAATCATATAACGCGATCTTACTCTTTCCTCCCTGGAAGGCTGCATAGAAATCATTCCACCAGCGGTTATAATTCATCGCATCCTTTCCCTGCACACCATAAAAGAATGCATTCAGATCAAATCCTTTATATCCAAGGTTCAGGTTTAACCCGTAACTGAATTTCGGATTGGGATTTCCAAAAAATACACGGTCATCATCTGTGATAGCTCCGTCACCGTTAGAATCCTGGTATTTGAAACGGCCGGGAGCCGCATCTGTTTGCGTTGGTGATTTTGTTACATCATCATCATCTTCAAAAAAGCCGATGATCTTATAACCATAAAAAGAATTAATCGGGTGACCGACAGCGTTTCTTGTAAATCGTCCGCCCACGCGGTTTTCCTCATTTGCCGGGCTGTTTGAATCAAAGAAACTCACCCCATCGGTAATCTTTGTTATCCTGTTCTTGTAAGTAGTAAAGGTTAATGTCGCGTCGAAACGGATTCCTTTGGAACCACCAAACTGGCCGCGTTGACTAATGGAAAGATCAATACCTTTATTTGTCATGCTTCCTACATTAAAGAATGGCGGCAGCACGGAAGGTGTAGCGCCACCCGTAGCCGGTTGCTCAACGGGATAAAGTAAGTCCTTTGTGTCTTTTTTATACAGATCAAAAACAATTTCCGTATTACCGTTAAACAGTGTTGCGTCAAAACCTATGTTGGAAGAAACGTTCTTCTCCCATTTACCGGCAGCATTGCCTGCAAAGCCAAGATAAAAACCGGACTGTGAAGAAGTGTTTGACCCGGTTACATCATAATAAGAATAACCCGCGCCCGATGAAAAGAATGTGTATTGATTGTTGGGCGGAATATTCTGATTACCCATTGTGCCGTAACTGCCGCGGATCTTTAAATCTTTGATCCATGAAACGCTCTTCATGAAATTCTCTTCTGAAATACGCCAGCCCAAAGATGCAGAAGGAAATGTTCCATACCTGTTTTCAGCACCAAAACGGGAAGAGCCGTCCCGTCTTATCGTAACGCTTGCGAGATAACGGTCATTGAATGTATAATCTATTTTTCCGAATATGGAAAACAACGAAGAAGACACATAAGGACTACCACTGGCTGATTGACTGCCTGAACCGGCATTCAGCACTATATAATCATAGTCTGTATAACTGAAAAAATTCTGGCGAGAGGCGTCCACTCTTCTGCCTGAATTTTCAACCGCTTCTGTACCCACGAGTGCAGCCACATTGTGTTTACCAAATGTATTTTTATACGATAACTGGTTGGTCCATGTCCAGCTCGATGTGCGCTCAAACCATTCCGTATAGGTTATGTTTCGCTGCGGCTCGCCAATCTCATACTCGATATATGGATAATGATATTCATTTTGATTTCCTTTTGATCCCCCAAAACTTGTTCTCGCGGTAAAATGTTTCAGGAAATCAACTTCGGCATACGCATTTCCAAACAATGTAAATTGAAAATTGCGGTCGTTTCTTTTTCTCCATTCAGCGGCAAGCGCATTGCCTGTTGAAAAACCCGTGCCACGACTTCCGGCAAAATCGCCATTTATGCTATATACTGAAATGATTGGCTGACCGCCACTGCCGGTTAATGATCCTTCATCATTATTGGAACCCGGGTTATTTTTTTCCGTTGCATATGCCTGCAGATTTTCACCAATCCGGATAATATTCTTAATGGTAAATTCTGTATTTACTCTGGCTGTATAACGCTTGAAGAAACTATAACGCACGATAGACTTCTGATCAAAATAATTCACACTGAACAGGTATCTTCCTTTATCAGTTCCTCCGGCTACGCTCAGGTTGTGATTCATGATCGGCGCATTCCGTGTTGCTACTTTCCACCAATCGGTTCCCTGTTTATTTGCTTTGAAAATAAGATAGGGCGTGTAAGAAGGATCAGCGAGTTTTGATTCACTGAAATCATACAGGGAAGGATCTGCAGCAGGATCGCCTTCCATCACACCGGTTTTTATTCCAGCCAATGTATAATCCGGTAAAACAGGAGAGGCACCGCTTCCATAAACCTTATGCGTGAGTGGTTGACCGGAATTTTTCAATGCGAGCCATACAAGATCAGCATTTTCCTGTGGGTTGAGCATAAGATCTGTTGGTCCTTTGCCCCGATCCTGGTTTCCGTAATACATGTCGTAATACACTTTGGCACCGCCTACTCTGCCTTTTCTTGTTGTAATAATCAATACACCATTCGAAGCACGTGCACCATAAATAGAACCGGAAGCCGCATCTTTTAATACCTGTATAGACTCGATATCTGCAGGATTGATTGCTGATATATCACCCGGAACGCCATCAATTATATATAATGGATCGTTACCGCCACGCTGACCAGAGAACGACGCAAAGCCCCTGATGCGGACAATAGCACTACTACCGGGTAAATTATCATTTGTGATCGAGATACCGGATGCCCTTCCCTGTAGTTGACTTGTTACATTAGGAGCCGGCGTGGTGAGCATATCGCTTACTTTCACTACGGATACGGCACCTGTTATATCTTTTTTACGCTGCGATGAATAACCTGTAACAATGATTTCATTTAATGAAGTATTGGCTACTTTCAATGTAATACTCACAACATTATTCTTCCCGGCAAGCGATACCTCTGTCCGTTCATACCCAACATTCGTAAACACCAGGACACTGTTTGCTTTTGGTGCATTGATCGTAAAGGAGCCATCAGCTGCAGTTTGCGTAGCTACTGCCGTTCCTTTTATCGACACGGTGACACCGGCCATAGGCAGCCCGCTCTCATCTACCACTTTTCCCGTTACATCAACGGGTGTGGCAGTTGTCGCCGCAGCGGGCAGCCCGGTCCTTTGTTTCACCGCGATGTATTTGTCTGTAATGGTGTAAGTAAGCGGCTGATCTTTAAAAATAAGATTCAGCACCGTTTCAATGTTTGCATTGGAAACGGACAGCGTTACTCCTTTTGTCTGTGTCATCTGCTCCTTACCATATACAAAACTGTAATTGCTCTGCTTTTCAATCTCTGTAAAGACTTTGGTAAGTGGAACATCTTTCAGGGAAAGTGAAATGGCCTGGCTATACCCTTTTGCACTCAACTGAAGTGAGCAAACAACCATCAGCATTGCTGTAAATTTCATAATCAACAGCGTTTTGGTTAAAGACTTCCGCCGTATATGCGGAAGAATACAAAGAGCCTTTAAATGCATAACTTTGTTTTGTTTGGGTTAATGAATATGCAGTCTGTCCCGATTGTTCCCGATAGTTATCGGGAGAATTAGCCCGAACTTTCTGCCGTCCTGATTGCAGTCGGGACGGTTTTCTTTTGCGGGCCACCAAAAAAGTTTATTTCATAACCGTTATTTTATTTCCTTCAATTTTAAAATGTACCAGCTCTGTCAACTGCAGGATCCTGAACAGCTCGGATACATTTACGTTCCGTGAAATTTTAGCAACGAATGAGTACGGTATATCCGACCCGTACACAATGTCCACATTATACCATTTTTCCACCTGCCGCATTATTGACTTTATATTAGCACCGTCAAAATAGAACCGGCCGTTTTTCCAGGCCATTACTTCTTCGAGATCTACGCTATTCAAAACGTTTATTTTCTTATTAGCAACTATCGCTTGCTGACCCGGGAGCAATACATTATGCTTATCCAACTCTGATACATCTACGGACCCCTCCAGCAACGTGATTTTCATCGCATCTTCATCGTCGTATGCTTTTACGTTGAAGTGAGTACCCAATACTTTTATCTCCGCATCGCAGTTTGCCTTCTTTACTATAAAAGGCATTGATTTATTCTTTGCTACTTCAAAGTAAACTTCACCGGTAATTTCTACCCGGCGCTCTTTGCCGGTAAAAGAAGTTGGATAGGTGATGGACGAAGCGACATTCAACCATACCTCTGTTTCGTCGGTAAGCAACAGCTTCATGGGTTTGCTTCCCCTCGGCACAGAGAGCGTATTGTAGGTTATTTTAGTATCCGCCGCATCACCGGTGTAGGCAATAAGACCATCGTCTTTCTTTGTCACATTGGTTTTGCCCTGTACGGCCAATACACCTTTGCCGGAGCTGTCCAACTCTATTTTTCGCCCATCGGCAAGTGTAAGTGTTGCTTTAATGGAAACCGGGGGGGCTACATCATTCTTATGTGCATCCTTCGGCAAGGAAGTAATTGGCTTGTCTTTACCATTCCTGTTATCAAAGAAAAATAAACCGGTGCCCGCAATTACCAAAAAGAAAACAGCCGCTGCCGATACAAGAAATGCACGTCTTTTATATAAAGGAATAACGGGGTTTGTCAATTGTAATTCCTGCTGTATCCGCTGATAAATCTTTGCCTTTACGTCAACAATATTTTTTTCCGGAATCGAATCAGCAGGTTTCTTTTCTTCAAAGGATTCATACCATTGTTCTACTTTATCCTTCTCTCCGGGTGAAGCAGTACCTGATAAATACTTACGAAGCAGTTCCGTTGGTCCTTTAAATTTCATTGGCAAAAAATTGAACAAATAGATTCCCCGTGATGCCGATAGCTCACCTCTATTATATACCGGAAAATGATTGTTGGTACTATTCCTCCTGAAAAAATTAAAGAATAAAAATCAGCCAGGAGCTTAGATGGGACAATTTTAAACGCAACTTTCTCAATGTAGCAGAAATTGTATTTTTCACGGTTTGTTCGGAGATATGCAGTCGTTGCGCTATTTCGCCGGCGGAAAGATTTTCGTATCTGCTGAGCCGGTATATTTCCCGCATCCGTTCGGGCAGATCATTTATTTCACGGTTCACAGCCTGTTGCAGGTCTTTATATTCAAGCAATTCTTCCGAAAAGTTTTCATCACACTGAAGTTCATCGGGCGATAAAGGCACGTATTGACCTTTTTTTCCTTTGCGGTAAATCGTTTTGATAATACAATAGCGTAAAGCTGTAAACAGGTATGGCGAAAGCGTATCTTTTATTTCAATCGAATGCTTGTTTCGCCAGAGACTTATAAAGACTTACTGTACCACATCTTCTGCATCTGT
>Ga0207689_10003306_pt1 | contig 14761 bp, 13 predicted proteins | sample KBSMisM52_FD_184312 | JGI IMG/M metagenome (GOLD analysis project Ga0207689, IMG submission 184312) | Miscanthus rhizosphere microbial communities from Kellogg Biological Station, Michigan, USA - KBS Miscanthus M5-2 (SPAdes) (version 2) | ecosystem: Host-associated > Plants > Roots >... | reverse complement strand
ACCCGCGAACGCGGTGATTACGCGTGAATGGAAAAGCGAGCCCACGCCCAAGAAACATGCACGCCGCAATGCCGAGCCGGCCCGCGCCGGCGCGAGCAACCACCTGCTCGCCGCGTTGCCACCGCGCGAATACGCGCAGTTGGTCAGCGGTCTCGAGGAAGTGAAGATCACCTATGGCCAGGTCCTGTATGAACCGGGCGAGCCGATGCACGAGGTGTACTTTCCGATCGACTGCCTGGTGTCGCTGCTGACGCTGGTCGAAGGTCATCGGGCGCTCGAGGTTGGACTGGTCGGCCGCGAAGGAATGATAGGCGCGCGACTTGCGTTGGGCGCCGCCACCTCATCGGTGCGCGCGCTGGTGCAAGGCACCGGCACGGCACTGCGGATGAGTTCAGCGCGCTTCTTGCGAGAGTTTCGGCGCAGCCCGTCGCTGCAACGAACGCTGTTCCAGTTCACCGATTCGCTGATGATCCAGATCAGCCAGACGGCGGCCTGCAATCGCTTCCACATCGTGGAGGCTCGCCTGGCACGCTGGCTGCTGATGACCGCCGAGCGCATGGCCTCGTCCGAGTTTCATCTGACGCATGAATTTCTCGCCGACATGCTGGGCGTTCGCCGCGAAGGCGTGACCGTGGCGGCCTGCGCCCTGCAGCAGCGCAAGCTCATCAGCTATCGGCGCGGTGACATCACCATCATCGACACGCATGGCCTCGAGGCAGCGTCGTGCTCCTGCTATCGATACGTGCAAGCGCAGGCGCAGGCGGCTTCTGACTAGCGGGCTGCGCAATCGAACGGCAGCCAGGCGTGCAGGCCCGGCATCGAGTGTTCTACCCAGGGCCCGGCAACCGTCAGCAGCGCGCTGAGCACCAGCACCGATCCGGCCAGGTGCCGCGCCGCGGGCCGAGATGCGAACCCCTTCAATCGCTCCGCGCCGAAGGCAGCGATGAACAGTGCTGGCGCAGTGCCGAGACCGAAAGAGGCCATGGTCATGGCGCCCCGCCCTGCATCGAGCTGCAAGGTGGCAATCAGCAGTACCGAATAGACGAAGCCGCAGGGCATCCAGCCCCACACCATGCCGAACGCGAATCCGCGCGACAGCGTCTTCACGGGCAGCAGCTTCCGGCCGAGCGGCGCCAGCTTCGGCCAGATCTTTCGTCCGATGCCGATGCCGGGATCACGCACACGACCGAAGGCGACCAGTGCACCTAACAACAATGCCAGCGCAGACAAGGCCCGCAGCGTGCGCCGCACCGACTCGATGTCGAGCAGACTCACGAGGCCGCCGATGACGCCGGCAAACAACAATCCGGCCAGCGCATACGAAGCAATGCGACCGAGCTGGTAGGTCAGGAGCAGCGCCGGTCGCGTGCGCCCGTGCGCGTCTTTCGCCGTAGCCATGCCGAGCGCCGCGGAGATACCGCCGCACATGACGAGGCAATGGCCGCTGGCGGCGAGACCTAACAGAAATGCGGCGCCGAGCGTGAGCGCGCCATTCATGGCGGCGTCTCGTCGCGCCGCGGCGCGTCGTCGAGCGGCAGCAGCGCCGGCGTGTCGAGGTCGTCGAACTGGCCGTTATTGACTGCCCAGAAAAACAGCCAGACAGCGCCAGCCAGGAATGCGAGCGACAGCGGAATCATCATCAGGAGGATATTCATGCGGTAGGCCTCGGAAATGGTTCCACGCGCGAATGCTCGGGTTGCGCGTCGCGCGGCGTAGCATCGCCGCGCCCGATCCGCAGGGCATTCAGGATGACGACGAATGAACTCAGCGACATTCCCAGTGCCGCCAGCCACGGGGGAATGAAACCAAGCGCTGCCAGAGGTACGGCGGAAAAGTTGTAGTACAGCGCCCAGCGCTGGTTCTGACGCACGACGGCGAGCGTGCGCTGCGCGATGTTCCTCGCGTAAACGATCGCGTCGAGACGCCCGCCCTTGAGCACCATGTCGCTGCTCGCCTGCGTCAGCTCCGACCCTTCCGCGAGCGCGATCGCCACATCGGCACCCGCCAGCACGGGAGCGTCGTTGATTCCGTCACCAACAGCGAGCACGCGCGCGCCCGCCGCGCGGAGCTCCGCCACCCAGGCCAGTTTTTCCGCGGGCAACAGGCGCGCGCGCCAGGTGCCGACATTCAATCGCGCCGCGATGGCAGCGACTTTCGAGTTTGCGTCGCCACTGGCAATGAGCACTGTCATGCCGCGCGCCTGCAACGCTTCGATCGCAGCGCAGGCCTCCGGCCGCAGTCGCTCGGTGATGCGGAAAGCGGCGATCGGCCCCCGGTCGTCGGCCAGCAGCACGGCGTCCTCGAACTCTCGAGCTAGCTGCTTGCCGGCCAGGGCGAAATCGCTGCGGCCGAGGCGCAACGTGCGCCCCTCGATCGTCGCGCTTACGCCGGCGCCGGCGTGCGTCGCCACGTCGCTGACGGCGGCGGCGTCGGTGTCGGGATACGCGGCCGCGATGGCGCGTGCCACCGGGTGGCGGCTCTGGCGCGCGAGCGCCATGGCGAGACGCAACGCGCCGTCATGCGAAACGCCATCGAACGTACGCAGATCGGTGCGTGACAGCGAGGCTTCGGTCAGCGTGCCCGTCTTGTCGAACAATACATGCGTGCATTCCGCGAGCGCCTGGATGCCATCGGGTTTCACGACCAGCACGCCCCGGCGCGCCATGGCGCCGAGCGCGCGCGTGAGTGCCGCGGGAACCGCGAGCGCGAACGCGCAGGGGCAGGAAATCACCAGCACCGCGATCGCAGCCGGTAAGGCGCGCGCCGGATCGAAGATCGCCCACCCGGCGGCAGTAATCGCCGTCAGGATCAGCACGCGCGCGACGAAGCGGCCCGCAGCGATCTCACCGACCACCTGCAGGCGCGGACGTTCCGCATGCGCTCGGCCGACGAGAGCAGCGATTCCCGCCAACGCCGTGTCAGCGCCGACGCGTTCGACTCGCATCAATACCGGACCGTCTTCGAGCACGCTGCCCGCGATGAGCGAATCGTCACGGCGCTTCATCACCGCAGCCGACTCACCGCTGAGCAGCGCTTCGTCCACGCGGCAGCGCTCGGTCAGCAGCACCCCGTCCGCCGGCACGATGCCTCCTTCCGCCACACGCACGCGATCGCCCACGCGCAGTTGATGAATGCCGACGCGCGTGAAGGTTCCGTCCTCGAGCGCCCGCTCGGCAAACGGCGGCGTGAGTCTCGCCAGTGCGTCGGTGAGGTCGCGCGCATGATGCCGCGCGCGCATTTCCAGATAGCGGCCGGTGAGCAGGAAGAACACGAACATCGACACCGAATCGAAGTAGACCTCGCCGACGCCTCTCACGGCTTCGATGAGGCTGGCGGCGTAAACGGCCGCGATCGCGAGTGCCACGGGCACGTCCATCCCCACGCGACCCGCCTTCAGCAGACGCAAGGCGCCCGTGAAAAATGGCCGCGCCGAGTAGAGAACCACCGGCGTCGCCACCAGCAGGCCCAGCCAGCGCAGCAGATTCCGCGTCGAGTCGTCGAGCGACTCTGCGGCGCCGAGGTAGATAGCGGTGGCATACATCATGGCCTGCATCGCGCCGAAGCCCGCGACGACCAGCCGCTTGAGCGCGTCGCGCGACTCCCCGCGCCGAAGATCGTCGAGCCCACCGGCGTCGAGCGGCAGCGCGCGGTATCCGGTGCGAGACAGCGCCTGCAGCAGTTGCGGCAGCGTGATCTTCGATTCCTGCCAGACCACGCGGGCGCGGCGCGCCACGGCATTTACCTGCACGCTCACCACACCGGGCGCAGCACCGAGCGAGCGCTCGATCAGCCAGACGCAGGCCGTGCAACGCACGCCTTCGATCAACAACAAGGTTTCCCGCAAGTCCGCGCCCAGATCGCGGATCACATGGCGCGCACTGTCGGCGTCCTGCCAGGAATCGTGAGTCGTATCGCCCGTGTCCGGTCTCGGCGCGGGGGCCGTGCGCAACTCGTAGTAGTCGCTCAACCCCAGCTGCTCGATCCATTCGGCGGCGGCGCGGCAACCCTGGCAGCACATCGGCCTTTCCTGGCCTGCGACCTTTGCGTGAACGACAACGCTCCCGGCGAGCGTTTCACCGCAGTGCCAGCAGTTAGAGTCTCGCTGCATGGGCGCGTCTCATCCGGACGTCGCCACGACGATCAGCGCGATGCAGCCGCAAATCGAGGCCAGAAGGATTGCGGCGCCGAGCCAGACGACTGGCGGCCGATACCAGCGTTCACTCATGTGGGTCATCGCGCGGCCACGCGTGCACTGCCCTGCGCAACCACCCACGCCGCGATCAGCCGCGCTTCATCGGCGGTGAGTCGCGCCCGCCAGGCCGGCATGACCCCGCTGCGTCCATCTCGCACGGTCGTCACGACGCTGGCGATGTCACCGCCGTACAGCCAGACGTTGTCGAACAGGTTCGGCGCGCCCAGCGCCGGGTTGCCGCGTCCGTCCACACCGTGACAGGCAGCGCATAACGTGTCGAATGTCACCTTGCCGGCCGCGACCTGGTCAGGGGGCGCGACCGTGCCGCTGCGACTAACTACATAAGAGGCGACTGCGTTCGTGCCATTGTGGCCGAGTGCGGGTCCTTGTGGCGGCATCATGCCATTGCGGCCATCGAGGATGCTCTTGAGGATGGTGTCGGCGTCGCCGCCGTACAGCCAGTCGGCGTCCGTGAGGTCAGGCGCACCGACCGCGTGATTGCCATGACCTGCCCTGCCGTGGCAGGCGGCGCAATTGTCGAGATAGAGGCGATGGCCGATGCTGACTGCGCTCGGATTCGCCGCGAGCTGCTCGACGCCGAGGGTGCGCCAGGATGCGATGCGTGTCTCGAGCCGCGCACCATTCGCAGCGCTCTGCGCCTGCTGCTCGCCATGCGAAGTCCAGGCGAGCTTGCCTTCATGCTTTCCAAAACCTGGATATCGATAGAGATACACCGCGGCGAAGATAAATGCGCCGATCGACACCACCATCCACCAGACCGGCAGCGGTCGCACTCCTTCGCGCAGAACGCCATGCGCCCAGACGTGTCCCGTGGTGCCGTCGGCCTGCGTGGGGATGCGCATGGTGATGCCCCACACGAACAGGAACAGGCCGAGACCTGCGGTGACACAAGCGAGAACCATCACCCAGGTGGACCAGAAGCCGCTCATGGCTCGAGCTCCTCATCTTCGTCCAGCGGCAGGCGCGCGAGATCACTGAACACGCGCTTGTGATGTGGCAGCCAGGCCCAGATCCAGATGCCGATAAAAACCAGCATCATGAGCACGATCATCGCGCCAATCAGATGCCCCGCAAGCTCGCTCATGGCGACCCCGCTGCGGACGGTGCCGCGGTCACACCCAGGCCCTGCAAATAGGCGACGAGCGCATCGAGCTCGGTCTTGTCGCGCACCGCATCGGGTGCTCCCGCGAGATCTTCCTCGGTGTACGGATCGCCGAGCATGCGCAGCGCGCGCATGCGTGCCCGAAGATCGTTGCCGTCGATGTGCGCTTCCGCCAGCCACGGGTAGTTCGGCATGTTCGACGCGGGCACGACATCGCGCGGCGCCAGCAGGTGCGCGCGCTGCCAGGCGTCGGAATACTTGCCGCCGACGCGCGCCAGGTCAGGCCCCGTGCGCTTCGAGCCCCACTGGAACGGTCGGTCGTACACGAATTCACCCGCCTCGGAGAATCTGCCGTAACGCTGTGTCTCGAAGCGCAGCGAGCGGATCATCTGCGAGTGGCAGAGGTAACAACCCTCGCGCACATACACATCCTTGCCGGCCAGGCGAAGCGCGCCGTACGGCTTGACGCCCGGTGCGGGCTTGACCATCTGCGCGTCGTTGAACAGCGGCAGGATTTCCGCGAGCCCGCCGAAAGACACCATGATCGCGATCAGCACCGCGAGCAGGCCCGCGTTCTTCTCGAGTTTTTCCCAGTGCTTGTATTTGAGGCCCATGGGTCTAAGCCTTTGCCGGCAACGGTTCTGGAGTCTGGTCGTGCACCGGCTCCGGAATCATCTCGGGCGCTGGAATCAGGATGGGCTTGATGGTGCCGATGCGCGCATCGGCGGCCGTGTGCCACAGATTCCAGGCCATGACGACCATGCCGCTCAACACGAGCAGGCCACCCAGGAAACGCGCGATGTAGAAAGGCTTGATGGCAATCAGGCTCGACAGAAAATCATAGGTGAGAGAACCGTCCGGATTCGTCGCGCGCCACATCAACCCTTCCGTGACGCCCGCGGCATACATCGAAAGCAAATAGATGAGCAGGCCCGAGACGTGCAGCCAGAAGTGCAGGTTCATGGCACGCTTGGAATAAACCGCGGGACGATCCAGGGCGCGTGGCGCCATCGCATACAGCGACCCGATGGTGATCATCGCGACCCAGCCGATGGCGCCGGCGTGCACGTGCGCGACGGTCCAGTCGGTGTAGTGAGTGAGGGAATTGACCGACCTCACCGCCATCGAAGAACCTTCCAGCGTCGAGATCGCGTAGAACACCAGCGCGATGATCATGAACTTGGCGGCTGGGTCGGTGCGCAATTTGTCCCACGAACCGTTGAACGTCATCAGCCCGTTGAAGGCCGATCCCATGCTCGGCATGACCAGCACGATCGAGAACACCATGCCCACCGACTGCACCCAGTCCGGCAGCGCGGTGTACAGCAAGTGATGCGAGCCCGCCCACATGTAGATGGATATCAGCGCCCAGAAGTTGACGATGGAGAACCGGTAGCTCCACAGCGGCTGCTGGGCCTGGCGCGGCACGAAGTAATACATCATGCCGAGGAATCCGGCGGTCAGGAAGAACGCCACCGCGTTATGGCCGTACCACCACTGCACCATCGCATCCACGGCGCCCGAGTAGATAGGATATGACTTGGTGAGCGAGACCGGCAGCGCCAGGTTGTTGACGATGTGCAGCAGCGCCACGGCGATGATCAGCGCGCCGTAGTACCAGTTCGCGACATAGATGTGCCGAATGCGCCGGCGCGTGAGCGTCGTGAAGAACACCACGCCGAACGACACCCATACCACGGCGATCAGCAGGTCGATGAACCACTCCGGCTCGGCGTACTCCTTGGCCTGCGTGATTCCGAAGGGCATCGTGGCCATGGCGAGGACACACACCGCCTGCCAGCCCCAGAAAGTGAACGTCGCGAGCTTGCCGAGTGCCAGCCGCACGTGCCCGGTGCGCTGCACGATGTAGTAGCAGGTGCCCATCAGCGCGGAGCCGCCAAACGCGAAGATGACTCCGAAGGTGTGGTTGGCGCGGATGCGGCTGAACGTGAGCCAGGGGACATCGAAGTTCAGCGCTGGCCATGCCATTTGCGCGGCAGCGAGCACGCCGATCGACATGCCCACGACACCCCAGACGGCCGCGGACATCAGGAACATGCGGATTACGTGGTCGTCGTATGTTTCTTTATTGGGCATAGGCATCGGCCGAGTGATCCGCACGACTATCGAGCCGTGCAAACCTCAGCCGAAATGAGACTTTAGTCCCACCCGACAGGAGTTTCCCTGATCTGGATCAGTGTCAGGCCTGAATTCGCAATAAATCCCAGGTGTGGCGCGCGATCATCAGTTCCTCGTTAGTGGGAATCACCCACGCCGATACAGCGCTGTGCGGGTGCGTGATGCGCAGCTCGTGGCGATCATTCGCCGTTTCATCGAGCGAGATTCCCAACCACGACGTCGCCTCGCAGATGCGGCGCCGGATCTCGGCGGATTTCTCGCCAATGCCGGCGGTGAACACCAGTGCGTCGATACCACCCGCGGACGCCGCGAGTGCACCGATCTCCCTTGCGGCGCGATACACGAAATAGTCCACGGCCAGGCGCGCATCGGCGTCGTGACTGGCCAGCAGTTCGCGCATGTCGTTGCTGATGCCGGAGATGCCGAGCAGGCCGGACTTCTTATAAAGAATGGTCTCGACGTCTTTTGGCGAAAGCCCGAGCGCCTGGAACAGATAGAGAATGACGCCGGGATCCACGGCGCCCGGCCGCGTCCCCATGCAGAGGCCGTCGAGCGCGGTGAACCCGAAGGTGCTGTCGATGCTCTTGCGTTCCTTGAGCGCGCACAGGCTGGCGCCATTGCCGAGATGAGCGACGATTACACGGCCGTCCGCGATCTCGTGCGCGTAGCGCGGCAGAACCGAAGCGATGTATTCGTAAGACAGCCCATGAAAGCCATAGCGCTGTACACCGGCACGCCGGATCTCCACCGGCAGCGGCACCAGTTGGGCGACCGCAGGCTGGCCGCGATGAAATGCCGTGTCGAAGCAGGCGACCTGCGAGACGCCCGGCAGGAGTTCCTCGACCGCATCGATCGCCGCGAGATTGTGCGGCTGATGCAGTGGCGCGAGCGGCACCAGTTGGCGCAGATGGTCGAGAACCTCGCTGGTCACAATCGTAGGGGTGGCGTAGCGCGCGCCGCCATGTACGACGCGATGGCCAACGCCGAGCACGTTGGGGCGCTGGTAGTGGCCGCGCAACCAGCTCGCGAGCGCATCGAGCGCAGCGCGAGGGTCGCCCACCGCCGGCCCCAGCGCCTGGTCGGCGATCGTTGCTCCGCTCTCGTCCTTGGCCAGGAATCGTGGCGCACTGCCGATGCCTTCGATCTGACCGCGCGCACCCAGGCGCCACACTTCATCCGTGGATCTTTGGTAGACGCAGAACTTGAGGCTCGACGAGCCGGCATTCAGCACCAGCGTGTAGTCGCTCATAGTCGCTGGCGCGTCCGGCGCGCATGCGCTCCCAGCATCGCGATCGCGCAACTTGCGATTTTCGCCCGTGCATTGTCGGCGCGACTGGTAAGAATGATCGGCACTTTCGCTCCGAGGACCAGCCCCGCGCTGTCGGAATTGCCGAGGAAGCTCAGGAGCTTGGCGAGAATGTTGCCGGCCTCGAGGTCGGGCGCCAGCAGAATGTCCGGGTCCCCGGACACTTCGGAATTGATTCCCTTGGTGCGCGCGGCTTCCTTGCTGATGGCATTGTCGAATGCCAGCGGGCCATCCAACAAGCCGCCGGTGATCTGGCCGCGATCGGCCATCTTGCACAGCGCCGCGGCGTCCAGCGTCGCCGGCATCTTTGACGTGACCGTCTCGACCGCCGCCAGCAGTGCGACTTTCGGAAGCTCCACTCCCATCGCGTGTGCGAGGTCGATCGCGTTCTGGCAGATGTCCACCTTCTCTTCCAGCGTGGGTGCAATGTTGATCGCGGCGTCGGTCACGATCAGCACTTTGTGATAGGTGGGCACGTCCATGATGAATGCGTGGCTGAGGCGCCGCGCGGTGCGCAACCCGGTTTCGCGCGCCACCACCGCACCTAACAACTCATCGCTGTGCAGGCTGCCCTTCATCAGCAATTCCGCCTTGCCCTCGCGCACCAACTGCACCGCGATCGCGGCAGCCGCATGGCTGTGCCGGGCATCGACGATCTCGATCGTCCCAAGATCGATCTGCGCCTTGTCGGCGCTCTCGCGAATCCTGGACACCGGACCCACGAGAATCGGAATGATGAGGCCCTTCGCGGCGGCATCCACGGCGGCGGACAGGGACGAGGCATCGCAGGGATGCGCCACCGCGGTCCTGATCGGCTCAAGACCCTCGCAGCGCGCGAGCAGCAGCTCGTATTTTCCGGTTCCGGTGTGGTTCATGCGCTCAGTAGCGTTCCTTGATGAACTTGTAAGGATAGTTGGGTTCTTTGTAGCTGCCACGTTTTTGACGCTTCGGCAGTTTGATCTTCTCCTGTTTCATTTCCTTGTAAGGAATGTGCTCCAGCAGATGCGAGATGATGTTGAGGCGCACTTTCCGCTTGTCGTTGCTGGGCGCCACGAACCAGGGAGCGTAGGCGCTGTCGGTGGCGGTGAACATGTCGTCGCGTGCACGGGAATAGTCGTACCAGCGGTTGTATGACTTGAGATCCATGGGCGAGAGCTTCCAGAGCTTTCGGCCGTCCTGCATGCGCGCCTCGAGGCGCCGCGTCTGCTCTTCCGGGCTTACTTCGAGCCAGTACTTGAGCAGGATCACGCCGGAATCGACGATCGCCTTCTCGACCGCCGGAACGATGCGCAAAAAGCGTTTCACGTCCGACTCATCGCAAAAGCCAAGAACGCGCTCGACGCCGGCGCGGTTGTACCAGCTGCGATCGAAGATCACGACCTCGCCCGCCGCCGGCAGGTATGGCAGGTAACGCTGCACGTACATCTGGCTCTTCTCACGCTCGGTCGGCGCCTGCAGCGCCACGACGCGAAACGTGCGTGGGCTCACACGATCGGTGATGGCCTTGATGGTGCCGCCCTTGCCGGCGCCATCGCGCCCTTCGAACACGACGCACACCTTGAGCCCCTTGTGCTTGATCCACTGCTGGGCCTTGACCAGCTCCACATGCAATTTCTTGAGCTGCTCTTCATAGTCCTTGCGGCCGAGTGGCTCGCCAGTTTTCTTTTCGTCTATCTTCTCTGCGTCTTTCTTGCCCATGGTGTCAGCCCTTCTTCTGTTCGTTTTCGAGACCCTTGGTGGTGATCTCGCTGTAGAGACTCATGAGCTTGCCCACCAAAGGCTTGAGCTCCGGATGCCTGGTGATCATGCCCTGCGCACCGGTCGCGTCCGCCAGCACGGTCTCGAGGAAGTCGATGTCATAGCTGTCCAGCTTTTCACCGCGATCGACTTTCTTCTTCAGATCGAGCGCCATTGGCAGGCGAATATCATTCAGTTGCTGCAGCAACACCTGGATCGTGCCGGCATCCTTGGCCGCGGAGTCGCTCATGACTTCCCTCCATCGTTTTTGCTTCGATACCTTTCGACCGCGATCTCGAGGCTCTGCACCATGCCTTCGCGGCCCAGGGTCTGGCCGAGCGGCGCACGCTTCACGGTCGCGAGTACGTGCGAACTCATCTCCACCAGCCACAGTGATACGCCCGCTTCGCGACGCCGCCTCTCGGCCTCCGTCAGCATCTTGAGCGCCGAGTACTCGAGATCGACGACGCCCTGCATGTCGATGGCGACCACCCTGGGTTTGGCCTCGGCGATCAACGCCGAAATCTTCTCGGCAATATCGTCGGCATTGAGAAAGAAGACCCGACCCTCGAGGCGCAGCATCAACAGGCCCGGATAGGTCTCATCGCCCGCGTGCTCTTTCGAGCGCTCGCGAAATACATTGGTGCCTCGCTTGCGGGCGAGGACCTGGATCACCGGTTTCGTGGACTGCTGGGCGAGCGCCACCAGCGACACGATGATGGCCACCAGGATGCCCTTGAGCGTACCGATGACCATCACACCCACGAACGCGGCCACCGCCCAGAAAAACTCAGTGCGGCGAATCGCCAGGATATTGCGGAATTCCACCGGCTTGATGAGCCCCACGGAATAGACGATGACGATGCCGGCGAGCACCGCATGCGGCATCAGGCCTAACAAGGGCGCGAGGAACAGCATGGTCAGCAGCGTCATGGCGGCCGTGACCAGCCCCGAGACCTGGGTGCGCGCGCCCACCATGCGATTCACCGCCGTCTGGCTCATGCCGCCGCCGCCGGGCATCGCCCCTAACAATGCGCCGGCTGCGTTGGCCGCGCCCGTGGCCAGTAGTTCGGTGTTGGGTCGTGGCGCGGGTTCTCCGGGCGCGACGAACGCGCGACCCACGGCCGCGGTTTCGGTGAAGCTCATGAGCGCGATGCCGAGCGCCGCCGGCCAGAGTTCTGCCGCCAGAGACTTCATGAGCGACAGCTCCGGGATCGCCAGCGACGGGAGTCCCGAGGGGATTGCGCCCACCAGCTCAACTCCATGCGCCGGCAGGTTGAGCCAGGTCACTCCCGCAATGGCCACTGCAATCGCGATCAGCGGCGATGGCCACCCATGGCGGTATTTGTCGATGCCGCCGATGATCGCGATCGTCAGCACCCCGACGATCAAGGTAGCCCACGACACGTGCCCGAGACCCGTGACTATCTCCTGCAGGTTGTGCAGCAGGGATCCTTTGGCAAAGTGGATGCCGAGAATCTTGGGAAACTGATCGATGATGATCACGGCGCCGATGCCGGCCTTGAACCCGACCAGCACAGGCTCGGAAATGAAGCTGGCCACGAAGCCGAGCCTGCAGATGGAAGCGAGCACCAGGATTGCGCCCACCATGAGCGTGAGCAGCGCGCAGGCCGAGAGCAGCGTGGTCGGGTCGCCGGTCGGCGCCACGATGGCGAGTTCAGCGCCGGTCAGGATGGCGAGCGTGGTAGTCGTGGTGGCGCTCATCGGGCGCGATGAACCGAGCATCGCGTAGACAATCAGCGGAACGAACGCGGTGTACAGACCGACCTGGATAGGCAGGCCGGCGATGGTGGCGTAGGCGAGCGATTTCGGAATGACCACGGCCGCGGTGGTCACTCCCGCTACCACATCGGGACGCAGCCATTCGCGCCGATAGGCCGGCAGCCACTGCATCAGTGGCAAAGACAATACGGGGTTCGTCACGAGCTCTCCGGCGGCGTGACGTCAATATCCGGCCACGCAAACCGCACCCGAAATGAGACCTTGGTCCCACGGGCGCCGGGAACCAATTCAGAGCTGTGCGTCGATGTGCAGCACCCTCGCGAACCACGCCTGCATGCGCTGCGCAAAGGTGGTTTGCGGCTCCTTGCTCGTGACGCCCTGGTCATCGGCCCAGCGCAGCTCGCCGCCCTGCAGCGAGACTTTCCATGCGTGCGAACCCGCGGTCTGCGCTTCGAAGATAGAGAGGAACTGCGCGGTCAGCACGGGACTTTCGACCAGCACGCCTTGTTCGCAGTTGAGCCAGGTCGAGCGAGGATCGAGGTTGTAGCTACCCACAAACAGCGTCTTCTGGTCGATCGATAGGGCCTTGGTATGCAGGCTGGCGCCGGATGACCCGAACACGCTCTTGTCGGTCGCGCCAACCGCGAGGGGCTTCAACTCCCAGAGCTGCACGCCGTTCTTGAGGAGTTTCGGGCGATGACGCGAATAGCCGCCATGCACCGCCGCGACGTCATTGGCGGCGAGCGAGTTCGTTAGGATCTTCACCTGCTTGCCGGATTGAGCGGCGCCGATGAGGACCTTGCTGCCTTTGCCGCCGGGAACGAAGTAAGGAGAGATGATATCCAGCGCCGATTGCGCGCCACCCATGGCGTCCAGCAACACCGTGCTCACCGCCGCGCGTCGCGAGTCGCGCTTTTCCATCGTGACCTTGAGCGGATCGTCGGCGATGAACTTGTAGACGCCCGACCACTCCATGGGAACCGCGCCCGATGCAAGACGCTCCAGGGCGGCGTCGTCGCGCAGCGCGCTTGCATAGCGGCTGTCCTTCATTTCCAGCGATTCTTTGGCGAGGTAGTGGCGCAGCTTCCCCAGCGCTTTCGGATCGATGCCGTCGGCGTGCAGCAGTTCGAGCGGATAGGCGGACGGCGAATTCCAGTATCGATCGAACGACGCCGACACGTCGCGCACCACGGGACCGACCATGCCGAAATCGAGATCGACGAAATTCACCTCGTCGCTCGCGCCGAAGTACTCGTCTCCAAGATTGCGGCCGCCCACGATCGCAAAGCGATTGTCGGCGATCCAGCTCTTGTTGTGCATGCGGCGATTGATGCGCTTGAAGTTGCGCGCCCCCTCGCTCACCAGGCCCAACGTGCCATCGCGCGACGCGAACGGATTGAACACGCGCACTTCGATGTTGGGGTGCGTGGAGAGCGCGGCAAAATGCTCGCTCCTGGCGCGCGCGTCCATGTCGTCGATCAGCAGCCGCACCTTCACGCCGCGGTCCGCCGAATCGAGCAACTGCCAGGCAAGGTACTTGCCGGTGAGATCGGCGTGCCAGATGTAGGTCTGCACATCGATGCTGCGTTCGGCCATACGCGCGCTCTGCATGCGCGCGACGAAGGCTTCGGTGCCCTCCACCAGCAACCGGAAGCCCGCCTCTCCCGGGTGACTGGCTTCGGTCCCTGCAAAAGTGCGGTCGAGGACCGTGGTGCTCGAGGTCGAAAGTGCTGATTCCATTGGCAGTTCAGGGCGCGGTTGCAGCTCGGCACAAGCGCCCAAGGCTACTGTTAAGGTCAGCAGGAGCATACACGCGAGCGATCGCGTGCGGGTCATCGCCGCGAGAATACCGGAGTCAGTGTGCGCGTACATCGGGTAGATAGCCGAATGTCAGGCACGCGGCGCACGCAGCACATGCTCGCGCGTGATGCTCGCAACCGTAGGCGTACCCGCCTGGCGCATGATGCTGGTCAGTTCGGTATTCAGGATGTCGATGACCGCTTCGACACCGGGCTGACCAAATGCCGCGAGACCCCACGCCTGCGGCCGGCCGATGCCAACCGCGGTGGCGCCAAGCGCCAGCGCCTTGAAGATGTCGGTGCCGCGCCGGATGCCACCGTCGAGAAACACCGGGACACGGCCACGCGCCGCCGCGACCACTTCGGGCAGACAGTCGAACGAGGCGCGCAGCGTCTCTTCATTACGACCGCCGTGGTTGGACACGACCAGACCGTCGGCGCCGTGCTCGATCGCGATCGCCGCGTCTTCGCCGGTGACGATGCCCTTGATCAGAAGCCTGCCTTTCACGATTCCGCGCAGTCGGTCGAGAAAGGCCGGCGTGAGATCCAGCGGCGACAAGCCGGTGACACGCGAGACATCGAGGCCGGCAAACAAAGGGGCGCGCCGCCACATCAGGCGGCTGGTGGGCGTATGGCAGGCGCTGCACTCACGACTGTCGGTGAGCGTCGCGCGCTTGAGAGTCTCGACGTTGCGCGCTCCGGGCGAGTCCACTGTCAGCACG
>Ga0207689_10003302_pt1 | contig 14765 bp, 16 predicted proteins | sample KBSMisM52_FD_184312 | JGI IMG/M metagenome (GOLD analysis project Ga0207689, IMG submission 184312) | Miscanthus rhizosphere microbial communities from Kellogg Biological Station, Michigan, USA - KBS Miscanthus M5-2 (SPAdes) (version 2) | ecosystem: Host-associated > Plants > Roots >... | reverse complement strand
GTCGTCTGGATGCACGAGAAGGTCGAGCGGCCGGAGATGCTGCTGGGCTCGACCTACAAGATCAAGACGCCGGTGTCCGATCACGCGATGTACGTGACCATCAACGACATCGTGCTGAACGAGGGCACGCCGCACGAGCAGCGCCGGCCGTTCGAGATCTTCATCAATTCCAAGAACCTCGATCACTTCCAGTGGATCGTCGCGCTCACGCGCATCATTTCCGCCGTGTTCCGCAAAGGCGGTGACGTGACGTTCCTGGTGGAAGAGATGAAGGCCGTGTTCGATCCGCGCGGCGGCTATTGGCAGACCGGCGGCAAGTTCATGCCGTCGATCATTGCCGAGCTCGGCTACGTGGTCGAGAAGCACCTGCAGATGATCGGCCTGCTCAAGGCGCCGGAGCTCGACGACGAGCGCAAGAAGCTCATCGAAGAGAAGAAGGCGGAGTTCGAAGCTCGCAACAAGCAGACCGACGCGTTCGCCAAGGGTCACTTCCCCGAAGGTGCTCAGCTCTGTGGTAAGTGCAGCACCGCAGCGGTCGTCCTGATGGACGGCTGCATGACGTGCCTGAACTGCGGAGACAGCAAGTGCGGGTGACGATGCCGCCAGCACGACGCACCCGGGCGGGTCTCGCCGCCCGGAAGGCGTCATCGGCCCGGCGGTCGTGTTCGGTCGCGCAGGGTGTCGCCGACGCTGCGGTGAGTGCCAGCGATTCAGTGAGAGCGCGGCCTCGCTGCCACCGTTCGCGGCCTACGGCTCGGATTCATTAATAGAGGCCGGCCTGCGCCGGCCGCTCGTTCGAGATTCCCGTTGCGGAGTACCGGCATAAGGCCTTCTCTGCAAACGTCCAAATGCGAACTGCAGCACTGCCGAGACCGGCCGGTTTTACATAGTCTTGTCGCAACTCCCGGCCTGGTCGATGGTCTTTTGCAGTCAATGAACAAGCTTCGGCGCTGCCTCGCTCTTCTTATAGTCGTCTTTGCCTGCTCTCTCCCGCCGCTGACTGCCGTCGCGGCCGAGAGCCCGTTCGTGCGTCCCGCCGAGCTGGAGCCGGATATCGCGTTCTGGCGCAAGGTCTATACCGAAGTCACGACCGAGGGCGGGTTGCTGCACGATCAGGACGATCTGGGCGTCATCTATGAAGTGATGAAGCTGCCTGCGGATCTCTCCCAGAAGCAGCGGCAGAAGCGCATCGAGGACGCAAAGAAGAAGTACTCGCGCATTCTCGATCGTCTCGCCGCCGGTGCCACCGATCTGAGCGAAGAGGAACAGCGCGTTCTCGATCTGTGGCCGAAGGGCACGCATCGCTCGCGCTTCGAAGAAGCCGCCGAAGGCGTGCGCTTCCAGCTCGGTCAGTCCGATCGCTTCCGCGAAGGCATCGTGCGCTCGGGTGCCTGGCGCGAGCACATCGCGGCGACGTTCAAGAAGATGGGTCTGCCGACCGAGCTCGCGGCGCTGCCGCACGTCGAGTCCTCGTTCAACACGTATGCGTATTCCAAAGTCGGCGCCGCCGGCATGTGGCAGTTCATGCGCGGCACGGGGCGGCGCTTCATGCGCATCGATGCGGCCGTCGACGAGCGGCTCGATCCGTATCGCTCGACCGAAGCGGCAGCGAGCTTCCTGGAACAGAACTACATCGTGCTCGGTAGCTGGCCGCTCGCGGTGACCGCGTACAACCACGGTCCCGGCGGCATGAAGCGGGCACAGGAGCAACTCGGCACCAGCGACATCGTGACGGTCGTGCGCAAGTACAACAGCCGCTCGTTCGGCTTCGCCTCGCGCAACTTCTACGTCGCGTTCCTCGCCGCGCTGGAGATCGACAGCGATCCCGACAAATTCTTCGGCCCGATCCGCCGTAACGCGACCGACAACAGCCTGGTGCTCGAGGTGCCCGCGTTCGTGCCGGCGAGTCGCCTCGCGACGGTGCTCGAATTGGATCGGGAAGAGCTGAAACGACTCAATCCGTCCCTGCTGCCGTCGGTCTGGCGCGGCGCTCGGCACGTGCCGCGCGGCTTCGATCTGCGCGTCCCCAACACGACCGACCTCGATGCCGTACTCGGCCAGCTCAACGGTGGCGAGCACTACGACGCGCAGGTCAAAGAGTCGCAGCATCGCGTCCGTAGCGGCGAGTCGCTGTCGGCCATCGCGAACCAATACGGCACCAGCATTGCCGCGATCGCGGAACTCAATAATCTCGATCGTCCTTATCATATTCGGGCCGGCCAGGTGCTGGCGTTGCCAGGTAGTCGCCAGCAGGCGCCCCTTGCAGTCGTCGCTTCGGTCGCAAGGCCTGAGGTCGCCGCAGCGCCGCCGGAGAAGGCACCGACGCCGCCGACTGGCGTCGTGGGCGCAGAGGAGAACCGCTACGTCGTGAAGCGCGGCGACACGCTCGAGAGGATCGCTGCGAAGCACGGTCTGAGCCAGGATTCATTGATGGAGCTGAACAACATCCGCAACCGCAACTTCCTGTACGAAGGGCAGGTGCTGGCGCTGGCGAAGTCTGCGCGTGCAGCGCCGCCGGTCGAGGCGGAGGTTCCTGTGGAAGTCGTCGCGTCGGCGCCGGTGCCGGAGCCCGAGGCGGAAACGGAAGCGGCCGAGCCTGTCTCCGAGCGCGAAGCCGAAGAGATCGGTCCGTCGCTGGTCGCCGGCACGCAGGCCGCGGACTCGGCCGATCCGGCCGACTACTCGGTCGGCGCGGACGACAAGGTGATCGTGCAGGCAGCCGAGACTCTCGGTCACTACGCCGAGTGGCTCGACGTGCGCGCGAGCGATCTGCGCCGTCTGAACAAGATGTCGTTCGCGACGCCGGTCGTCGTCGGTCGCAAGGTGAAACTGTCGTTTGCCAAGGTCACGCAGGACCAGTTCGCAGCGCGGCGGATGGAATATCACCGCCAGCTGCAGGAAGTCTTCTTCACGCAGTTCCGGATCAAAGACACCACCACGCACGTCGTGCGCGCGGGTGAGTCGATCTGGATCATTGCGCAGCAGCGCTACAACATTCCGCTGTGGCTGCTGCGCCAGTACAACCCCGACCTGGATCTCGGCGACATCCGTCCGGGCACGAAGCTCGTGATTCCGCTCGTCGAGCCGACCGCGACCGAGCCCGTGCAACCGGCCGCATGAACGCGCGCTTCGCCGTACTCGCCCTGGTTCTCGTCTGCAGCGGTTGCGGAACCGTGCAGCTCTACGACGGACCGCGGCTGCCTTCCGTCGAGGTCGCTCGCATCACCGGCGATATGCGCATCAACGCCGGCTCGCCGCTGACGCTCGTCCTGCGCGAGGTCGACAACACGCCGCTGAACATCGGACAGAACTCAGTCGAAGTATTGCCGGGCAAACATCGCTTCCTGGTCGATTGTCGGATTGCCGAGACCGAGAAGACTTCGCGACACTCGATCGAGGAGGAAGTATCCGCCGGGAGACAGTACCGATTCGTCGCGGAGACCGGCCCCGGGCTGCGGGAGTGCACACAAGTCACACTTCAGACGGTGGATTTCTGACGCGACGCGGGCTCCAGACGCCTCCAAGCTATACTCGCCGCATGGTTTCACTGCCCGGCGTCAGCGCCGTACTGATCGCGCTCGCGATAGTTGCCGCACCGCTCGCTACCCGAGCCGAGAGCCCGTTGCCGACTTCCGCGATGCTCACGCCGAGCGTCGAGCCCGCGCTGCCGATGGCCGACCGAGTCCTCGTGCAGAAGGCGGAACGCAAGCTCCAGCTGATGCGTAACGGCGAAGTGCTGCGCACCTACAAGATCGCGCTCGGCCTGCGTCCCGAAGGTCACAAGGAATACGAAGGCGACTTCCGCACGCCCGAGGGCGTGTACCACCTGAGCCGCCGCAATCCGAACAGCGAATACTTCCTGTCGATCCAGATCGACTACCCGAACGACCGCGATATGAAGCGCGCCCGCCGGCTCGGTCAGCGTCCGGGCGGCGCAATCATGATTCACGGACAGCCGAACGTGCCGCGCAAGCCCCGCGATTACTACAGCAACGTCGACTGGACCGAAGGCTGCATCGCCGTGTCGAACTCCGACATGGTAGAAATCTGGCTCATGACTCCGCCGGACACGCCGATCGAGATCAGACCGTGAGCGCGCATTCGAACGACGCGCGGGCCTCCGCGTCGGTCACGCAACTGGAAGCAGAAGGACTGGTCGACGCGCGGGTCTCCCCGCTGGGCAGCCTGGAAAATCTCTCCCAACGCGAAGTCCAGCAGCTGCTGAGCTCCGGTCATGGCGGCGTCTACGAGATGTTCCGGCGCTGCGCGCTGGCCGTGCTCGCCTCGGGCCTCGAATCCGACGACGTGCGCGCGATCTTCGATCGCTACAAGGATTTCGAGATCCGCCTCGGCCGCCAGGCCTGGGGCGTGAAGCTGGAAATGAAAAACGCGCCGTCGAGCGCCTTCGTCGACGGTTCGATGATCCGTGGCATCAAGGAGCACCTGTTCGCGGTGCTGCGCGACATCGTCTACATCCACGATGCGATTCTCGGCACCAGTCGCTTCGACCTGACCGACTCGGCGAGCATCACCAACGCTGTCTATCACATACTGCGAAACGCGCGGATCCTCGACTATCGCGGCAAGCCGGACCTGGTGGTGTGCTGGGGCGGCCACTCGATCGGCTCGACCGAGTACGACTACACCAAGCGCGTCGGCTACGAGATCGGCCTGCGCGCGCTCAGCGTCTGCACCGGGTGCGGACCGGGCGCGATGAAAGGCCCGATGAAGGGCGCGACGATCGGTCATGCGAAGCAGCGCATCCGTGACGGGCGCTACATCGGCATGACCGAGCCCGGCATCATCGCGGCCGAGCCGCCGAATCCGATCGTGAATCAGCTCGTGATCATGCCGGACATCGAGAAGCGCCTGGAGGCGTTCGTCCGCTGCGCCCACGCGATCGTGGTGTTCCCGGGCGGTGCCGGCACTGCCGAGGAAATCCTCTACCTGCTCGGCATCCTGACCGACCCGGCAAATGCGGATCAGCCGCTGCCGATCGTCTTCACCGGTCCGCCTTCGGCCGCCGAATACTTCGGGCACATCGACCGCTTCATCGCTGCGACGCTCGGTGCGGACGCGCAGAAGCGCTACAAGATCGTCATCGGCGATCCCGCCCAGGCAGCACGCGAGGTGTTGCGCGGCGTCGAGGCCGTGCGCGACTACCGCCGCACGAAGAGCGACGCGTACAACTACAACTGGCTGCTCAAGATCCCGCCCGATTTCCAACGACCGTTCGAGCCGACGCACCAAGCGATGGCGAAGCTCGACCTGCATCGCAATCTTCCGCCGAACGTGCTGGCGGCCAACCTGCGCCGCGCGTTCTCCGGGATCGTCGCCGGCAACGTCAAAGAGCAGGGCATCAAGGCGATCGAAGAGCGCGGGCCCTTCGAGCTGCACGGGGAGAAGGAGCTCATGCGACTCATGGACGAGCTGCTGTCCGCGTTCGTCGCGCAGAAGCGCATGAAGCTCGCCGGCGAGTACCGGCCGTGCTATCGGCTGGTTGCATGAGTAAGGTCGCGCTCAAGTATCACTTCACTTTTCCCGATTCGCGCGAGCGCACGTTCGAGCTGGAGCTCGATCGCGACACGGCCGAGCTGACGTCGCCGTCCAATCCCTCACCGCCGGCCTGGACCGAGCTGGGCTTTCACCAGTGCACCGGCTGCCCGTTCGAGAAAGACAAGGTTTCGCATTGCCCCGCGGCTTTGCATCTCTCCACGGTCATCGATGGTTTCACCGATCTGGTGTCGTACGACAAGGTGCGCGTCGAGGTCGAAACCGACGAGCGCGCTGTGGTCGCTACGCTATCTGCGCAGCAGGCGCTCGCTTCGCTGATGGGCTTGATCATGGCCTCGAGCGGTTGCCCGCGCACGGCCGTGTTTCGCCCGATGGCGCGCTTTCATCTGCCGTTCTCCAGCGAATCCGAGACTGCGTATCGCGTGGCGGCGATGTATCTGGTCACGCAGCACTTCATTGCTCGCGAAGGCGGCAAGGCGGATTTCGCGCTGGAAGATCTCGGCCGCGTCTATCGCGGCGTGCACGCCGTGAATCGCGGCATGGCGTCGCGGCTGCGTGCGGCGACTCGCCAGGATGCGATCGTGAATGCAATCGTGCTGCTCGACGTGTACAGCAGCCTCGTGCCCGCGGCGATCCACGACATCCTCGCGGAGATCAAACCTGCATTCGCGGCGCTGTTAAATGAATCGACACCGCCGAGCGCGTGATACATGCACGTCGTGTTGCGCACGCAACGCCTCGAGCAAAACAATAATCGATAACGGCCTGTTAAATAGCCTCACGTAATTCCCGTCAGCAGCGCGCCGAGCGAGAGGCTTGTCGCACTACCGCGACCGCAGCAGATCGCTGTGAAGCAGTTCCTCACTTAATCCGGCAGCGAGTCGATACGGTGCACATCACAGGAGAGGGCAGCACCGATGTCAGAGCACAAAGGCGACGAGCTCAGCGCGACTGGATCGCATCGAGTCTGGACCGGCGACACCGCTGGTTCGCACGTGCGTGCCGGAGCGCCGCGCGATCCGCAACGCAACTGGCTCGACCGCGCTCACGGCAGCGCGCCCGCACCTCAGCCTGCGAATTCGCGCCACGCCGCGATCACGCGCTCGCTGAACAGCTGGTCGAATTACAAGAGCTGGACCGACAAGGTCCGCAGCAACTGGGACAAGGACAAAGGCGGGAAGTAGACCGCTTTTGAGCGGCAAGAAAGGGCCGTCGTTCAACCCAGCGTCGGCGCGGCGGGCGGAATAGTCGCCGGATCGGTTTCTTCGCTGGCAGCGGGCAGCGCGACCACTACCGGGCTCACCACTGAGCTCACCGCAGGAGTTTCGGGATTCGCCACCGGTGCCGGCGCTGCAACCGGCAAAGCATTCATCGTGACGCCCGACGTGATTCCCGGCGTACCCGGCGCAATGTGCAGCGGCCTGCGCTGCGCCAGCCAGCCGATCAGCGGCAGCCACTGCTCCATGTCTTCCCGCACCTGGTTCGGCTTCATTTCGAACAGGCCGTGGCCGGTTTCGGCAACGCGGATGTAATTCTGGGAATCGCGCAGCGTCGCCACGACCGGGATGTTGAGCGTTTCCAGGAATTTCATCAGCGCCTTGTAGACCAGCGTGTTCTTCTTCACGCGGTTGGCGATCACCGCGATGCGCTGCTCTTCGCGCCGGATCTTGGCGACCAGCAGCAGGTTGGAAATACATTTTGCGGCCGCGTGGATGTCGATGTCCGAGGGCAGCACCGGCACCAGGACTGCAGTGGCGTTACGCGTGATGTCCGGCAGGTCCAGCGCTGGGAGCGCCGCAGCGGTGTCGACGATCAGTCGCTCCGTATCGAGCGGGACCCGAGTGGCGAAGCTGCGCGTTACGCGCGAATTACGTTCGTAGGCGGCGATTCCATGGATCTCCGGCTGGCCCTTGGCGCGCTTGCTGAGCCAGCGCGTGCTGGAGCCCTGTGCGTCCAGATCCATCAGCGTCGGTTTGAGGCCGCAGACGGCGAAATAGCTGGCGAGATTGATCGCGATCGTGGTCTTGCCCGAACCACCCTTAGGGTTGAGGAGAACGATCTTCTGCATGCGGGCCGCACGATCCCATTTGACAGTGGAAGCCTACGCAGCGGCACGAAGCGCTGCAATAGAAGGGTCAACCGTGACGAATGAACATTGTCTCCCGGCAGTGTGTTTGCGCAGAGTTAAGTAGCAATGAGCTGAACCACTCCGCGGCACTTAAGGTGAAAGTGCACATCGCCCTCAGTGTGACGATGTTCACTGTTTGCGGTGACCGACGCTGTGAGTCGTCTCACATCCCGCCGGGAATGTTGTGGCTACAGTCGTTGCGGACTTTACGGGGTAGCGTGCATGGAATTTCTGTTGCTGTGGGCCGACGAGCTGGATGACGCGCTGGCAGTCCTGCGTCACTACGCACCGCGCATCCTGGGTCTCCTGGTCGCGCTTGCGCTGTTCGCCGCCACGGGTTTCGCGCTGATGCTCGCGCCGCACGTCACGCTCGGGGCGTTCGCGGTGATCCTGTCCGGCACCCTGTTCGAAACGTTGCGCCGCCGCCGCGCACGCACTGCCTCCGACCAAGACGACGAATAAAACACTGCCGGGCTTCAGCCCGACTCTTCCTCCGGCACGGATTGTCGGGCTAAAGCCCGACCTACAGTTCGTCCGCCCGCCTTGAATCTCATTTCCCGGGTCCCCATAAGCGCCCGCGTCCCCTATTATTCGGCACTTTTCACGGGACCCAGGACGGGAGGAGCGAGATGAGCGACGCGGCGCAGGCACAGACCCAGGCGCAAACCATGGGCTTTCAGGCGGAGGTCAAGCAGCTGCTCAAGCTGATGATCCATTCGCTCTACAGCCACAAAGAGATCTTCCTGCGCGAGCTGATTTCCAACGCTTCGGACGCGCTGGACAAGCTGCGGTTCGAGGCGCTGGCGCGTCCCGAGCTGCTCCAGGACGGCGGTGAGCTGGCGATCAGCATCGATGCCGACCCGGCAGCGCGCACCATCACGATCACCGACAACGGCATCGGCATGAGCCGCGACGAAGCCATCGAGCATCTCGGCACGATTGCCAAGTCCGGCACCGCCGAATTCCTCGCGCGCATGACCGGCGACCAGAAGCAGGACGCGCAGCTGATCGGCCAGTTCGGCGTCGGCTTCTATTCTTCGTTCATCGTCGCGGACCGCGTCGACGTCTATTCGCGCCGCGCCGGCCTCGATGCGGCGGCGGGCGTGCATTGGCAGTCGGCCGGCGACGGCGAGTTCAGCGTCGCGACCGTCGAGCTGCCCGAGCGCGGCACGCGCATCGTGCTGCATCTCAAGGAAGGCGAGCAGGATTTCGCCGACGCGTATCGCATCCGCTCGCTGGTGCGAAAGTATTCGGACCACATCGCCTTCCCGGTCCGCATGCACGTCGAGAAGGAGGAGAAGGACAAGGACAAGGACGCCGCGCCGGAGTACGAAACCGTCAATCACGCGCAGGCGCTGTGGACGCGGCCGCGCACGGAAGTGCAGGACGAGGAATACAAGGAGTTCTATCGCCACATCACGCACGACTTCACCGATCCGCTGGCGTGGTCGCACGGCAAGGTCGAGGGCACGAAGGAATACACCAGCCTGCTCTATGTGCCGTCGCGGGCGCCGTTCGATCTCTGGCATCGCGAAGCGGCGCGCGGTCTCAAGCTGTACGTGCGTCGCGTCTTCATCATGGACGACGCCGAGCAGTTCCTGCCGTTGTACCTGCGCTTCGTGAAGGGCGTGGTCGATTCGGCCGATCTGCCGCTGAACATCTCTCGCGAAATGCTGCAGCAGGATGCGGCCATCGACAGCATGCGCACCGGCCTCGCGCGTCGCGTGCTCGACCTGCTGACGAAAATGGCGAAGGACGAGCCGGAGAAGTACGCGTCGTTCTGGAAGGAGTTCGGTACGGTGCTGAAGGAAGGTCCGGCCGAAGATCACGCCAATCGCGAGCGCATCGCCAAGCTGCTGCGGTTCTCCAGCACGCATGCCGACAAGGCGGAGCAGGACGTGTCGCTCGAGGATTACATCGCGCGCATGAAGCCGCAGCAGAAGGAAATCTACTTCGTGATCGCCGACAACTTCGCGGCCGCGAAGTCCAGTCCGCACCTGGAAATCCTGCGTGGCAAGGGCATCGAGGTGCTGTTGCTGTCGGATCGCGTCGACGAGTGGCTGGTCGATCATCTGCGCGAGTTCGAGGGCAAACAGCTGCGCAACGTCGCTCGCGGCGAGCTCGACATCGACGCCATCCAGTCCGACGCAGAGAAGCAGCAGCGCGAGACGCTGTCCAAAGAGCATGCTGCTCTGGTCGAACGCATGAAGAAGTCGCTGCAGGATCGCGTCAGCGACGTGCGCGTCACCAATCGCCTGGCCGATTCGCCGGCGGTCCTGGTGCTCGGTGCGCACGATCTGGGCGCGCAGATGCGTCGCATCCTCGAAGCGGCGGGCCAGAAGGTGCCGACCAGCAAGCCGGCGCTGGAGATCAATGTCCAGCATCCGCTGCTGCAGCGGATCGAGTCGACCGGCGAAGACACTGCGTTCGACGATCTGTCGATGCTGCTGTTCGAGCAGGCGACGCTTGCCGATGGCGGTCAGCTCGCCGAGCCGGCGGCATTCGTGCAGCGTCTGAACCGGCTGCTGCTCACGATGCATTGAGGTAATCTGCGCCGTCCGCGCAGTGCGGCCCTTCAGGAGCGGCGATGATGAGAGCGTTACCTGTCCTTACGATGTGCGTCGTCGCGATGCTCGGGGCCGCGTGCGGTGGCAAGCAAGAGGCTGCGAAACCTGCCGCGCCCGCGGCGGCTGTAGCGCCGCCCACCGAACTGCAGAAGATCGACATCCAGAAGGGCACAGGCGAGGGTATTTCGCAGGGTCAGGTCGCGGTCGTGCACTACACCGGCTGGCTCTACGATCCGACCGCAGCTGAGCAGAAGGGCGCGAAGTTCGACAGCTCGCGCGATCATGGTCAGCCGTTCTCGTTCACGATAGGCCATGGCGACGTGATCAAAGGCTGGGACGAAGGCGTGCAGGGCATGCAACCCGGCGGTCAGCGGCGCCTGGTGATTCCGCCGGCGCTCGGCTACGGCGAGGTCGGCGCGCAGAACGTGATTCCGCCGAACGCCACGCTGGTGTTCGAGGTCGAGCTGCTGAAGATCGAAGAGCCGAAGTAGCCTATTTCACGCCTGGGTTCAGCGAGTACGTACCGACGAGCGTCGCTTCCGCGAGCACGTGACGCTTGATCGCGTCCAACACCTGCGGCGCCGTGAAATCTCCTTCGACCCCGACGCGCTCGACGCCGAGCGCGTACAGCGTGAACTGATAGTGATGCACGATCATGTCGTTCCACGGCGGACACGGGCCGTCGTAGCCGCGATAGGTGCCCGACATATCCGCGTCGTTGGCGAACCAGCCTGTATAGTCGTTCACGCCCTGACGCGCGCCGCGCGGGCCGCGTAGTTCCTTCTTGCCGCCGGCGACCACGCCGTTCGAGCACTCGCCCGCGGCGATCTCCGACACCGACGCCGGAATGTCCACCATCACCCAGTGATAGAACTTGCCGCGCGGCAGGCTTGCAGGCACCACGCGTCCTTCCTTGTTCACGTCGTCGGGTTTCGTCGGCACGTCGCCATCGACGCAGACCAGCGCGTACGAGCGCGTCTGTGCCGGCGCGCCGCTCCACTTGAGCTGCGGGTTGTGGTTCGCCGCGAGCCGCACGTGCAGAACCGGATCGGGCGCGCCGAACGCGAATTGCTCGGGTATCGGCTGATCCGCAAGAAAGCTGGCAGAGGTGAGCTTCATTGTCGTCTCCCGCGTCGGGCGAATACTGCTGGAATCAACACCGGGCGTCGCGCGATGTTCCCTCGTGTAGTATCACTCAAGGATGTCCGCCAATCTGCAGCGCCCAAACACCGAACGTTTGACCATCGCCGGCCCTGCCGGTGACCTCGAAGCGCTGCTGGAAACGCCTGCAAATGCGGACAGCGCGCGCGTCGCAGTCATCTGTCATCCGCATCCTGTCTACGGCGGCACGATGACGAACAAAGTCGTGCACGTCCTGGCGAAGACGTGCAGCGAGCGCGGCGTGCCTGCCGTGCGTTTCAATTTCCGAGGCGTGGGCGCGAGCGCCGGCGCTTATGACGAAGGCGTGGGCGAAACTCAGGACGCTCTCGCCGTGATCGATTGGGCCTTGCAACGATTCCCTGGCGCCGGGCTGTGGCTTGCAGGGTTCTCCTTCGGTGGTGCAATCGCCGTTCGTGCAGCCACGTCGCGCGATGCGCAACGTCTAATCACGGTGGCTCCGGCGGTCCATCGCTTCGCAGTGGCAGGCGCGGAGCTGCCGCGTTGTCCGTGGTTGCTGGTGCAAGGCGATCAGGATGAACTGGTCGACGCGGGTGAAATCCAACGCTGGGTGGCAACGCTCGCGCACCCGCCGCAGCTCGCGCTGCTGCCCGGCGTCGACCACTTCTTTCATGGCCGGCTCAACGAGCTGCGCAGGGTCGTGCTGGAGTGGCTGGAATCGACCAAGGCGGACGAATGATCGAGCACCTGAAGCGAATGTTCGCGGGCCAGCCCGCGGCGCAAGGGCTCCTGGAGCAGCGCGAGCCGCTCGAGCTCGCGACCGCCGCGCTGCTGATCGAGCTCGCGCGCTCGGATTTCTCCGAATCGGCGACCGAGCTGGACGCGATCCGGCAGCTGTTGCAGAAGCGCTTTGCCCTGGACGCCGCGGCCGTGGACAAGCTGCTGGCAGAGGCGGGGCGGCGCGCGGACGACGCCGTTTCGCTGCATGAATTCACGCACCGGCTGAATCAGGAGCTGCCGGAGCGCGAGAAGCTGGGAATCCTCGAGATGTTGTGGCGTGTCAGTAACGCCGATGGCCACATCGACAAGCACGAAGAACAGCTGATCCAGCGGATCGCCGGACTGCTGCACATCTCGGACCGGGATCGTGTGCGCTTGAAGCTGAAAGTCGTCGTCGCCGACCGGCTGAACGACTGAAGAGAGCGGGTGACGGAGGCGGGGGAGGCGACTGACGCGCGTCCCTAGCTGGAACGCGCGCCATTCCGATGAACTGGATCAGTTCACCATTTCCTTGAGGTTCTTGAGCGCCGCGATGCGCACTTTCTTGCTGGCCGGCTTGGCCTTGAACATCATCTTCTCGCCGGTGAAGGGGTTGACGCCTTCGCGAGCCTTGGTCGCCGGCTTCTTGACCACTTTCATCTTCAACAAGCCCGGCAACGTGAACAAGCCCGAGCCCTTCAGGCTCTTCTTGACCACTCCGCTGAGGGATTCCATCACGTCCCCGACCTGCTTTTTAGCAAGGCCGGTGTCTTTGGAAATCTGAGCGAGGATTTCCGACTTCGTCGGCGCTGCATTCTTTTTTGCCATTTCTAATCTCCTGTACGTATGTAACGAGTCGCGCCGTCTGCCGTCTGTGGGGAGAGGAGCGGTCGCGGGAACCTCAAAGGCGCGCGGGAAAATAGCACAAGATTCGCCGCGGATTAACTAGCGCGACAACTTTTTTTGCCTATTTTTTCAGCCTCGGAGCGCTTTCGCACGCGCGCGCGTCAGGTCGTGACGAACTCGCGCGTGAACTTGACTGACAGCGGCGCTTGCGTGCCGGTCGGCGTGACGGTGATGTCGAACACCAGGATCTCGGTGCCGCTGATCGAAACTTCGCCGATGTAGTAGATCGCTTCGCCTTCGGAAACACGCCGCAACTCAAGGTCCTTCAGCTGCTCGTTCAAGTTGCGTGCAGCTACTTTGACGTCGGCTTCCACCGGCTTTTTCGCCGCTCCTGCCTCCTTGTGGAGCACGGTGACGTTGAGCATCACGCGGTTGGTGCTGCGCTGAATGCCGTAGTTGCGAGCGATCTCGGGGGTCAGCGCGTCGGTGCGCACTGCGTTGTAGTGCACTTCGTAGCTGCCGAAGTCGCGGAACGTCTCTTCGCTGGGCTGCGCTTTCGCGACCGGCGTCTGTGAGGAGTGGTCGCAGGCGCTCGCCAGCAGGGCTGTAGCTGCGAGCGCCGCAGCGAGAGTGCGTGTTGCTGATTGCACCGACGTTTCTCCCTTCGAGCAGGCAAAAGCCGAGCGACCGCGCAAGACTATGCGCCGCGCGAGGCGGGTTCAATAGCCGGGCGCGAGCAGATATTCGTTGATGGCGATGTACAGCGCCCACAGCGCGATGATGACGAACGCCGCGGAGAAATCGATGCCGCCGAGCGGCGGGATCACGCGCCGCACCGGCGCCAGCAGCGGCTCACACAGGCTGGAAACCAGCGCCGAAGCCGGGCTGTAGGTCCCGGGCGCGACCCAGCTCAGCAGCACGAAGAGCAGCAGCGCGAACGTATAGAACAGCAGAACCGTGCCGAGCAGGCTCCCCAGCGCGATCAGGAAGAACTGCGGCGGAGTCACGACCCACGGATACTGACGCAGCGACCAGAGGATGCCGGTTGCAAGCAGCTGGACGAGCACGAGCGCCACGATCGAAGCGGTGTCGACCTTGCCGATCGGCGGCAGGAGCTTGCGCAGCGGCAGCACGACACGATTGGTCAGTCGGATCACCGCCTGCGACAGCTGGTTGCGCGCGTCCGCACGCGCTAGTGGCAGCAGCACTCGCAGCAGGAAGATCGTGACCACCAGCTGCAGCAGTGCGCCGACGACAAAAGTGATTGCTCGCATGGAGGCGTATTCTGACTACGCCGGCGCGAGAGTCCAACAACTGGCGTTATTGTCCCGAACCGAATTCGTCGGCGAGCTCGGCCGCCCGGCGGGTCGCAGCCGCTACTGCTGCCTCGAAGGCCTCGCGGACCCGCCGCTCTTCGAGCACCCGCAGCGCTGCCGCGGTCGTACCGCCCTTGGACGTGACCTGCTCACGCAGGACGGCGGGAGGCTCGCCGGCCGCATGAGCCATTGCGCCGGAACCGTATGCAGTCTCGATAGCCAGCTTGCGGCTGACCTCGGCGGACAGTCCCTGCGCAATCCCGGCGTTCTCGAGCATCTCGATCAGCAGAAAGAAGTAGGCTGGTCCGCTCGCCGAGACGGCGGTGACGATGTCCATGTGCTGTTCGCGCTCGAGCCACAGCGTCGCGCCGACTGCGCCGAGGATCTGCTCGGTGAGCGTGCGTCGCTCGCTGGAGACATCTTCGGTCGCGTAGAGCCCGGTCATCCCGCAGCCCTGCAGCGCAGGTCGGTTGGGCATCGCGCGTACGACTGGAATGCCAGGCAGCCAGCGTTGAA